>OQVT01001668.1_pt1 | contig 14154 bp, 9 predicted proteins | sample 1691561 | NCBI WGS metagenome assembly OQVT01 (sample SAMN03418260, study PRJEB22391) | human gut metagenome | biome: human-gut; feature: organic feature; material: feces | host: Homo sapiens | place: Tanzania | collected 2013-01 | reverse complement strand
AATCTGCTCCGGCACGAGGTTTCCGAACACCGCGTCGACGAGGGTCTCGGTGTCGGCCCGCGGGCAGAGCACGTCCTTCGTCACGAGGAAGTCGAGTCCATAGAAGCCGGCGGTGCCGAGGATCTGCTGGAGGGGTTCCCGTCGCCTGCGGCGGTCAACATTGGCCTGAAACAGCGTGATCGCAGCCGACAGTGCTTCCGCGTCGGGCAGCACCCGCGGGAGCAGAGCCTCCGGCGCGTCGTGTTCGTAGAGCAGATACTGCGCAGGCGAGAGCTGACAGGCGGACATAAGAAGAGCCCGCGCATCGTAGCGCGGGTCCGGCACCTGGGCGGTGTTCAGTTTTTTCGTCGCTTCATCGAGAAGCTGACGCAGCGTGGTGATCGGCATGTTTCTCCTTCATAAATGCAACCGAAAATCGGCACATGATGCAACGAGCCTCGCAGAATATGCAGCGCAGATCATGATGTATCTCCTTATATGCGTTCGAAAAGGCCGTTGCGTGATGGACAGATGCATGCGATCCGCTATGTGTTTTCAATCACTGGTTTTCCATCGACGACCGGGATGTCCACGAGGGTGGAGTGCACGTCGGATGGGCGGTCGGAGAAGTCGAGGCCGAAGGTCTGCTTCTCGAAAGCGCGCCAGTCGAAAACGCGCTCGACGGCGGCGATGGCCACCTCGATCTCATCGCGGTCCGGCTCACGCGTGGTGAGTCCCTGCATCCACATGCCCGGGATGAAGAGGAGGCGGGTCAGCGCGTTATCATGCGTGCCGACGAGGCGCAGTACCTCGAAGCTGACGCCGGCGATGACCGGAATCAGGATGATACGGCTGAGGAGGCGCATCCAGATCGTGTCGACGCGGATCACCATGAAGAGCAGGATGGAGATCAGCATGACATAGACGATGAAGCTGGTGCCGCAGCGCTTGTGCTCCTTGCTGGAGGCGGCGACATTGTCCACTGTCAGCGGGAGGCCATGCTCGACACAGTTGATGCACTTGTGCTCGGCACCGTGGTACTGGAAGGTACGCGCGATGTCCGGCGTGCGGGAAATCACTTTAATATAGATGATAAAGAGCAGCACACGAATCACACCCTCGACGAGACCGAGCAGCGCTTCATGCGGCAGCACCGGCTTCAGGAAGCCGGCGATCCAGGTCGGGAAGATCACGAAGAGGAGCATCGCGACCACGAAGGAAAAGATCATGACGATCGTCTCGAGCACCGGTTCGAGCTTATCTCCGAAGGTCCGGTCCAGCCAGGCCTCGAGCTTCGTCGGCTCCTTCTCCGCCTCCTCCGGGTCATCCTCGAGGAAGGATGCACTGAAGGTGAGGCAGCGCATGCCGAGCACCATGGAATCCACGAAGGAGAACACGCCGCGGATCAGCGGTGCCTTCAGGAAGGGATGTTTATCCGTCATGGAGATGTACGTATCCTCCATCACCGCGATGGAGCCATCCGGCTTCCGCACGCCCACCGAATAGCGCTGGCCGTTTCGCATCATCATCCCCTCGATGACGGCCTGACCACCGATGCCGCTGTAGATCTGGGACTGCGGGGGCGATGACAGCGTCATATTCTCTGCCGGGACTTCTGCATTTGTTGTATCATTTAAAAAATTCTTTTCTGTATCTGTCATATCGCTTTCTGGATTTCTTTCTTTTATGTCAAACGTGATGTTTTCACATCTGCTTCTCAAACTACTTCGTATCCTGTTCCTGAAACAGGTATCAGAATAGTAAATACCTCCCAAAAGGAAGAAAAACACATCAAGATTATAAAATTACACGCACCTAAGTGTAAACGATGGAAAACATGAATTCAATAACAGGAAAGTGAAACTTTTATGACGGTGGACGGCCATCTATATAACTGTATAAAAAAATCCCACACCGGACACCCATTGGGCGTCGGTATGGGACTGTGTTTTCAGCTTCGTATAAATCAAGCAAGACCAAACTTCTTGTTGAACTTATCGATCTGACCCTTCAGGCTGGCTGTCTTCTCCTTACCAGTGTAGAATGAGTGGCAAGCAGAGCAAACCTCGACGTGGATCTCCGGCTTTGTGGAGCCAGTTACGAATGTGTTACCGCAGTTGCAGGTAACGGTAGCCTGATAATACTTTGGATGGATTCCTTCCTTCATCTCGTACCTCTTTCTGCATGGTTCCCAACCATGCCAGCTTGCGTGTCGGCCGCTGAATGCAGTGCACTCCCGAGACTCGACCGCTTAGAAAATAGTTAAGCCTTTATAAGCTACCATAAAGCGAAAAATAATGCAAGACCTCAGCGCTTAATTTTAATGACTGCGGTCGGGGATTTCGTGCTTCCATCCCGATAGATGTCGCCGCTTTCAATCATCGGGTTGATCACATCCTTTAAGAATCTGGAACGATTCGAATAGCCATAGGCGTTCTGTAGATCTTTAACCTTCATCGGCCCGTTTTCTTTCAGAAGCTTCCACACTTTATTTTCACTCGCCGTATACTCTACCGAACGCGGTGCTTCATCCACACGATATAAAACATCATATAATTTCAGATTTAAAAATCCGGGATAAATCGAAATCACCGGCTGGAGCTGCTCGGAGCACGCCTTATAGGCCTCCATCATCGTGAGAAATCCGGTTCCACCGCGCTCCATCAGGTTCGCGGCATCCAGACAGGCGGCGATAATCGAATTTCTTCGGATCGACGGAATCGAGCCTACCGGATATTCCGCATATCCCTTCGGCAGTAACCATGATCCCGGAGAAACGATCTCCATCCGGTCATTATAGATATCCACATCAATCTGTGTCCCGGAAATCGAATAATCACGGTGTGCGATGGCATTCACCAGAGCTTCTCGTATCGCCTCCTTCGGATAGGAACGGATTTCCTTACGTCCGCCGTTCGCCGTCTTCTGCCACCCGCTTTTCGTATTTCGCTCGATAAAGCGCAGGGCATTCTCGAAGACAAGCGCAATCGAGCCCTTGAATCTCGCACTATCCAGCACGGTGCCTGCTTTATTCATCCCCTTCCAAAGACGACAGCAGATCATCGTATCATCCCGGTCATACCGGTCACTGAACATGATGAATCCAGATTTTGCGAAACCATCCTTCGATACAATTTCTTCGCTCTGCAGCTCTTTTAAAGACGGCTCGGCACCATCATTTCGATACTCCCTGCAGAGCGCCAGATAATCCGTCCACTCTTCCTCACGATAGCGCACCTCGGTTGTTTCATTGTCCACACCATAACGCCTTTTGGATAATGAAATAATGTCTTCTGGTGTTGCAGGTGTAGAATTACCATTGCCCCGGATATACACCGTTTCGTTGAAATCACCTTCCCGGTATCTGACAACGGATTCCGCAGGCAGCACTTTCATTCCCAACACAAAATGATCTGCCGTTTCATCTACGCTTCGCATCATGTAGCTGATTTTCACATGAGGAAAAATATTCCGGTCATTTACCCTGGCCACCAGATTTTTCGTCTGATCGATTTCGTTCAGATCCAGGCCGAAGGCTTCGCCATCATTGGACACGCCCACAAAGATGATCCCGCCCTGATCATTCGCATATCCGACGATGGTTTTCGCCCATTTCACCGGATTATCCTGCTTCAGAAGCGCTTTAAACTCATATTCCGTATCCTCCGTTACGACATCAGGGAATAATTCCGAAATCTTCATAGCGCTCCTCCATTTCATTGTCCAAACATTGTACAGACATTATACAACACGTCCGCAACATTGTACAGACATTGGACGAACATTGTACAAAACAGAAAGCTCGTGTAACAGTTCAGCCGCCACATTATCGCTGGTAGCGCCGACGCTTAATCCATATCTCGCAGAAATTCTTCAAATTGCGGTAGTGCAAACTCTAAATACCCATACACATCTCCGTTCAGAATTCCTTTTTTGATCAGTCGATTACGATAAATACTAAATGCACTGGAGGACATCTGAAGCGTTTCCCGTATGCTGCTCACCTTTTGATTTTCGGCATGAAGCACACCAAACAGAACCTCTCTATCCTTTGCGGAAATCTCAGACCAGATCTTATTATAGACAAATTCTTCAAGATACTGACGATATTCCGGAAGAACGGTCCTCCATGATGCTTTTGCGTTCCATGTAAGATACCCAAGTACCTGAAATGCAAAGGAGTATCCTCTGGTTTCTTTCGCCATATTCCGAGCATCTTCATCGGTAAGGTTGAAAATAGTCTGGTAGCGTGTGGCAATCATGCTGATATTCAGTGGCTGCAGTTCAATTTTGGGTGCTCTGTATAAAAATGTCAGCGTGTCTTCATTCTGAAGCTCATAGATTTTTTCATATAATCCACTCATCAGTAAAAATACCGGAAGATCCTGACGCATATAAATCTGAAATACAGATGCAAACTCTTTCATTGTTTTATTACAGATTGCTTCATCAATCGTAACAAGAACCTTTTTACCATGGTCCTTTGTATGTTGAAGCATCCGCTTTATAGCGATGTTCATATCCTTGATCGGGTCTGTACCATCGATCTCCACGCCGATGCCAAGAAAGGACAGATTTAATTTTGCACGTTTGAAGATTTCTGTCATACCAGTATAGTTATATAATTCTGCAGCGAAGGACTGCAGAAGATCTCTTTCTGGTGTGAGGTCAATCGTGATCCAGTCCTCTTTCGATGCAAAATACTTCCCGATTTCTGTCAAAAACACTGTTTTTCCAGAACCGCGGACACCCGTAACCATACAAACCTGATTGGATGGCGGATTACTTTCGAAGCTGTTCACTACGTAATCCTTTTGCTCGAGTCGATCAATTCTGTTTATAGGTTCTCTTCCGAATGTCAATGTAAAAGGATTATTCATTCAGTCCTCCTCTTATATAACTTTATATAACTCTTTATAACCTTTTTTATATTATATAACTCTTTATAACTTTTTTCCATACAGCATCCGGGAAATACTTCTGAAATCTTCATTGCGTTTCTCCATACATCATTTCAACATTATATAAAGAACGGATGCATGCTGCCTTTAAGTATAAAAACCCCGGAGGGCGGTGTATCTGTCACCGTCCCTCCGGGGTTCACTGTTGAGCTGTTTCTGAAAGCCGCGTCTGCCTGCGCATCAGCGGTTAATTTTAATCGCGATGCGGCTGTTCGGGTTGCTGCCTGGTTTTACGCCGGTCTTCTGCGTGCCGCTGTTCATGCGCGCACCGGTGCTCGGAATCGGTTTTCCGTTTACGACGAACTGGCAGACCTCTTCGTTACTGGAGGTGCGCTCGAAGAGCTGGATCACTTCTTCCGCGGAGCTGGCCTTTTCATCCGATACGCGCTTGTGAATGATGTCGACCGCTCTCTGCTCGAGTTCCGAGAGGAGCAGGTCGTCACGGCGGGTGCCCGACTTCACGATGTCGATGGCCGGGAAGATGCGACGCTCCTGAAGCTCTCGATTCAGGACGAGCTCCATGTTACCGGTACCCTTGAACTCCTCATAGATGACATCATCCATGCGGGAGCCGGTTTCGACGAGCGCGGTGGACAGGATCGTCAGGGATCCGCCCTCACGCATGTTGCGGGCCGCACCAAAGAAACGCTTCGGCATGTGGAGGGCCGCCGGATCGAGACCGCCCGAAAGCGTACGTCCGGATGCCGGTACCACGAGGTTATAGGCACGCGCGAGACGGGTGATGGAATCGAGCAGGATGGTGACATCCTCGCCCTGCTCCACGAGACGCTTCGCACGCTCGATCGTCATCTCAGCCACCCGCTTGTGGTGCTCCGGGACCTCATCGAAGGTCGAATAGATGACGGTGACGAGGCCGCCCTCGACCTCTTCCTTCATGTCGGTAACCTCCTCCGGTCGCTCATCGATGAGGAGAATCAGCAGATGCATCTTCGGCTCGTTCTTCACGATAGCCTTCGCCACCTGCTTGAGCAGGGTCGTCTTACCAGCCTTCGGCGGCGATACGATCATACCACGCTGGCCCTTTCCGATCGGTGCCAGCAGGTCGAGGATACGAAGCGAGGTCGAGGTTCTCTCCCCCGGCACCTCGAGGCGGATACGCCGATTCGGGAAGATCGGAGTCAGCGACTCGAAGCTCCGCCGACGGAACATCTCGGAAAGCGGCTTGCCATTGACCGTCTCGATGTAGGAAAGCGCCGCATAGCGCTCGTTCGGATTCTTCGCCCGCGACAGACCATGGATGACATCGCCGGTCTTCAGGCGATAACGCTTGATGATCGCCGGATTCACATAAACATCGCTGTCACCCGGCATGAAGTTATCTGAGCGCGTAAAGCCGAAGCCGTCCGGCATGACCTCGAGGATACCGCCACACGGATTACCACTCGGTGCCTTCTGGGTCTCGTTGTCGAGCTCGTCCGTCTTCTCGACGACTTCCGTCCGCGCACTCTCGCCATCATGGGCTGCCGGTGCTGCATCCGACGCTGCAGACTCGCTGTCACGCTCCATTCGCTCACCCTCACGACCTGCTGCCGCTGCACTGCTGCGACCGGCGTATGCTTTCGCGCGCCGTGCCCGGATACGCTCCGCCTGCTCGGCCAGGCTCCCCGGCTCCGCCACAGCTGCCGCGGTCTTTCCATCTGCAGGCTCCACGGCCCCGGAGGTCTCCGCTACGGCAACAGCTTCCGTCGTCTGCACTTCTGCGCTCTTCGACATCGTCATCTCCACTGTTTCGATCGTCGCAGCCTCACCGGTGTCCCCGGTCTGAGACTTTCGACCTGGTGTCGTGCGCTTCAGCTTATGCTCTTCTACTGTCGCTGTCTTCGGCTTTCGTCCGCGGGTTGTACGCTTCGGTGCGCTTTCTTCTCCGCCTTCCAGAATCTCCAGGCCTTCTTCCGCCTTCGGCTTCCGGGCACGGGTCGTTCGCTTCGGTTTACTCTCTTCGGCCACCGGAGCTGTCTCTGCAGCTTCTTCTGTCTTCGGCTTCCGCGCACGCGTCGTGCGCTTCGGCTTACTTTCTTCGGTCACCGAAGCCAGCTCTGCACCTTCCTCTGTCTTCACCTTGCGTGCTCGGGTAGTACGCTTCGGCTTACTCTCTTCTACTGCCGGAACCGCCTCTGCACCTTCTTCTGTCTTCGGCTTCCGTCCTCTCGGCTTACGCTCGACTGCTGACTTTTTCTCTTCTTCTGCCATACTGCCTCCATATGGTTTCTCTGAAACCATGCTATATCTACGGAAACGTTCCGCTGTTTACTTTTTCTGTCACCTGAAAGCTGTGCCAGCTGTGTTCGTCCTCTGTCAGATGCATACTGGAATACATGTCGAAATCAGGTCAGCGCACAGCAGATACGACACAGCTTCCGCGCATACCTGTACTGTTAATGTATAAAACTCTATCTTAAAAATCTGGAATTCATGGATACGGGAAAGACCGTTCCGGAAATCATCGATTTGAAATCATGTTCGTTAAACGAAGAAATTAGGAAAATCGTAAACTAAGTATAACAACCGCGCCCTTGTAACGCAAGTTTCATTTTGTTATACTAGCGGCACAGTGGGTCTTCGATGCGCGAATGCGCTGGATATGTACGGATTGAGCACATATCCAGCCATCACTACGTGTATCATCACAGTGCAGCCCCTGTCCCAAATTCAGTAAAAAGAAGGTTATTATGGCGAAAAACTATAGATCCACCCCGGGTCCGTCGCTTCGCTACGACGCCCGTGGACAACTCATAAAAAATAAACCGAAGTCCCGTGTTCTGCACTTCATCCTCTGCTATCTGCTTCCGTACCTGATCATCAACGGACTGATTCTCCTCTTCGTGATTCAGCAGCCGACGATCGAGACGACGGAACCGGACACGAAGGATTACCAGAGTGCCAGCATCGATATCAAGGTCGATTCCCTGGTGCCGCTGAAGTCGCTGACCGCGACGATGGATGGTGCAGAGCTTCCGCTCGAGAAGTCCGGCTCGATCTGGACCACCGATGTCACGAAGAACGGAACCCTGACCCTGAACGCAAAGTCCATCAACGGCATGTCGAAGACGACCTATGTACAGATCAATCTCCTCGACGACGTCGGTCCGACCGTCGATGAAGAGTCCGTCAATCTCGGTGCCGGCTACCTCGAGTTCACCGTTTCCGACACCCAGTCCGGTGTGAACTGGGATTCGATCTACGGTGTCGATTCCCTCGGCAATAACGTGAAGCCGACCGATATCAATAAGCAGACCGGTCGCATCACCTTCTCCATGGCCGGCGACGCCATCACCGTCTATATCCGCGACCTCGCCGACAACGAGAGCTCCGCGAACTTCTCTGTAAATTAGTATTCAAAAAGCTGGTCGATCGACCAGCTTTTTTTGTATCCTTATTCTTCCTCGCTCTCCGCCGTCGGCTTCTCCGGCGCCTCCTGGAAACGATCATAGGTGCGCAGGATGCCGCAGATCACCTGCTTCTCATGCTCAGTGAAGGCATCCTCCGTCATGCGCCACTGCCAGTTCTGACCGGAGGTACCCGGCTGGTTGATGCGTGCCTCGCCGCCGAGGCCGAGGTAATCCCCTGCCGGCACGATCACGGTATCCGCGATGGACGCCATCGCACGCTTGATCAGCAGCTCCGGCATCGCATTCCAGTCGTTACCGGAACGGCTCATGTACTGATACATATAGTCCCGCTGCCAGTCCGGGATCGTCTCGAACCAGTGGCGAAGGGTGTCGTTATCATGCGTACCCGTATAGCAGACACAGTTCGGGGTGGTGAAGTTGTGCGGCAGATAAGCATTGCCCGCACCCGAATCCCAGGCGAACTGCAGCACCTTCATGCCCGGGAAGCCGGTCTCCGCCATCAGCTTCCGGACCTCATCGGTGATGACACCGAGATCCTCCGCGATAATCGGCAGCTTCTTCGTACCGAAGTGCTGGTACATCGCGCGGAACAGTCCCATGCCCGGGCCCTTGACCCACGCACCGTTTTCCGCCGTGTCATCGCCGAACGGCACCGCATAGTAGGCCTCGAAGCCACGGAAATGGTCGACACGGAGACAGTCGTACATCGAGAGGCAGTACTCCATGCGCGCACACCACCAGGCATAGTTCGTCTTCTTATGCGCCGCCCAGTTATAGAGCGGGTTGCCCCAGAGCTGACCGGTCGCGGAGAAAGCATCTGGCGGAACCCCCGCTACCTTCGAAGGATGGCCGTCCTTCGTGTACTGGAAGAGCTCGCGATGCGCCCAGGCATCTGCCGAATCCGGTGCGCAGTAGATCGGGATATCCCCGAGGATCTCGATGCCCCTCGCCGCCGCGTAGGCACGAAGCGCCGCCCACTGCTTGTTAAACTCATACTGCACGAAGGCGTAGAACGCCACCTCGTCCGCATGCTCCGCACGGAATGCAGCCACCGCCTTCGGATCGCAGTCCCGCAGCGCCTCCGGCCAGACATCCCAGCTCGCGCCGGAAAGTGAATCCTTGATCGCCATGAAGACGCAGTACTCGACGGTCTCCGGACGAAGCTCCGCGAAGAGCCCCTCGACGTCGCCGCCCTGCTCCTTGAAATGCGTAAAGGCGAGCTTCAGCGCCTTATTCTTGCTGCTGTAGAGCCTCCCATAGTTGACGCGTTCAATGCTGTCGACCGGCACACCTGCCTCCTGCCGTACATCAGCCGGCTGCTTCAGCCAGCGACGAAGGTCGCGGAACGCCAGATCCTGACGCTTCTTTTCATCCTGTCCGACCTCGGCACGGGTGAGTGCTGCATAGTCGACCGCATCACCGAAATCAAATTCCTCCGGATCCGCGAGCTCCTCTGCGCTCAGCAGTCCCTCCTCGACCAGCAGGTCGAGGTCCACGAAATACGGATTTCCCGCGAAGGCAGAAAACGCCTGGTACGGCGAATCGCCGAAGCCCGTCGGGCCCATCGGCAGGATCTGCCAGACCTTATTTCCGGTCTCACATAATAAATCGATAAAACGATATGCTTCCTCACCGAGTGTTCCGATGCCGTACTTTCCCGGCAGCGAGAACACCGGCATCAAAATGCCTGCTTTTTTCACTCTCAAGCCCCTCCTCATGTCAGAGAATGCCACACGGCCCGCCCCTTCCTGCGGGTCGTGGGCCTTTTTTCAACGTCCGATCAGCCCTTGCGACGCTTCGTCAGCTTCTGGTCGAGTGCAGCCTTCTGCACGCTCTTCCGCTGTGCGGAGGCCTTCGTGCCCGTCGACTTCGCGGCCGGCTTCTTCGGCTCGGCCTTCGCTGCCTCGACGGCCTGCGCTGCCGCCGCCTTCGCCTCGGTCATCTGCTTCGGCACCGTCGTCTTTTTCCGGGTCGTCTTCTTCACACTGACGGCCTCGACCTTCTCTTCCGACGCCGTCTTCTTCGCCGTCGTCTTCTTCGCGGTACCGCTCTTCGCAGCGGTCTTCTTCGCGGCTGCCTTCTTCGCTTCCGTCGCCTTCGGTACCGGCTCTGCGCATGGTGTCAGCTGGTAGATGGTGGTCGACATCGCTGGGATCTCGAGATCCACGGCGTAGTTCCGCTCATCCCAGTCGGCCTTCACCGCCTTGTGTGCCGTGCGCTTCACGGCACCGCTTCCACCGTACTTCTTATCATCACTCGAGATGAGGGACTTCGCGGAGCACATGAACGGAACACCGACACGGAACTTCGGATGGGCGACATTGTCAAAGTTCGATACCACGAGAAGGGTTTCCTCCGGCTTCTCGGTCTTTCGCACGAACATCACCATGGACTCCTCCTGGTAGGAGCAGTTGATCCACTCGAAGCCGTCCGTGACGTAATCCTGCTGCCAGAGCGCCGGATGTGTCCGGTAGACCGCATTGAGATCCCGTACGAAGTCCTGGACGCCCTCGTGTACCGGATACTCGAGCAGATTCCACTCGAGCTCCTGGTTCTCGGACCACTCGTCATACTGCGCGAAGTCCTGACCCATGAAGAGAAGCTTCTTGCCCGGATGCGTCCAGAAGTAGCCATAGGCGGCACGCAGGTTCTGTGCCTTCTCCTCGAAGGTCTCGCCCGGCATCTTCCCGAGCATCGAGCCCTTGCCATGCACGACCTCGTCATGTGAGAGTACGAGCATGAAGTCCTCGGAGTAGTTATAAATCATGGAGAAGGTGAGCTGGTTATAGCTGCCCTTCCGGAAGAACGGATCGGTGCTCATGTAGCTGAGGAAGTCATTCATGAAGCCCATGTTCCATTTGAGGTCGAAGCCGAGGCCGTCCTGCTCGACGTCACCGGTGATGTTCGGCCATGCCGTGGACTCCTCTGCGATGAGCAGGGTGCCCGGGAAGCGCTTGTGGAACTGCGAGTTCAGATGCTTCAGGAACTCCACCGCATCGAGGTTCTCGTTGCCGCCGTAGATGTTCCGCGGTGCGTCCTCGCCCTGACGACCGTAGTCGAGGTAGAGCATGGAGGCCACGGCATCCATACGGATACCATCGGCATGATAGCGGTCTGCCCAGAACATCGCACTGCCGATAAGGAAGTTCGACACCTCATTCTTCCGGTAGTTGAAGGTCAGGGTGCCCCAGTGCGGATGGCTCGCGAGACGTGGATCCGGATTCTCATAGAGTCCCGATCCATCGAACTGTGCAAGACCCCAGCTGTCCCGCGGGAAGTGCGCCGGTACCCAGTCGAGGATGACGCCGATGCCGGCCTCATGCATGTAGTTCATGAAGTACATGAAGTCCTCCGGGGTGCCGTAGCGGCTCGTCGGTGCGTAGTAGCCGGTCACCTGATAGCCCCAGCTGGCATCGAGCGGATGCTCCATCACCGGCATGAGCTCGACATGCGTATAGCCCTCCTGCTTCACATACTCCGCAACCTTCACCGCGAGCTCACGGTAGTTGTAGAACTCGGAGCCGAGCTGCGTGGTCCCATCCTCATTGACGGCCTGCTGCTTCCGTGCGAAGGAGCCGAGGTGCAGCTCGTAGACCGACATCGCTTCTTCCTTGATGCCGGCGACACCACGCTCCGCCTTCTGCTGCTGCCATGCCGCATCCGTCCACGCAAACTGTCCGATGTCTTCCACGATGGAAGCATTGCCCGGACGAAGCTCGAAGCCGAAGGCATACGGGTCGATCTTCAGGAACGGCTCCTGGTGGTGACACTTGATCTCATACTTATAGAGGCTGCCCGGGGTGAGGTGCGGGATGAACAGCTCGAACACACCGGAATCACCGAGACGCTGCATCATGTGGCGACGTCCATCCCAGAGGTTGAAGTCGCCGACGACAGAAACACGCTCTGCATTCGGTGCCCATACGGAGAACGCGACACCATCGACGCCGTTGATACGGATCGGATGTGCGCCCATCTTCTCATAGATGTCATACCAGATGCCGCCCTGATACTTCTTGATATCGCGGTCGGTATAGGTCGACGGGAAGGCGTACGGGTCCTCGCTGTCCTCCGTCGTGTCGTTGTCATAGGTGATGTGGTAGGTATACGCCGGAAGCGCCTCGTTCCAGGCCTCCTCCATCGGCAGGAGGATCGCGAAGAAGCCGGCCTCATCGACGAGCTCCATCGGATAGCGCTGTCCGCCGAGCACGAGCTCGATCGATTTCGCGGTCGGCACGAAGCTCTGCACCAGCAGTCCCTCCGGGATGATGTGCGCACCGAGGATCTTCTTCGGGTTCGCGGTTTCCGCGTAGGTGACGTCCTCCACCTCCGCCCAGTTCATGATCTCTTCTAATCTCTCATTCATGCTTTATCTCCTTCATCTCATACATCAGATGGATGTTTCTTCACTTCGGAAGGCGGCATCTTTTCGGTCGCCGACTGCCCGGATGCCACGCCTGCAGCTGTCGTCTCCGTCTTCGTTTCCTGGGCCAATGCTGTCGGCCGCTGCTTCAAATGGCGTTTATGTACTGTCTTTTTCGGCTGAAAGGCCGGATCCTTCACCGCCTTCAGCACGACGATGGAGCGCGGCTCCACGGTGTACCGCGCCTCTGGGAGCAGCGTCTCCTCCGGATAGATGCCGTTCGTTTCCTCCATGGCGGTATCGATCACCGCGGCCCACTTCATGCCGAGCGGCGGATGCGCCAGCAGGAAGCTGTGCTTTTCCCAGTGCAAGTTGTAGAGCACGAGGAAGGTGTCGTCCCCGGCATAGGCACCGGCGTACATCACACCGAGCTGCCGGCGGAAGTTTTCACTGTCCGGCCGCCAGGCGTTCTCGCCATGGAAGCTGATGTCCGGGATACCGACGGAGCGGTAGTCCATCTGACGAAGTGCTGTGCCCTGATGGAACACCGGATGCTGCTTCCGGAACTGAATCGCGTAGCGCGCGAAGTCGTAGAGCTCCCGATTCCGATCGATGAGCCGCCAGTCGAGCCAGTTCAGCGGATTATCCTGGCAGTACGGGTTATTGTTCCCGAGGCGGGACTGGCCGAACTCGTCGCCCGCATGGATCAGCGGCGTGCCCTGACTCAGCATCAGCAGCAGCCAGGCATTCCGCCACATCTTCTTCCGGAGAAGCTTGATGGACTTCTTCCGGGTCGGGCCCTCCTCCCCACAGTTCCAGCTGTAGTTCTGGTCGGTACCGTCGCGGTTGTCCTCATGATTCTCTTCGTTGTGCTTTCGATCATAGGAGAGGACATCCATCAGACTCATGCCCGAGACATTGGCCATGTACTGGATGCTCGCCCGGTTCGACGGGTTCTCGCGCACGCGCTGCATGAGCGTCGGCAGCATGCTCTCGTCGCCCTTCAGGATACGGCGCATATCGTTCTGGAAGCCGTCGTTATAGTCCGCGAGGTAACGCCCCGGAGCGGCTGCCTGCGCAGCGCCATGGGTCGGCGTCTCCGGGATCTGTCCCTGCCAGCTGTCGGCCCAGATCTTGAAGCGGCTCAGCCACGGATCGCGGGCGATAACACCGTACGGCGCGGCGCCAATCAGGTGGATGCCGTCGACGTGATAGTGGATGCGCCAGTAGCGCATGACGTTCACGATGTGATCCGGGAGGGCTTCGTTTGTAAAGTACAGGTCGACCACGATCTCCATGCCGTGCGCGTGCAGGGTATGCACGAGCTTCCGGAACTCATTCCGCGGATTCTTGTGGTCGGAGGTGAAGCTCGATTTCGGCGCGAGCTGCAGGGCGTCCTTCGTGAAGCCCCAGTAGTTGATGCGGCCCGTCGGACGGAGCTCGACCTCGTGAACTACTGGGAGGTGGTGGTGTTCTCATG
>OQVT01001666.1_pt1 | contig 14156 bp, 10 predicted proteins | sample 1691561 | NCBI WGS metagenome assembly OQVT01 (sample SAMN03418260, study PRJEB22391) | human gut metagenome | biome: human-gut; feature: organic feature; material: feces | host: Homo sapiens | place: Tanzania | collected 2013-01 | reverse complement strand
TATGGAAGCCAGTTTGAGTACAAACTCGAAGAGGAAAGTATAACTATATGAATAGACCCTTGCTTGCGCTTGGGTCAAGGTATTTGTACGCCTTATTTTAATTATACTGATGTTTAGTTACCTTTTGCGGAGATATTCATTTTTGTTTTATAGAGGAAAGTTACTAACTCTTTTCGAGAAAACCCGAACATTTACAGACTTTATGATTAGGAAAACTCATCGTGCACCGAACGGAATCCGATCAGGCGGCGAACGGAATCTGATCGGGCGGCGGACGGAATCCGATCAGACGGCGGACGGAATCTGTCAGAAAAGTTGAACTTTAACAGAAGAAAAGGTGGAAAGAAAGGCGTGCACCGCTGGACATAAAAAAAGGTGAAGTTGCAAGCAACTCCACCTTTATATGTATAATAATATTCAACGATTGCTTTAGCCACTAAAAGCTCCTTTAGTACCACTGCACGGCGTTGCTGTATCCCGAACGCTTGTCGTACTTGAGGGCGTCGGTGAGCGTAGCTGCGTTACAACGGAACGAGAAGTTGTAGCTTGTGTATGGCGCAAGCACTACCGAGCACGACATATTGAAGCAATGGAGGTCGCGCTGAAGCGATGCTGTAGTCATCGAGAGCTTGTTCTGGTCGAAGTCGTAACCGCTCGAGAACGAGATGTTCCAGCCGTCGCTGATGCGAAGGTTGCCGCTCACGTTGAGGTTCTGCGAGAACTTGTACGGATAGCGCATCGACTTGGTGTTGAACTTGCCGCCAGTGTTCTCGCGCATCGTGATGCCGTAGCCGAACGTGAGTGACCAAGGCATGTTGAAGCGCATGTAGCCGTCGGCGTCGGTTTCTGCCTTGCCTCCCCCACTCTTTTTGCGGGCGCCACGCTGGGCGTTCACCATCGTGTCGTCTACGTTCGACTCGATGTCGGTGTCGATGCCTTCCTCGTCGTCCTTGCCGTTTTTCTTCTTACGGTCGTTGTCGTCGCCGCCACCGAACCATTTCTTAAGCTTGTCGGGCGTCAGCGTGAACGAGAAGTTCTGCGATGTACCCTGGAAGCGTCCGAACTTGCCCATGCCCCAAAGCGTGTGGTTGCCCACGAACGGGCGTCCGTTCTTGTCGAGCTCGTAAGCGTACGAGGCGAAAACGGCGGTCATGTTGAACGTGTAGTTCTTCCACCACTTCAAGCGGATGCGCATGGTGAGATCGGAAAGCGGTTTCTCCTTAGCCGCCATATTGTAGCTCATCGACAGACCGAGTTCGTCGATGATGCTGAGCTTCTTGAAGCCTGTGGAGTCCTTGCTGCTCTTCACCTTCATCTCGACGTTGTTCGAGAGGTCGAACGAGATGTTGCCCGTCTTGCCCTTACCCGGCACGCCGAAGAGCTGATCGCGATAGGGCGAATACTCTACGAGATCGACCGATCCGTCGGCGTTGGTGCGCTGGTAGGTCTTGTAGTAGCCGTAGCGCGACGAACTGAAGTCGGGGGCGTAGCTGAAGCTGACGCTCGGAGTAACCACATGGCGTATAGCCTGAATCTTATCGCCGAAAAGCTTGCGGCTCGGTATGTAGAAGCCGTAGAGTTTTGTAGACGCTCCGATTGAGAAGCTATAGTTGTAGACGTTGTTGAAACCGTAGATTGTATCGCACACCTCGCGCTGTGCCGTCTCATCCCACGAGCGCATCACCTTATGAGAATACATGCGGTCCTGGAAGTTGAACGACGGAGAGAGGTTGATATAGTTGAACAACGTGAAGTTGCCGCTGATTGGTATCGAATGGTTCCAGCCGTTGCGCCAGTCCTTGATAAGGTTAGAGTGCAGCAGCTTGTCCTCCTTCGTGTTGATGCTGTTAGAGATGTGACCCGTGTACGACATCGAGATTTTCTCGTACCAACGCTCGTCGCCAACGGCGTGCTTGCGCTTGAACGGATAGAAGCGCGAGAGCGAGATGTTGAGGTCGGGCAAGGTCATTGCTATCGACGAGTCGCGCATGTTCTGCGAGAGGTTGGCTGTAGAACTAAGCGAGAGTCCGATGCTCGAGAACGTTGTGCTCCAAGACACAGACGATGTACGCGTAGACTGCGTGAGGGTCTGCGGATTGTACAGCGAACTGAGGTTGTTGCGCTCGTAGCTCGACGTAGCGAAGTTGACGCTGGCAGAGAGCGAACTGTACGGATTCGCCTTCTGGTCTTGGCGGTGGCTCCACTGAATCTTGAAACTCTTCGAACGCGTGAAGTCGGGCATTCCCTTATCGCCGGTCTGCGTGTTCTGGAAACTTGCATAGAAGCTGCCGTTGAATCGGTAACGCTTGGTATAGTTCATCGCTGCGGAGAGTCCCCACGAGCCTTTAGTGTATATCTCGCCGAGAAGTTTCAGGTCCATCTTGTCGCTGATGGCGAAGTAGTAACCGCCGTCGCGCAGATAGAAGCCGCGGTTGCTCTCGTCGCCGTATGTAGGCATGATGAAACCGCTCGAATAGCTCTTTGTGAATGGGAAGAAGCCGTAAGGAATGGCGAACGGCAGAGGCACGTCAGCCACCACAAGATAAGCCGGACCGAACACAACCTCCTTGCCAGGACGCACCTTGGCACGCGAAAGAGCTATATAGAAGTCGGGATCTTTGGCGTCGCAGGTGGTATAGCGTCCGTGCTGAAGGAATATTTCGCCGTTCGGACTGCGCTTCGAAATCTCGCTGCGCAGGAATCCGTCCTCCTGCTGTGTGTATACGTTGCTGATAAGTCCCTTTTTGGTTTTGAAGTTGAACGCCATGGTGTCGCTCTCGTACTTGTCGGAACCCATCGAGAACACGGGCGTACCGAAAAGCGTTACGCCAGTTGTGTCTGCCTTGTCCTTAGCGCCCGTAGCGTGCACTAAAGACGAGTCGAGACTCATGTGTATGCGCTCGGCGGCAAGGTCCATATTCTCGTATTTCACGGTAGAACTGCCAAAAAGACGCGCGGTCTTTGTGGTAGCATCATATACGAGCGAGTCGTTTGCCGAATAGTTTACTGGAGAGTTGATGCCTCCCGCACGCTGGCGGTTGATAGAATCGAGGCGTATGGAGTCGTCGATAGCCTTATTGTGATGGTAGATAGCGAGTTGCAGAGAGTCCATCTTGGTTGTGTCAACGCCAAAAACCTGCGTTGAGTCAACCTTCTTCAACAAAGTATCGCGCGCAATGGAGTCCGCAATGTCGCTCATCTCCATTGAGTCGCGAAGAACTTTCAGACTCTTCTTGCGTTGCTTCGAGGGTGCGTCAGCACTTGCCATCACAAATATGATGGCGCAAAGCAATAGGGCTATAACTGTCTTTGTTCTCAATTTGAATAATGTTGGTTCTTTACTTTATTTCTCAGGCTCAAACAGTTCCTTCATCATGCGGAACCGAGCCAATGTGTCGCCACCGAACTTGGCGAGCGAACGTTCTGCCTGCTCAATGGTCTTCTCGCGGTCGAGATGTGTTTTCGAGTAGAACTTATCGGCATAGCAGATAAGCTTCTCCTCTATCGTTTCGGGCTGCAAGTCGTGATGTGGCAATGGCAGATCTTGCGAAACGATATCGTCGAGGGTCAGTCCGGCGCCAGTATGACGCTCGCAGACACGGGCAAAACGCTCTGGCAAACCCTCGCTGCGCAACATTTCTGCGCCGCAGACGCCATGACGAATGTATGGTTCTGTGCCATGACACTCAATGCCGGGAGCATCTACACGAATGATTCCGATGTCGTGAAGCATCGCTGCCTGCTCAACGAAATCAACGTCGATGTGAAGTTCGGGAAGTAACGAAGCAATCTGCAACGCACGTTGCGTTACAGATTGGCTATGTGTTAGTAGGATGTGGCGCAATGCGTCACATCCTACGTAGTATTTGTCGATAATTTGCTTATACATATTTACTCGTGCTCGCGCTCGATGTATGCAATAACGTCGCCCTTCTGAACCTTTGAGCCGCGCTTTGCATTGATTTCAACGAGCTTGCCGCCAAGAGCTGCCGGCACTTCAACGAACTCACCCCAAGGAGCCTGGATGTAGCAGAGCACATCACCCTCCTTGTATTCCTTACCGATGAACGGCTCAACTGTCGGAGCGCACTCGCCCTCGCCAGAGAACTCCCAATAGATGTCGCCCTTAACCGAAGCAACAACTGCGTCAGCCTTAGCGTGCTTGTAAGCGCTGAGCTGCTCGGGAGAAAGGTTTGCACCGAGCTTGGCATCCTTGAGCTTCTGAAGGTCGGCGAGGAAGTTCTTCTTAGCCTGACCGCTCTTGTAGTTGCGATACTGCTCGGGGTGCATAGCGAGCTCGAAGAGTTCTTCGTCGTCCTGACCGCACTCCCATCCGTTCTCTGCCATCTCCTTGCGGAAGTCGTCGAGAGCGTCTGTGAGAAGTGTGTGAGCGTCAACGTCTGTGAACTCACGTCCCTGCTTCTTTGCAAGTTCAACAAGCTCCGGATCGATAGTTCCAGGAATCTTACCCGACTTGCCGAGAATCATACCCCACATAGAGTCGTCCATCATTACGAAACGTCCCTTGCCCTGCTCGAGAGTGAGAAGGTTCATGAGGGCGATGTTCTTCACGTACTGTGAGAACGGAGTAACCAATGGAGGATAACCTACGCGCGGCCATACATACTCCACCTCGTCGAAGAGCTTGATGAGAAGGTCGTCCATAGAAAACTCCTCAAGACCGTTCTTCTTGCGTACGTTATTAATAGTAGTGCGCATACCGCCAAGGTCTGCCATCATTGAACCCATCATACCGCCAGGCAGACCGCAGCCGAGAAGGAGCGAAGACATGATCTTGTTGCCCGGGTTGATGAAGTAGCCGAGCCACTCGTCGATGAACTCCTGAGTCATGGCGCGAGCCTTCATGTATGCGCTCATGTTGATTTCAGGAACTTCGAAGCCCTCGTTCTTCAACATACTGATAACAGAGATAACGTCCGGATGCACCTTACCCCATGCCAACGGCTCAATGGCTGTATCGATGATGTCGGCACCGTTCTGGCAAACCTCAAGAATTGAAGCCATTGACAGACCTGGACCTGAGTGGCCGTGATACTGGATGATGATTTCCGGATACTTGTCCTTGATCATCTTTGTGAGCTTGCCGAGGAATGCAGGCTGACCGATACCAGCCATATCCTTCAAACAGATTTCCTCTGCACCTGCAGCGATGAGCTGATCGGCAATATTCATGTAGTACTCCAGAGTGTGAACCGGAGAGTTGGTGATGCAAAGTGCGCACTGCGGAGTCATGCCGCCTTCCTTAGCCCACTTGATGCTCGGAATAATATTACGAACGTCGTTCAGACCGTCGAAGATACGTGTGATGTTTGTACCCTGCTTTGCCTTCACCTTGTACATGAGGGCGCGAACGTCGTCAGGTACGGGATACATACGCAGAGCGTTAAGACCACGGTCGAGCATGTGTGTCTTAATGCCAGCCTCGTTGAAAGGCTTACAGAAAGCGCGTACCGCATCGTTTGGATTCTCGCCTGCGAGAAGGTTCACCTGCTCGAAAGCGCCACCGTTTGTCTCAACACGGGCAAAGCAACCCATATCGATAATCACGGGAGCAATGCGCTCCAACTGGTCTTTGCGTGGCTGGAACTTGCCAGAAGACTGCCACATATCTCGATAAACGAGACTGAACTGGATTTTCTTTTTCATCTCTATTAGTTGATTTTTTACTGTTCGTATAACGCAATTTGAAGAGATGGCGTGACTTTATAGCACCGCACACCTCTTCAAATATGCAAAATTAGAGAAAAAAATTCAATTACTTGGTAATATCAACGCTTTTTTAGTAAATATTAGAGCTGAATTTCTATTACCTTGTCTACATCTGTAGGCACTTCGTCGAGAGAAATCAGCACACCGCCGTCGCATTTCTGTGTCTTCACAGCCTTGCGTGAGACGAAGTCGACAGCCTTGCGCACCTTCTTCGAGCCGATAGGCAGGAAGAGCGAACGGTCCTGCAAGTTGAGGATATGCACAAAGAGGCGGTTGTCCTTCTGTGTTGTCACGCCCCAATCGTGCGGAGCGACGAGTCCGCCGCGTGTGCCGTAGATTGTCTCGCCGTAGACCTTCATCCACTCGCCCATCTCCTTAAGGCGCTCCACTGCCACCTCAGGCAGACAGCCGTCGGGCTGAGGGCCGATATTCATAAGCAGGTTGGCGTTGCGGCCAGCTGCGTTCACGAGATAATGAATGAGAGTCTTGGTTGACTTGTAGTTCTGGTCTGTAATCTTGTAGCCCCACATACCGTTCATGGTCTCGCAGGTCTCAAGCGGCAGCTTGCTGATAGCCTGACCCGACAAGCCTGCGGTGTTCTCGCCAGGCAGGTCGCGCTCGAACATCTGGAAGTCCTCGCCGTCGAACGGCTGAGAGTGGTGGTTATTGCCGATAAGGCATGAGGGCTGCAACTTGTGGATAAGCGCATACTGCTCAGGCAGGCGCCAGTCGAACGACGGGTTGATATCCTGATCCCACCAACCGTCAAACCAGATAGCGTTCACCTCACCATAGTTGGTGAGCAACTCCGTGAGCTGGTTGTTCATAAACTTATAATAACTATCCCAGTTCTGAGCCTCTTTCGGTCTGCCGGTGCCGAGACCGGTGCGTCCGAGCGGAGCATCCTCGCGTCCCCAATCGATATGCGAATAGTAGAAGTGCAGACCGATGCCCTGACGATGGCACTCGTCTGCCAATTCCTTCACGATATCGCGCTTGAACGGCGAAGCGTCAACGATGTTATAGTCGGAATATTTTGTATGGAACATTGAGAAGCCCTCGTGATGGCGTGTTGTGAAGCAGATATACTTCGCACCGGAAGCTTTGATTGCCGACACCCACTCGCGTGCATTGAACTTCGAAGGATAGAAACCGCCAGCGAGCTTGGCGTACTCCTTGTAGTTAAGGTCTTTGTTTGTCATTGTCCACTCGCCGGTAGCGAGCATACTGTAAAGTCCCCAATGGAGGAAGATGCCGAACTTAGCGTCCTGGAAGCGGGCGCGGGCTGCGAGATTGCCCTCTGTCGGCACATACTTGCTCTCAGCTGTCTTGCCATTAGCGTTTCCGACGGCGCCGTTCACAGCGTTTTCGGCAGAAACACCGGCAGACATGGCGAGTGCCAACATCACTGTACAAAAGATTTTCTTCATACTTATTACATTAATTTTTAGGTAGTTATTATATACGAGAATAGGTGCAGCTGCTCACAACTGCACCTATTATAATATTATCCACGCAAATCGTGCTCCTCAAAACGACGTTCTGCGAGCTTTTCAAACTTTGTTCCGGGCTTGCCGTAGTTGGCGTAAGGCCATATTGAAATGCCTCCACGCGGAGTGAAGATACCAGTCACCTCGATATACTTCGGATCCATAAGCTTCACGAGGTCTTTCATGATGATGTTCACGCAGTCCTCATGGAAGTCGCCATGATTACGGAAGCTGAACAGATAGAGTTTCAGACTCTTGCTCTCCACCATCTTCACGTCGGGCACATACGAGATGCGAATCTCCGCGAAGTCGGGCTGACCGGTAATCGGGCACAGCGATGTGAACTCCGGGCAGTTGAAACGCACCCAGTAGTCGTTGCCCTGATGCTTGTTGACGAATGTCTCGAGCACTTCCGGTGCATAGTCGTCACGATATTTTGTCTTTGCTCCGAGAGCCTGCAAGCCCTCATCACGGCGATTATCTGAATTTGCTGCCATTTATATACTTATTATATATATACTATTAAAAAATACATTAACCTCTGAACGTTGTTTTAGATATTGAATATTCGCCAGATACTATAGTTCATTCCGGTATCGAAGTTGTCCTCGCCCTCGAACTTCTTTGTCCAGCGCACCACGCGTATGGTAAGAGGCAGAACGATTATCTCATAGAGTGTCTTAAGCACTACCTGCGAAATCATAAGCACGGGCAGTTCCTTCATCGGGATAACTCCTCCGAGCGCCAGCGGGAAGAAGATAATCGAGTCGGCAGCCTCGCCGTACACCGTACTGAGTATGGCGCGAGCCGAGAAGTGCTTGCCGCCCGACGACAGTTTCATGCGACTCATCACATAAGCGTTTACGAACGAACCCACGATAAATGCAAGGAATGAAGCGAAAGCGATACGCGGCGCAAGTCCGAACACAGCGTGGAATCCTTCTTCGTTATGCCAGTAAGGCGCAGCGGGCAGTATGTCGCACAATGCTCCGAAGAGGACAAATAGGAAATTCATAGCGAAACCCAGCCATATAAGCAATCGGGTTTTTCCATAACCCCATACCTCACAAACGCAGTCGTTGATGATGTACGAAACGGGAAATACGATTAATCCGCCAGTTACACTAATCGGACCTAACGCAATTTGCTTTGTCTCAAGCACGTTTGCCGTAATAAGACAAACGCAGAAAAGCGTACTGAAAAGCAAAAACAGCACACTCACGTTTTTCTTGTTTTTCTGCATAATCTTGTTTTTTGAGAGGTTTACCAAGCACTCTATATAATAATGTATAAAGTATACGATACTGCTACATTTATTTTCGGCTGCAAAATTACTAATTTTTAATGAAAACACAAACAAAACCGCAGAGTAATAGATATAAAAAACGAGGAACCACGCCGAAACCTACCGTTTCTGCGCAGCTCCTCGCTATGATAACAATAAATTATTGTGATGTTTCTCTTAGAACATCTTTGCAGGATAAACACCCTCGTCGGCAAGCTTCTGGAACTTAGCCACTACGTCCGGACGATCCTCAGGATAAGTTACGCCGAACCACTTAGATGTTGTGTCGAGCACCTCGCAAGTAGCGGTGCCGTCGTGGATGAGTTTGTCCACCATCAACGGGATGAAGAACTCGCTCTTGAGGTTCTCCATATTCTTCGGGTCAGAAAGGAACTCCTTGAAGTACTCCTCGCTGTGCTTGAAGTAGTCGGGTGTGAAGCCCCAGAAGTTCATAGAAACCGGAGTTGTATCAGGAATCTCTACCCATGTCTCGTTGTCGTCGTCGAGATACTTCACAACGCCGTCGAAGCGCTGAATCTTTGTGCGCTCTACGACAGATGTAAGGTGATGGTGCTCGTCGTTCTCGCATACACCACGGCTAACGGTGCCGCTCTCAGAGAGTGTGTTGCCTACGCGGAAGCCCACCATAGCATACTTGCCGGTAGAGCCCTCAGACAGTTCGCTGAGCCACTTGCCCATTACGCGGAAAGCGTCGCGATCGTAGAAATCGTCGCAGTTGAGCACAGCGAACGGCTCGTTGATTACGCTTGCGCCCATCATCAATGCGTGGTTTGTACCCCAAGGCTTTGTGCGACCCTCCGGACATGTGAAGCCCTCAGGCAGCGCGTCAAGGCTCTGGAAAACAAGCTCGCACGGGATGTGACCTTCGTATTTAGAGAGAACGATGCGACGGAAGTCTTCTTCGAAATCCTTGCGGATAACAAACACGAGCTTGCCGAAGCCAGCGTTGATAGCATCGTAGATACTGTAATCCATGATTGTCTCACCGTGAGGACCGAGTTCGTCGAGCTGCTTCAGACCACCGTAGCGACTGCCCATACCTGCAGCGAGGAGGAAAAGTGTTGGTTTCATAACTATTACATTTTGTTTAAGTTAAATATTTGCTGAATCGAATACGATATGTACCTTCGATTATCAATCTGAGCGCAAAAGTAACAAAATAGAGCGAATAAAAAAAATTATTGACTACATAAAATTGCTCACATCACTGAAAAATCGTAACTTTGCACGATACTATATAATAAATGTAACGAAAGAAAGAAACAGAAAAGTCTAAATATATGGCAATTACAGAAGAAAAGACAGTAGAAGAGAAGAATTTGAGTTTCGTAGAGCAGCTCGTTGAGCAGGACCTCGCTGAGGGCAAGAACGCCGGACGCATACAGACGCGCTTCCCGCCAGAGCCTAACGGCTATCTGCACATCGGACACGCCAAGGCTATCTGCATGGACTTCGGTGTGGCTGAAAAGTACAATGGTGTCTGCAACCTGCGCTTCGACGACACCAACCCTACAAAGGAGAACAACGAGTATGTTGAGAACATCCTCAACGACATCTCTTGGCTCGGTTTCAAATGGGGCAACATATACTACGCTTCCGACTATTTCGAGAAACTTTGGGACTTCGCCGTGTGGATGATCAAGAACGGACATGCATACATCGACGAGCAGACTGCTGAGCAGATTGCCGAGCAGAAGGGCACGCCTACCACTCCGGGCGTTGCTTCGCCTTACCGCGACCGCCCCGTTGAGGAGAGCCTCGAGCTGTTCAACAAGATGAACACTCCGGAGGCAGTAGAGGGCAGCATGGTGCTCCGTGCGAAGCTCGACATGGCTAACCCGAACATGCACTTCCGCGACCCGATCATCTATCGCATCATCCACACTCCGCACCACCGCACCGGCACAAAGTGGCACGCTTACCCGATGTACGACTTCGCTCACGGACAGAGCGACTACTTCGAGGGCGTAACCCACTCTATCTGTACGCTCGAGTTCGTGCCTCACCGCCCACTCTACGACAAGTTCATCGACTATCTGAAGGAGATGCGCGGCGAGACAGAGAACCTGCACGATTTCCGCCCGCGTCAGATCGAGTTCAACCGTCTGAACCTTACATACACAATGATGTCTAAGCGCAAGCTCCTGGCTCTCGTTGAGGAGAAATTCGTGTCGGGTTGGGACGACCCGCGTATGCCGACACTCTCTGGTATGCGCCGCCGCGGCTACTCGCCCGAGTCTGTACGCAAGTTCATCGACTCTATCGGCTACACAAAGTTCGACGCTCTCAACGACATGGCGCTGCTCGAGGCTGCCGTTCGCGAGGATCTGAACAAACGCGCGCTGCGTGTTTCTGCCGTGCTCAACCCGGTTAAGCTCGTCATCACCAACTATCCTGAGGGTCAGACCGAGGAGATGAAGGCTATCAACAACCCGGAGAACGAGGCTGACGGCACACACACCATCACCTTCTCGCGCAATCTCTGGATCGAGCGCGACGACTTCATGGAGGATGCTCCGAAGAAGTTCTTCCGCATGACTCCGGGCAAGGAGGTGCGCCTGAAGAATGCTTACATCGTGAAGTGCACTGGCTGCACAAAGGACGCCGAGGGCAACATCATCGAGATTCAGGCAGAGTACGACCCGATCAGCAAGAGCGGTCTTGAGGGTGCCAACCGCAAGGTGAAGGGCACACTCCACTGGGTTTCTGCCGACCACTGCCACAAGGCTCAGGTGCGCGTCTACGACCGTCTGTTCTGCGTTGAGAACCCGTCGGCTGACGAGCGCGACTTCCGCGAACTGCTCAACCCGGAGAGCCTCAAGACCATCGAGAACTGCTACGTAGAGAACTTCGCTGCCGACTGCAAGCCTGGACAGTATCTGCAGTTCCAGCGCATAGGCTACTTCATGGCAGACCTCGACTCTACAGCCGAGAACCTCGTGTTCAACAAGACTGTGGGTCTGAAGGACGCTTGGGCAAAGCAAAAAAAGTAAACATATAAAACCTTTCTTTGAATGTTGGGCTTAGAGCGACGCTTGGTTGCAGCAATTGCACAACCTCACGCCACTCCACACCCAACATTCAACATTTATAATTGATGGAGAAAAAAGAGAATTATTTCAACAGTCCTGAGTTTCAAGAGACGCTACGCCGATACGAGGCTTCGCTGCAGGAAGGCCGTTCGGAGTACTTCGGTAGCGATGAGCTGTCGGACATCTCCGAGTATTATTATGACAGTGGCAAGAAGAAGGAAGCTGTTGACGTTCTTGACTATGCCATCCAACTACACCCTGGAGCCGCTATGCCACTGGTGTTCAAGGGGCGCATAGCACTTATCGACGACAAAGACATCGACACAGCGCAACACTACGCTGATATGATTGCCGACCAGCTCGACCTCGACTGCCTCTATCTGCAGGTTGAGATAAAGATTGCGCGCGGCAATGTAGCGGAGGCTGACAGCTTCCTCAGCAACGCGATGCACCAGATTGACGAGGACGACGTGCCCGACTACGTGCTCGACATTGCTACCATTTTCATCGACTATAATCAACCCGACATAGCTGCCAAGTGGCTCGCTCTGAGCGACGAGGACGACCTGCTCGACTATCGTGAGGTGAAGGCGCGCATAGCTTTCGCCAAGGGCGACTACGAGCAGAGCGAACAGATTTTCGAACAGTTGCTCGACGAGGATCCCTACTCTGGCAAATACTGGAACTCGCTCGCCGTGACGCAGCTCATGAGCAACCGCATCAACGACTCGATAACATCGAGCGAATACTCCATCGCCATCGACCCCGAGGACGAGGAGGCGCTGCTCAACAAGGCTAACGGACTGTTCTCACTCGGCAACTTCAAAGACGCTATGGACTACTACCAGCGTTTCCTTAAGCTGTGCCCCGACGAGGGCGCGGCGTACATGTTTGTGGGCAACTGCCTGCTCAACATGGGCAAACCGGAGGAGGCGATGCCGCAGTACAACAAGGCGCTGGAATGCTATGAGAAGTGCAACTTAAGCACGGCTGAGGTGAACCAGTGCCGCGCGTTCACGCTTTCGCTGCTCGGACATGTGGAGCAGGCGCTCGAGTGTCTCGACGAGACGCTCAAAGACCCCGACTGCAAACCCAGCGAAATAAACGTGATACGCGGACACATACTGCTGGAGAACGGACGCGTGAAGGAGGCGATAAAGAGTTTCGTGAAAGCTCTGCAGTCTACGCATTTCTCTCACGAGATATTCTTCCGCATAGCCATCTCGGTGTACGACTGCGGCTACCCCACCATCGCCTACCGCATGTTCAAGACCTACCACGAGGCGCATCACAATCAAGGCGACGAGGGCGCGGCTTATCTGGCTGCGTGCTGCCGACAGCTGCAGAAGCGCGACGAATACTTGAAGTATCTCAACATCGCATGCCAGCAGAACCCGTCGGAGGCGCGCAAGGTTCTCGGCGAATACTTCCCTACGGGCATGGACCCGAAGGACTACTTCGACTATGAAAGAGTAAAAGAATAAAAGAGTAAAAAAAGAATATGAATACAGCAGAACTTTTCCTTTGGATTCTCGACAACCTCAACTATTGGGTTGTCACATTGTTTATGGCTATAGAGAGTTCGTTCGTCCCTTTCCCGTCTGAGGTGGTTGTTCCGCCGGCGGCATGGAAAGCTATGGACCCCGACAGCGGCATGAGCTTCGTGCTCGTTGTGGTATTTGCCACACTCGGTGCCGACCTCGGTGCGCTCATCAACTATTACATTGCCAAGTGGCTCGGCAGACCAATCATCTACAAGTTTGCTGACAGCCGCATCGGTCACATGTGCCTCATCGACCGTGCCGCCGTAGAGAAAGCCGAAACATTCTTCCGCAAGCATGGCGCTACGTCTACATTCTTCGGACGTCTCGTGCCGGCTGTCCGCCAGCTCATAAGCATCCCGGCAGGTCTCTCGGGCATGCACGTCGGCAAATTCCTCCTCTACACCACTCTCGGCGCAGGCGTATGGAACACGGTGCTCGCAATGATCGGTTGGGGCATCTACAAGTACACCAACCTTAAGACCACAAAGGACGTTTACGAACAGGCTCTGCAGTACAGCCACGAAATCGGCTACGTCCTGCTCGCTCTCGCCGCCCTCGTCGTCGCATTCCTTGCATACAAGGGATTGAAGAAGACGAAATAAATTGTGTGGGCATATTTTTTTCGCCTCATGGTCTGAAAGAATCGTTTAACGAAAACGACAAATGAAACGAGCATTGTCAACAATAGAATAAAAAAAGATAGCAATAATTGGGCTTAATGCAATTATTGCTATCTTTTTTTATAAGGAACCTCTTTAGTTTTTTTCAGTTCTCTCTCTTGGTCGATTTCTTCGTTCGAGCACCATTACCGCATGGTGGGAATATCATTACCACGCTTCGGTAACACCGTTACCGCATAGCGGGAACATCATTACCAAGCTATGGTAACATGGCAAAGCCTGTAGTTTAACGCTTTTAGTTGACTACTTTCAGTCTTAATTGTAAAGTTGGTTGACCCAGTTAATACTTAATTTTATTATTCGTTGATACTATTTTAAGCTTAATTGCCATTATGGTTTACACAACTTCTTTTTTGCGTAAAACATTGCACAGA
>OQVT01001664.1_pt1 | contig 14168 bp, 9 predicted proteins | sample 1691561 | NCBI WGS metagenome assembly OQVT01 (sample SAMN03418260, study PRJEB22391) | human gut metagenome | biome: human-gut; feature: organic feature; material: feces | host: Homo sapiens | place: Tanzania | collected 2013-01 | reverse complement strand
GGCGGGATCCGGCACCACAGTCCCACACAGCCGCCGCAGGCTTCACCTCCTGCTGCAGCCGCATCCCTTTACTTCTTCTTCCAGCCAGCAGAGGCCGCACAGCCCCTTACGGCACAAAAGACAAACGGACCAACCATTCAAATCATGCGTCCACTTCCACTACACGAGCACACCTGTACCGCTGCGCATCAGGCATGGCCCGTGCAGGCATGCAGGCACCCCGGCGCGGGATGCCTGATTTCATTTTCCATGCACCCCATTAAACCCATTGCCCCAAAAGGCATCCAATCCCCAGAATGACAGACGAGACACTACTCTTAAAACGGCTCAAAGACCCCCACACCCGCGAGCAAGCCTTCACGCTGATGGTCCAGACGTACCAGGAGTCGCTCTACATACTGGTGCGCGGCATACTGAAGTCGCACGCCGATACCGATGACGTGCTCCAGAATGCCTTCATCAAAGCCTGGGGTGCCATCGACACCTTCCGTGGCGAATCGCGCTTGGGCACCTGGCTCTACAGCATAGCCCGCAACGAGGCACTCACCTTCCAGAGCAAGAGAGCACGCACCATCGACACACAGAGTGATGCCGGCGAAGCGGTGAACAAGGTTGAAGGCGACCCCTATATGGACGGCGATGCCACCGAACGCATGCTGCAGATGGCCATCGAGCAGCTTCCACTCAAGCAGCGGGAGGTCTTCACCATGCGGTACTTCAACGAGACTCCCTACGAGGAGATGAGTGAACTCACCGGTACAAGCATAGGCGCACTGAAAGCCAGCTATCACTTTGCCGTGAAGAAGATAACTGCCTTTTTCCAGCAAAACGATTAAACCAACCACAGGAAAAGATATCCAACAGACAAGGAGGACAATGATATGAGACAATACACCGACGAGGAGTCCATCCTCAACCAACTCACCAAGGGACACAATCCCTACAGAGCGCCCAAGGGATACTTTGACGCGCTCCCGGGCAGAGTGATGCGCAAGGCCAAAGGGCAGCAGCGCAGGAGGCTCGTCATACGCTGGGCGGTGGCAGCCATCATGACAGGATGCGTCATCACGGCAGGCTTCGCCATGCTGGGCCACAGCTCGCGGGAGTCCAGACGCACCGATGTGGCATACGCCCAATACATCGACGATGCGCTCGACTACACGATGATAGACAACTCAGAGATAGCTTATTACCTGACCGAAGCAGAATGAAAGAGATGGAACATAACACAAGAAAATGGCTCCAGAGAGCCTCATGCATCGTCATCATGATGATGGCCATGCTCACCGGCACACTTGCCCAACCACCCAGAGGACGCTTCAACCCCAAGGAGTTCCGCGCACACCTGGAAGAATATGTCAGTAAGGAGGCCGGGCTGACGGCCAGCGAGGCCAAAGCCTTCTTCCCGCTCTTCCACGAGATGAAGGAGAAACAGTTCAAGACACAGAACAAGATCTTCCGCCTCAAGCGCAACGCCCCTGCCGGCAACGCCAGTGACAAGGACTATGCAAATACCATACAGAAGATAAAGAGGCTGGAGGTGGAGAAGGCCGAGACCGAAGAGGCGTACTACAAGAAGCTATGCAAAATCGTCTCCGCCCGCAAGGTGTTCCTGGCGATGCAAGCCGAGGACAAGTTCCACCGCCACATGCTCAACAACTTCAACCGCCAGTGGAAGAACAAGAAGTAAACCTCCACGGCCAGTCGTCGCCCCTGCTACGACGGCAGCGGGAGACCCAATGAAAGAGGACAGCGCACTTCGTATGACCACGAAGTGCGCTGCTCTTTTTCTTCTGCCATGATGCTTAAGACAAGTCTGCACCTTCCGGCACATCCTTCAGCCCGATTCTGCATCCCGTCCGTCGGGCTTTATTGTCCCTTCCTCTCCTCCTGCTTGGCCTCGTTCCACAGTTCGTCCATTTCGGCCAGCGTCATATCACGCAGCTCCTTGCCCATTGCCTTGGCCTGCTGTTCCACGTAGCCGAAACGGCGGATGAACTTCTGATTGGTGTGCTCCAGCGCATTGTCGGGGTTCAGATGATAGAGGCGGCCGGCATTGATCAGGCTGAAGAGGAAATCGCCATACTCCTCGGTCTGCCGCTCACGGTTGTCCTCCCGCTTGAGCTCCTGCTCCAGTTCGCCCATCTCCTCGCGTACCTTCTGCCACACATCCTCGCGCTTATCCCAGTCGAAGCCCACTCCACGGGCCTTGTCCTGTATCCTGTAAGCCTTGATGAGCGAGGGAAGCGCGTCGGGCACACCCGCCAGCACGGTGCGGTTGCCGTCCTTCTCGCGCTGCTTCATCTGCTCCCACGTCTTCACCACCTCGCCTGCCGTCTGCGCCACAGCATCGCCATACACGTGGGGATGACGGAAGATGAGCTTGTCGCAAAGCTTATTGCACACGTCGGCAATGTCGAACTGGCCCTTCTCGCTGCCTATCTTGGCATAGAAGCAGATGTGCAGCAGCACGTCGCCCAGCTCCTTCTCTATGTTGAGCGTATCGTCCTTCATGAGCGCATCACACAGCTCGAAGGTCTCCTCTATGGTATTGGGGCGCAGGCTCTCATTGGTCTGCTTGCGGTCCCAAGGGCATTTCTCACGCAGATTGTCCAGCACATCCAGCAGTCTTCCGAAGGCTGCCAACTTCTCTTCTCTTGTATGCATTTCCATCTTCAAAGGGGTTTTCTATACATTATTATATATACGCGCGCGTAGCAAACCGCCCTCCCAAGGGGCCAGGATGCCGCTCCGCCCTGCAAATTTACACATTTTCCTACTATTTACAGCGGAATTTCGTACCTTTGCAACTTGGAACAAACGAACAAGACATAACACAGACATGGAATTAGCATCTAAGTACGCTCCCTCGGAGATAGAGGGCAAATGGTATGAGTACTGGGTGAGCCATAAGCTCTTCAGCAGCAAGCCCGATGGCCGCGAACCTTATACGGTGGTCATCCCACCACCAAACGTGACCGGTGTGCTGCACATGGGCCATATGCTCAACAACACTATCCAGGACATTCTGGTGCGCAAAGCACGCCTGGATGGCAAGAATGCCTGCTGGGTGCCCGGCACTGACCACGCCAGCATCGCCACTGAGGCCAAGGTGGTAAACCGCCTTGCTGCACAGGGGATAAAGAAGCGCGACCTCACACGTGAGGAGTTTCTCAAGCATGCTTGGGCTTGGACACACGAGCACGGAGGCATCATCCTGAAGCAGCTTCGCCGCTTGGGTGCCAGCTGCGACTGGGACCGCACTTCGTTTACAATGGACGAGGAGCGCAGCGAGAGCGTATTGCGCGTCTTCTGCGACCTCTATGACAAAGGGCTGATATACCGCGGACTGCGCATGGTAAACTGGGATCCCAAGGCTCAGACTGTGCTCAGCACCGAGGAGGTAATCTACCGCGACGAGCGTAGCCACCTGTTCCACCTGCGCTACTATGTGGCCGACCAGGATACCAATCCCGTTTGCCCCACAGGCCAGGAAGGCGAGGTACTGCACAAGGATGCCGATGGCAGATACTATGCTGTGGTGGCAACCACCCGCCCCGAGACCATTATGGGCGATACCGCAATGTGCATCAACCCCAAGGATGTGAAGAACCAGTGGCTGCGCGGGCACAAAGTGATTGTCCCCCTGGTAGGCCGCGTGATTCCCGTCATCGAGGACCGCTATGTGGATATCGAGTTTGGTACGGGCTGTCTGAAGGTTACCCCCGCCCACGACATCAACGACTATCAGCTGGGCAAGACGCATAACCTGGAGACAATAGATATCTTCAACCCCGACGGTACCATCTCTGAGGCTGCCGGACTCTACGTTGGCATGGACCGCATGGACGTGCGCAAGCAGATAGCCATCGACCTGCAGGAGGCCGGCCTTATGGAAAGGGTGGAGGATTATGAGAACAAGGTGGGCTATAGCGAGCGCAATCAGGACACTGCGGTAGAGCCTCGCTTGTGCAAGCAATGGTTCCTCTCGATGAAGCACTTCGCCGAGATAGCTCTGCCTCCCGTGCTTGAGGGAAAGATCAAATTCTACCCCACCAAGTACATCAGCATCTATCGCAACTGGCTGGAGAACATTCAGGACTGGTGCATCAGCCGCCAGTTGTGGTGGGGTCACCGCATCCCTGCCTACTTCGTGCCTGGTGGCGAGGATGAGGAAGAGCGCTTCGTGGTGGCCATGAGCGCCGAGGAGGCACTCGAGAAGGCCCGTAAGCAGTTTGACATGCCCGACCTCAAGCTCGAGGATTTGCGCCATGACGAGGATGCGCTCGACACTTGGTTCTCCTCCTGGCTGTGGCCCATCTCCCTCTTCAAGGGCATCACACACCCCGGCAATGCGGAGATCAACTACTACTATCCCACGTCGGTATTGGTAACCGGACCCGATATCATCTTCTTCTGGGTAGCCCGCATGATCATGGCAGGCGAGGAGTACATGCATGATGTACCCTTCCGCAACGTATATTTCACAGGCATCGTGCGCGACGAGATAGGCCGCAAGATGTCGAAGTCACTGGGCAACAGCCCCGACCCCATCGGTCTGATAGACAAGTATGGTGCCGACGGCGTGCGCATGGGAATGCTGCTGGCCGCTCCTGCCGGCAATGACATCCTCTTCAAGGAGGACCTTTGCAAGCAGGGAGCCAACTTCTGCAACAAGATATGGAATGCCTTCCGCCTGGTACAGGGCTGGCAGGTGGCCGACATAGAGCAGCCTCAGGCCAGTGCCAAGGCCATAGAGTGGATGCAGGCAAAGATGCGTGCCGAGGTGGCCGAAATCAATGACCTCTACTCCAAGTACCGCCTCAACGAGGCTCTGATGACTGCCTTCAAGCTCTTCACAGACGAGTTCTCGGGCTGGTATCTGGAGATGGTGAAGCCCGCCTACCAGGCTCCCATCGACCGCCAGACGCTGCAGGCAACCCTGCACATCTTCGAAGACCTGATGAAGGTGATACACCCCTTCATGCCCTTCATCACCGAGGAAATCTACCAGCACATCGCCGACCGTGCCGAGGGAGAGAGCATCATGACATCGGTACTCACACTGGACGCTCCCACCGAGGCCGATGCAGCCATACTGGCCAGCATGGAGCAGGCCAAGCAGATCATCAGTGGAGTGCGTGCCATTCGCCAGAGCAAGAACATTGCTCCGCGCGAGCAGCTCACCCTGGAGGTGGTTGAGCCCGACGGTGCAGCCCACTCTGCCGCTCACGACGAGGCTCTGTGCCAGACCATCAAGAAGATGGCAGCGCTGGAGGCAATACACTTCGTGGCACAAAAGAGCGAAGGCTCACAGACCTTCCTCATCGGTACCGACGAGTATGCAGTGCCGCTGGGCAACCTGATTGACGCAGAAGCCGAGGTGAAGAAGGCCGAAGCAGAAATCAAGCGACTGCAGGGCTTCATGGCCGGCATTCAGAAGAAGTTGCAGAACGAGCGCTTTGTACAGAACGCCCCCACGCAGGTGGTGGAGCTGGAGCGCAAGAAGCTGGCCGATGCCGAAAGCAAGATAGCTGCCCTGCAGGAGACTGTGCGCAGCCTGAGCTAACCAGCATCCTCTCCCGCCACATCCTATTGTGGCACACAGATAAAAGGCGGAGTCCCACACGGGATTCCGCCTTTCTGGTTTCCACCTTACGCCCTCTGCAGGATGCTTCACGCCAATGTCAGGCGCGACGAAGCGGGCAGGGAGCATGCAGTCACGAAACCAGGCGGGAAAAGGCAGTGCGCTGCATCGGCCAACGCAACGCGTTGCATCAGCCATCGCAGTGCACTGCATCGGGCAACGCAACGCGCTGCACTATCCATCGCTGTTCCCCTCACGCCTCACGCCATGCCGGCACAAGACGGCCTAATTGAACCTTCAGGATTAAAGCAGAGCGCACTTCTTTTTGTCCTCTACAAGATAAATCGTACATTTGCAACGAGACAACCGCCAGAAGGCATGCTTCTGCGGTTCATTCTTAATAGATATGGCAACAAGAAACAACCCCTTTTCCCCAATAATTCGGATGGGCATGGTGTGCCTGTCCATAATCCTGCTGGCAGCCTGCAAGGGCAATACGAAGAAATATGTGATAGGTGTATCGCAGTGCTCGATGGACATCTGGCGCTCTAAGCTCAACCGTGAACTCAAGATGGGAGAGTATCTCAATGACTCGCTCAGCATCATTCTGGCCTCAGCAAACGACGACAGCCAGAAGCAGGCACAGCAGATCAATGAGTTTGTCAACCAGGGTGTTGACCTTCTGATAGTATCCCCCAACCAGCTGAGCACCATCTCGCCCGCCATCTCACATGCCCGTGAGAGGGGTATCCCGGTTATCCTCTATGACCGGAAGACCGATACGGATGACTATACGGCCTTCATCGGATGCGACAACTATAAGATTGGCCAGGCGATGGGAAACTTCATCGCGCAGCGGCTCAACGGCAAAGGACGTGTGGTGGAGATACGCGGACTGGAAGGGTCATCGCCTGCCATCGACCGACATCGCGGGTTTGTCGATGCGCTGCAAGCTTATCCGCAGATGCAATTGGTGGCGTCAGAGGCTGGAGACTGGAAGGAGAACAGCGGTCACGAAGCCATGATGCGCATCCTGCAACGCACCCAGGATTTTGATTTCGTCTATTGTCACAATGACCGCATGGCGCTCGGAGCCACCAAGGCAGCACAGCAGATGGGACTCCAGAACCGCTTCAGATACACGGGAGTGGATGGTCTGCCCAACGAGGGAGGCGGACTGGAAATGGTGTGCAACGGCATCCTGGAGGCCACCTACCTCTACCCCACCAAGGGTGAGGAGGTGATAGCGCTGGCCATGAAGATACTGCGGGGAGAACCTTATGAGCATGACCACTTCCTGCAAACATCGCTCGTCACACGGGACAATGCCGAACTGACACTCATGGAGGCCCGAGAGAGCATGCGCCAACACGACAACCTGGACCGCCTGCACCAGCAAGTGGATCGCTATCTGGCCGACTATCAGACACAACAGTGGCTGCTGGCAGGCTCCGTCATAGTGCTTCTCCTCATCATGATAGCTGCCGTGATGATATTCCGAGGCTACGTTGTGAAAGCCCGCCTCAACGAGCAACTCGCCCGCAAGAACCAGGAGCTGGAGCGGCTGAACAACGAAGTGATGGAACTCACACACTCGCGACTGGTGTTCTTCACCAATATCAGTCACGAACTGCGCACGCCTCTGACCCTGATAGCAGGCCCATTGGAGATGCTGCTCGAGGACAATTCCGTCAAGGGGAAAAGCCGTGAACTGCTGCTCATGGTGCAGCGGAACGCCAAGGCACTGCAGCAGCTGGTGGGCAGCATACTGGAGTTCCGCAAGATTCAGAACGGGAAGATGAAACTCTCACTCTGCCGCTTCGACATCGTCAAGGCACTCGGCCTGTGGACGGGCGACTTCCAACTGGCCGCCGAACGCAAGCACATCAGCCTGCATCTGGACACTGGCTCCTTCACAGGAAGCTGCCTGGTGGTGGCCGACAAGGAGAAGGTGGCGCGCATCGTGCTCAATCTCCTCAACAATGCACTGAAATACACGCCTTCGGGCGGCAGCATCTTCGTCTCTCTGAGCGATGATGCAAGCCGGCAGCCAGGCGGTTTCCCGATGATGCGCATCGATGTGCGCGATACGGGCAAGGGCATCGAGAGGGACGAGTTGCCCAATGTCTTCGAGCGATTCTTCCAGGCCAAAGGGGCTGCCAGCGGCACCGGCATCGGTCTGGCACTGGTGAAATCCTTTGCCGAACTGCACCATGGTGAAGCCAAGGTGGAGAGCGTGTTGGGCGAGGGAGCCGACTTCTTTGTCATCCTGCCGCGCATGCAAGAAGGCGAAGTGCGGGATGAGGAGGCTGTCGATACCAGTGCCGACGAGAATGCGCTGCAGTATATCGACGACTGCGAGACCGGTCACCGGGGCAACATGCAGCAGCTGGTGGAGGGACAGACCAGCAAGCCCACACTGCTCATCATCGATGACAACAATGACATACGCCAGTATGAGCGCTCACTCCTGCAGGACCGTTACGTGGTGCTCGAGGCTTCCGATGGCCAGGAAGGACTGGAAGTGGCACAGCGCGAAGTGCCCGACCTGGTCATCTGCGACGTGATGATGCCAGCGATGGACGGGCTGCAGTTCACCGAGAAACTGAAGACCAACACCGCCACATCGCACATCCCCGTCATCATGCTCACGGCAAAGAATCTGGAGGAGCAGCGTGCCGAAGGCTACGAGCACGGAGCCGACTCCTACATCACCAAGCCTTTCCACGGCAAGGTGCTGCTTGCCCGCATCGACAATCTGCTGCGCCAGCGCAGTATGCTGAAGCATCTCTTCCAGGGAAGCCGCTCTGCCGAGAAGGAGATAGAGGAGTCACTGCTGGACAGCCGCGACAAGCAGTTCATGAAGCAGTTGCATGACATCATCCAGGCAAACCTCTCCAACTGCGACTTCAGCGTGGAGGACATAGGCCAGGAGATAGGTTTGAGCCGTGTGCAACTCTACCGCAAGGTGAAGGCCATGACGGGTGCATCGGTGGTGGAACTGCTTCGCAAAGCCCGTCTTGCCAAGGCCAAGCGCCTGCTGGAGAGCCGTAGCAGGAGTGTGTCAGAGGTGGCCTACGAGGTGGGCTTCTCCACTCCCTCGTATTTCTCAAAATGCTTCAAGGAGGAGTTCGGCATGCTGCCCGGCGAGGTAAAATGAGTTCCCCGGGGGTGAGAAACCGGTTGCTACCCTTCTTTCAATAGAAACATTCGTTCATTGCATGCAAGATATGTTGCAATGAACGAATTGTTGTATAGGACGAACGCTTTATTCTTGCTGTCACTCTGATACATATATAATTTTGCGACAGAGTTAAACAACCACGACAACAAAACAAAATCTATCAAGACATGAGAGTCCTTAACAGTAAGAATGCGGCCATGGTGCTTGCCCTGATGCTGGCAAACATACCTATGGCATACGCACAGGAAGACGAGAGCAGCAGCAAGGAGGAGGGCAACCGCAACGTGATGCTCAATGCCGCAAGTGCCAATGGCCCCCGCGAGATACAGATTGGCCTGCCGTCGGCAGACGTCAATGTGCTCGAGAACGGCATGCCTGTCACCTACGCGACCAACCCTCATTCAGTGAACACAATCTGGCGCAGCGACGCAAGCTTGAGCTATCAGGGGCTGCTGAAGATTACCGAGACAGCCATCACCACAGGCAACATCGGCTATGCGGTGAACTCCTTCACACAGAAGGGGCAGAATGGATTTGGCGGAACACTCAACTACAAGACCAACCACTTCGGCATGCAGGAGTTCTCACTCAATGCCAACGGCAGCCTGCCCAAAGACTGGTTCTACAGCGCCAGCATGTACCAGGACTTCGACCCAGGCACCTTCAAGATCCGTTCCACTCCCTTCCAGGACCGCACACAGATATACAAGGCGCTCATCACCAAGCGCTACGGCGGCCAGCGCGGCGAGTTCACAGCGATGTACAAGTACAGCAACAGCCACAACGTATATAACTATGCCACCCAGAGTGCTCCCTTCATCTATGTGGGCGACGGCAGCGTGAAGGAGTTCGGAAAGTTCAAACTGGGCACCACATCCTACCTGCCCACCGACAATATGATGACCTTCCGCGATATGCGCACAGGTGAACTGAAGCAGACTACACTCTACGATGCCTGCCTCAACCGCATGAGCGAGGTGACACTGATGAACAACTACAAGTGGGACAACGGCTTGAGCTGGAAGGCCAGCCTCAAGTATGACCACTCGCGAGGAGCCATGGTGTATCAGACACCCATGTCCATCATCGACCTCAACAGCGCCGACAACCAGGGGGTATATAATTATATGTATCGCGATGCGCTTGGTCAGCCCCAAGCCTACACAGGACAATATGTGCAGTCACGTATGTCATGTCTCAACGCAGGCGACATCAACGAGGCTTTCCTCACATCAGAGTTGCACAAGAAGTTCGACCACTCCACCCTCAGAGTGGGCCTCAACGAGTGGTTCTACAATATCGACTATTGCTCCAACACCACCATGTATGACCAGAGTGTGACCGATGACGGCACCTATCCACAGCGTGTGTGGGATGCCAACAAGCGCAACACCTACTTCTACGACTTCAATAAGAATGCTTCGGAATACTACAAGGGCAACGAGAACAAGCTGGCTCTCTACCTCACTCACGATTGGGATCTGACCAAGAAGTTCAACCTCTACTACGGAGGCAGAATCGAGTGGCAGCGACTGGACGGCGAGAACGCAGCTGTCAGGAATGCCCAGGGCAACTTCGTAGGCCGCTTCTCGGACTACTATCTGGGTGCTACGGCAGCCGACGGCACCGTCATTGCTCCCTCAAAGATGAAGTATGACTGGCTCAACTATGACCTCTCACTGGCAGCCACCTACAAGCTGACCAAGAACTTCGGCTTCACCGGCGACTTCACCTACATCGTGCAGCATCCCAAGTTTGAGGCATTCGCTCCCGCCACCATGCCCAACACCGACAGGATTTCAGTGCCCTTGGGCCGTGCCGGCATCTACTACAACAACTCATGGTTGAGCCTCACATCGCTCTTCTCATACATCTCCAAGACGAACAACAACTCTACGCTCAACCTCCAGCACGGCAGCGAGATCAAGGCAGCACCGCTTGCCTACGACATCCAGACGTGGGGATGGACCACCGATGCAGTCATGCATCCGTTCAAGGGATTCGACTTCCACTTCCTCTTCACCTACCAGAAACCCACCTACAAGAAGTTTGAGACCTCTGTCACATTCAATGACGGATATGTGGGCAGCATCAATGCCACAGGCAACACAGTGGCAGAGATTCCCCAAGTGCTCATCGAGCTCGACCCGAGTTACATGATTACGAAGGACATCAAGGTGTGGGCCAGCTTCCGGTACTTCAGCAAGACTTATGCCAACATCAACGAAGCCTACTACTTCAAGGGCCACTGGGAGACCTTCGGCGGTGTCAACTGGCAGGCTACCAAGCGCCTGGCACTGGGCTGCACACTGGTCAACTTCCTCAACCAGACCGGTGCCAAGGGAAGCATTGCAGGTGCTGAGCTGATTACCAAAGACGAAGCCAAGGGCATCAAGAACCAGCTGATGACGGGCAGCTATCTGCGTCCCTTCACCGTGGAATTCAATGCCTCGCTGAAGTTCTAAGCACCGGCCAGAGTGACTATACACATCATTTAATCATAGAAAACAATCCAAAACAATGAAAGCAAACAATATGATGAAGGCCGCTTGCCTGCTGATGGCAGCCGCCACCGCCGCTACCAACACGGTACAGGCACAGAAGATGAGCATAGAGCACCATGGTGACACCACCGTCATCTGCGTGCAGAATCCCACCAAATACCTGCTCCTGCCCATTCAGGAGGAGCAGGACGAAGCCCAGGTGCTGCTCTCGACAGGCAGCAAGGACGACACCTGGATGGATGTCCGCCTGGCTCAGAACGGTGCCGACTACTATGTACCCTTCGCGCTGGGCAACGGCAAGACCGCCACAGTGAAGATTCTGGGACTGAAGAAAGACGCTCTGGCCATCAATCTGATGCGGCTGAGCGACACCTTCGACACCACCAACACCGACTACTATCGTCCTTCCTACCACTTCACACCGCTCTATGGCTGGATGAACGACCCCAATGGCATGGTATATAAGGATGGTGAGTATCACCTCTATTTCCAGTACAACCCCTATGGAAGCAAGTGGGGAAACATGCACTGGGGACATGCAGTGAGCCGCGACCTTATACATTGGGAGCACCTGGATCCGGCCATCGCACGTGACCCTGTGGGCCACATCTTCTCGGGCAGTTCGGTGGTGGACAAGAAGAATACGGCCGGATTTGGCAAGGATGCCATCATCGCCATCTACACCAACAACAGCGTAAACCACGATGAGGTACAGTGCATGGCTTACAGCACCGACAATGGCCGTACCTTTACCAAGTACGAGGGCAACCCAGTGTTGACTCCATTCGACGGTTTGAAGGACTTCCGCGACCCTAAGGTATTCTGGTATGAGAAGGGAAAGTGCTGGTACATGATAGTTTCTGCCGATAAGGAGACCCGTTTCTATAAGTCAAAGAACTTGAAGAAGTGGACTTACGTCAGCGCTTTCGGCAAGGGCTTGGGTCAGCAGCCATGCCAGTATGAGTGCCCAGACTTCTTCCAGTTGCCTGTAAATGGTGATAAGAAGAAGATGAAGTGGGTGATGACGATGAATATCAACCCTGGTTGCTGGTTTGGCGGCAGCGCTACCGAGTATTTCGTAGGCGATTTCGATGGTAAGAACTTCACCTGTCCTGATGCCCACGATGTGAAGTGGCTCGATTGGGGTAAGGATCATTACGCCACCGTTACCTTCTCTAACACAGGCGACCGAGTATTGGGAATCACCTGGATGAGCAACTGGCAGTATGCCAACCTCACTCCGTTCAAGCAGAATCGTGGTGCCAATGGTTTGCCTAGAGAGTTGAAGCTTTACGAGAAGAATGGCAAGTATTATATTTCTGAGGATGTAGCTCCTGAGGTATATGCCTTGAGAAAGGATACCAAGAATCTGGCTGATGCATCTGTGGCAGATGCCAAGGATTTGAAGGGTGTTGCAGCCAATATGGAGGGTGCCTTCGAGATTGAGGCAGATGTAACTCCAGATGCCAACGGCATTGCAGGTATTGAGATTTCAAACAACAAGCGTGAGCGCACCATGATTTACTTCGATATGAAGCAGGGCAAGGTGGTAATGGATAGAACAGAGAGCGGTCTCACCGATTTCGGCAAGCAGTCAGTTCCTCACGATATTGAGTTGGCTTGGGATAAGCAGTTGGCTGCAGAAGGCAAGGAGCCAGCCCGCATCACCAACTCCATCAACTACAAGAACGATTTCGCTCTGGCTACCTGGGCTCCATTGAGTCTTTGCGAGGATGGCAAGAAGACCTATCATGTTGATATCTTCGTAGATAAGTCATCTGTAGAGCTCTTCGTTGATGGCGGTCGCATCGCCATGACCAACCTCGTCTTCCCTGTAGCTCCATACGAGAATTTGAAGCTTTACACCCAGGGTGGCAAGGCTGAATTCAAGAATCTGAAGGTTCACAAACTTGGTTTGTAATCACGTAGATATTGTATGGTCGAATTGTAGGTTTAAATGTAAATAGTAATGAGTCGCAACCTGATAATATTTTAGGTTGCGACTCTTTTTTGGGGCTCAGGGGAGATTGTCCGTGGATAAAACAACCTCTGTTTCTTATTTACCGGTTTGCTGTTTCATTCCCTCAAAAAACTTTTGCTGCAATTGTTTGGCCAGTTGATTATCAGGGTTGAGTTTGAGAGCTTTCTCGTAATCCTGCATCACTTCCAGATAATAGCGTTGACCGTTTTGCCCAGGATTCTGTACGATGCGTACCATATAGAGAAAACCGCGAAGGGTACAGATGTCAGACGGGTCAGCATGCTTTATATTCTCCATCTTGGCAATAGTTTCTTCTGTCTCTTTTAGAAGATTTTCTGTTTGTGGAGCATGCGGATTCATCACGGAATAATTGAGACTTTGCAAAGCTATCTGAAACTTGGGCTGGATGCTATCAGGAAACATATCATCAATACGCTTCATCTCTGCAATACAATTAAGTATGCTCTCTGATGTCGGTTGCTGAAGTTTAGCAAGCGACTGTCCGATAAGTCCCTGCATTGTGGATTGCTGGGCATAGATAACTACAGATGTTGTCATGAAGAAGACTGACATCAATACGAATCGTTTAAAAGTTTGAAATGTCATATGCTTTATTATTTTTAAGTGAAACAAATATGCCTATATATAAAAATCTGTCTCTAGATGGAACTATCGAACGTCCGTTAGTATTATATCCGAAAATGTTTGTACGGCCGAGGATGTTGTTCAGAGAAGAATAGATAATGACCTTGGGACTTAGCAGATAAGTAAGGTTTATATCTACGCTATTATAATGTGGTGTCTTGCCAATAAGAAAATGACGTCCGCTTGCATACGATTCAGTCAGCCCGATGATTGCTTTGCCGAATGAATATTTTGCTGTCAATCTCAGATTATGCCTTGAGGCGTAGT
>OQVT01001663.1_pt1 | contig 14183 bp, 10 predicted proteins | sample 1691561 | NCBI WGS metagenome assembly OQVT01 (sample SAMN03418260, study PRJEB22391) | human gut metagenome | biome: human-gut; feature: organic feature; material: feces | host: Homo sapiens | place: Tanzania | collected 2013-01 | reverse complement strand
CGATTCTTTATATATAGCCCATGTCTGATGGCATGGGAAGAGAATTCACATATCTGTCTTCACATGCAACTAATCGCTATTTTATCCCGAATTGGGGTAAACAGGGGCACATGCGTCTTGCATAAATATGCAGCCGACGCGTTAACTATTCACAACGAAAATATCCCACCCCTTGGGGGTTGAAAAAACATAGGCTCGGTTGTTTATTTTATAGTGGCAGGATATACGTTATCACATATTTAATATGTATCTTTGTCTTATAAATTACACAAAACCCATATTTATAATAATTTTTAAACTGAAATCACAATGAGAAAAACATTTATGTGCGTGGCCTTGGCCTTTATGGGCGCACTGCACACGTTGGCCAAAGATGTGGTCGACTATGTAAACCCATTGGTGGGCACTGAGTCGAAGTTTGAACTGTCGACCGGAAACACCTACCCCGCCATTGCCATGCCTTGGGGCATGAACTTCTGGATGCCGCAAACCGGACGCATGGGCGACGGATGGGCATACGTTTACTGGCACGACAAGATACGTGGCTTTAAGCAAACACACCAGCCCAGCCCCTGGATTAACGACTACGGCCAGTTTTCTATCATGCCCGAAACAGGCGAGCCCGTGTTCGACCAAGACAAGCGCGCCTCATGGTTCTCACACAAAGCTGAGATAGCCAAACCCTACTACTATCGCGTATATCTGGCCGACTATGACGTGGTGGCCGAGATGGCACCCACCAGCCGCGCCGCCATCATGCGCTTCACCTTTCCCGAAACCGATAAGGCAAACATCGTGGTCGATGCTTTCGACCGTGGCTCGCACATACAGGTGCTGCCCGAGAAAAATATGATTATTGGCTACACCACCAAGAACAGCGGTGGCGTGCCCAGTAACTTTAAAAACTATTTTGTGGTGCAGTTTAGCAAGCCCTTCACCTATCGCGCCACCGTTACAAATGGCAACATTGCAGAGGGCAAGCTCGAAGCCAAAGAAAACCATGTGGGCGCCATCGTGGGCTTTAACACCAAACGTGGCGAACAGGTGCTGGTGCGCGTAGCATCGTCGTTTATCAGCCCCGAACAGGCCATGCTGAACCTGAAAGAACTGGGCAACAACTCGTTTGACCAGGTGGCAGAACAGGGCCGAAAAACCTGGAACGAAACACTGAGCCGCATCGAGGTGAACGACCCCAACGTTGACCACCTACGCACCTTCTATTCGTGCCTCTACCGCTCGGTGCTGTTCCCACGCAGCTTCTACGAGATTGACGCTAAGGGAAACACCGTACACTATAGCCCCTACAATGGCGAGGTGCGACCAGGATATATGTTCACCGACACGGGCTTCTGGGACACCTTCCGCTGCCTCTTCCCCTTCCTGAACATGATGTATCCCTCTATGAACGATAAGATGCAAGAAGGATTGGTAAACGCTTATCTTGAAAGCGGCTTCTTGCCCGAGTGGGCCAGCCCCGGCCATCGCGGATGTATGGTGGGCAACAACTCGGCATCTATCGTGGTCGATGCTATCATGACCGGACGCAAGGGCTACGATAAAGACAAGCTGTGGGAGGCCGTGCTGCATGGCGCCAACAGCGTTCACCCACAAGTGAAATCGACCGGACGCGACGGCTTTGAACTGTATAACAAGCTGGGCTATGTGCCTTGCGACAAGCTGAGCCAGAGCGTGGCTCGCACCCTTGAATATGCTTATAACGACTGGTGCATCTACACCATGGGCAAAGCCTTAGGACGCCCCGAAAAAGAAATAAAGATATATGCTAAACGCGCCATGAACTATCGCAACGTGTTTGACCCATCGCTCAACCTGATGCGCGGAAAAGATAGCAACGGCAAGTTTGAAACACCCTTCAACCCCACCGACTGGGGACGCTCGTTTACCGAGGGCGACACATGGCACTGGACCTGGTGCGTGTTCCACGACCCACAAGGCCTCGTCGACCTGATGGGCGGACGCGACAACTTTATACACATGATGGACTCTACCTTCATTGTTCCCCCAGTGGCTAAGGAGCGCATGATACACGAAGAGCGCGAAATGCAGGTTATGAACATGGGACAGTATGCTCACGGCAACCAGCCCATACAGCACATGATCTATCTATACAACTATGTGGCTCAGCCCTGGAAGGCACAATACTGGCTGCGCCAGGTTATGGACAAGCTGTATAGCGCTAACCCCGACGGCTACTGTGGCGACGAAGACAACGGCCAGACATCGGCCTGGTATGTGTTCTCGGCTCTGGGCTTCTACCCCGTTTGCCCCGGCAGCAACCAGTATGTGCTGGGCACACCCTACTTTAAGAACGTGAAGCTACACCTTGAAGGCGGAAAAACCCTCGACATTACAGCCCAAAACTGTAGCACTGAAAACAAGTATATACAAACCATGACACTGAACGGTGCCACCTACGATAAAAACTACATTACCTACAACGATGTAATGCAGGGCGGAAGCATCTTGTTCAACATGGGTGCCACACCTAACAAGCAGCGCGGCACAAAACCCGACGCCGCCCCCTACTCGTTCTCAGTGAAAGCAAAAAAAAGCAAAAAGTAAAAAAAAGGAAAATCTCAGAAAGGCTTAGAGAGGCGTAGAAGGGCGTAGCCCCCTGAAAGGGCCAGCCCCTCTGAGCCCTCACCCCCTCCTCTCTTTTTCCCCCTCATCCAACACATAAAGGTGAATTCTCTTTAAAAACAAGAGAGTTCACCTTATTTTTTTATCCTTACGTCCCGATATTTTTTTGCTGTTTGGCAAAAAATGCGTAAGTTTGCAGAAGTATGAAGAAATTCTATCTATTTATTTTCATTGTCGCTTCTGCGGCATGCATTATCACTGCCCAATCAAGATGTGAAGATGTAAACGTAAAGGCTTTAGCCAAAGACAAGAAAGCTGACGTTGAAGCTCAGCACGAAGGCATGGCTGCAAGCCCAAAGTCTAAGACAGAAGGTAAGACAAAAGGCAAGACCGAAGGCAAGACAGCCAGCGTTGAGGCACAACCCAAAGGCAAGACGTTGAGTGCCACCGCACAGCAGCTGGCAAAGGCGGGCTATGTGAACATTCAGGATGCCGACCCCTCCATACATGTGTCGCTGATGTATGCCCGCGCCGACAATTTCACCGGCCGTGTGCTCTATGGCGACCTGCGCGAGGCGTATCTCCACCCCAAGGCAGCCACGGCTCTTGTCAAGGCACAGCGCCGTCTTAAGCAGCTGCGTCCCGACCTCAGCCTGAAGGTCTATGATGCCGCCCGCCCAATGCACATACAGCAAAAGATGTGGGATGCGGTCAAGAACACGTCAAAGGACATATATGTGAGCAACCCTGCCCACGGCGGAGGCATGCACAACTACGGACTGGCGGTCGACATAACGCTGTGCGATGCCAAGGGCGACACCCTCGACATGGGCACAAAGATCGACTATATGGGCCGCGCCGCCCACATCGATGCCGAGCAGCAGCTCGTTGCAAGCCACAAGATCAGCCGACAGGCTCTGCGCAACCGCCAGTTGCTGCGCGAGGTCATGCGCTACGCCGGCTACAGAGCCTTGCGCACAGAGTGGTGGCACTTCAACCTCGTGTCGAGAGCCACAGCAAAGAAATATTACAAAGCCATAAAATAAAGTAAAAAAGCAACGCATATACGGTCTCTAAGTGACGCATATACGAATGACAACGACATTTGCTTGCTCTTTTTTCACAAAATAAAGAACAATAAAACAATGAACAAGACACCATTGCTTAAGAATCAATCAACACAGACAACATAATGAAGGACAAGAAGATACAAACAACCGACAACTCAACGACAACAGTTGACCAGACGGTAACGCTGGACCCGACGATGGTCCCTATAGACAAACTGGTGCTCGCGCCCAAGATGCAAGCGTTCATACGCCAGCATCGCAACGATGACGTGCGCACCCTGGCCCTTCGTGCCCCGCGCGATGCCGAGTTTGACCTCACCTTAGCCCTGGAGCAGATTGCAGGGTGGCAGACAGCGCAGCGCAAGTTGCCCACATGGGCAAAGAACGAGGGCATTGTGTATCCGCCACATCTCTCCATGGAGCAATGCTCGTCTGAGCAGACGGCCCGTTACAAGGCCGAGGTGGCAAAGCGCCTGTTGCTGGAGACAACCGACGATGTCGAGGTGAAGGAAACGGAAATTTTGAAAGATGCAGAAAACCTGAAAGACATTGAAGGCTTAAAGTATATCGATGTCTTGAGCCATAGCGAGTTCTCGACCGACACGTCATCCACGCTGGCGGTAGACCTCACAGGAGGCTTCGGGGTCGACTTCTCCTTCATCGCGCCGCTCTTTGACCGCGCCATCTATTGTGAGCGCAACCCCCAGCTCTGCACCATAGCCCGTCACAACTTCCGCGTGCTGGGCTTAGACAACGCGTGCGTGGCAAACAGCGAAGCCGAGCGTCTGTTGCAGGACATGCCGCCTGCCAACCTCATCTTCATTGACCCGGCACGCCGCGACGGCCATGGCGGCAAGACCGTGGCGATAGCCGACTGCACGCCCGACGTGTCTGCCCTTCGCCCGCTGCTCCTCTCCAAGGGCCGCAAGGTCATGATCAAGCTCTCGCCCATGCTCGACTGGCACAAGGCCGTGGCCGACATGTGTGGTAGCGTGGCCGAGGTACACATCGTGTCGGTGGGTTGCGAGTGTAAAGAGCTGCTGCTCGTGGCAGACAGCGACACCCATGACAGCGTGAGCGTGACCTGCGTCAACGACACAGAACGCTTCTCCTTCACCCACACCGAGGGCGAGCAGCAACCGTTGCCGCCGCTCCAGGATGCCAGCGAACTGTTAGCCGCATCCACCGCCGCAGCAGCACCACAACATGCTGAAGCACCCGCCGCGCCCCTATACCTCTACGAGCCCAACGCCTCCATCATGAAGGCAGGCTGCTTCGGTCTGCTTGCCGTGCGCTATGGCCTCAGAGCCCTGGGGCGCAACAGCAACCTGTTTGTCAGCAACAGTCTGGTCGACGGTTTCCCTGGCCGACAGTTTGTCGTCACAGGCTGCTCCACGATGAACCGCCAGAGCCTTAAAGCCCTGCTCGCAGACATAAAGAGTGCCAACGTGGCTGTGCGCAACATGCCTCTCTCGGCCGATGAGCTCCGCAAGAAGCTGGCGCTTAAAGACGGTGGCGACAGCTATGTGTTTGGCACCACGGCAGCTGACGGCACCCATGTTATCTTGTTGTGTAAGAGAATTTAACGGGCTTTTTGCGGTTTTTTGCCATTTAATTGCTAATTTTGCATTTCATACCACAACTGTGCGCAAATGGCGCCGTGACGACAAGTAAAAAACGAATTCGAATTTAAAATAATGTCATCAGTACTGATTAAGAAAGTGGAGACCCGTACCGAACTGAAAGAGTTCATCGAGTTCCACTACGACCTCTACAAGGGCAACGCCTACGATGTGCCCAACCTCTACAGCGACGAGCTGAACACCCTACGCAAGGACCGCAACGCAGCATTCGACTTCTGCGAGGCCGAATATTTCCTTGCCTATAAGGATGACAAGATCGTGGGACGTGTGGCTGCTATAATAAACAACCTCGCCAACGAGAAGTGGAACCAGAAGTCGGTGCGCTTCGGATGGATCGACTTTATCGACGACCGCGAGGTGTCGGCAGCTCTCATGAAGGCTGTCGAAGACTATGGCCGCTCCAAGGGCATGACCGAGATGGTGGGACCGCTCGGCTTCACCGACATGGACCCCGAGGGCATGCTCACCCATGGCTTCGACCAGCTCGGCACCATGGCAACCATCTACAACTACCCCTACTATTCGAAACACTTTGAAGCCATGGAGGGCTACTCTGTGGACAACACCTATGTGGAGTATAAGATCTTTGTGCCCGACCGTGTGCCTGAGAAGATGGCAAAGATCGCGCAGATGATACAGACACGCTACGGTCTTCGCGTGAAGAAGCTCACCAAGAAGGAGATCTTTGAGGAAGGTTACGGTTATAAGATTTTTGAACTTATAAACACGACCTACAGTCACCTCTACGGCTATTCGCCCCTCACAGACAGGCAGATAGAGCAATACATCAACATGTATTTTCCCTTGGCCGACCTCAGCCTCATAACACTCATCGAAGACAGCACCGCCAACAACAAGCTCGTGGGCGTGGGCATAACCATACCCTCGCTCTCGAAGGCTCTGCAGAAGTGTCGCCGCGGACGCCTGCTGCCCTTCGGCTGGTGGCCCGTGCTGCGTGCCATCAAGGCCCACAAGACCAAGATCGTGGACCTGCTGCTCGTGGGCGTGCTGCCCGAGTATCGCTCAAAGGGCGCCAACGCGCTGCTCTTCTCTGACCTCATTCCACGTTACCAGGCCTACGGCTTCGAGTGGGGCGAGACACAGGTGGAGATGGAGACCAACGACTCGGTACAGAGCCAGTGGACAGCCTTCGACCACCAGATTCACAAGAGACGCAAGTGTTACATAAAGAAGATTTAAGGTGGGGGCAACTATGAAAGAGGAAAATGAGATAATGAACGAGCAACCCACGGCCTCCTACACCGACGACAACATACGCCACCTCTCCGACATGGAGCATGTGCGTACACGTCCCGGCATGTACATTGGCCGTCTGGGCGACGGCAACCTGCCTGAAGACGGCATCTATGTGCTGCTTAAGGAGGTGGTAGACAACTCTATCGACGAGTTCCGCATGAACGCTGGAAAGCGCATAGAGGTAGAGATCAACGAGAACCGCACCGTGAGCGTGCGCGACTATGGCCGCGGCATACCTCAAGGCAAGCTCGTCGAGGCGGTGTCCATGCTCAACACAGGAGGCAAGTACGACTCGAAAGCCTTTAAGAAGAGCGTCGGCCTGAACGGTGTTGGCGTGAAGGCTGTCAACGCCCTGTCATCGCACTTCGAGGTGAAATCGTTCCGCGACGGTAAGGTGCGCGCACTGACCTTCGAGCGCGGCGTACTCAAGAGCGACACCACCGAGAAGACCGACGACGAGAACGGTACCTACATCTTCTTCCAGCCCGACGACACACTGTTCATAGGCTACAGCTTCCACGACGACATCGTGGAGACCATGCTGCGCAACTACACCTACCTCAACACGGGCCTCGCCATCATGTATAACGGACGGCGCATCTTGTCGCGCAACGGTCTGGTAGACCTTCTCAACGACACCATGACCACCGACGGACTCTATCCCATCATACACGCCAAGGGCGAGGACATAGAGATAGCGTTCACACACACCGACCAATATGGCGAGGAATATCACTCGTTCGTAAACGGACAGCACACCACACAGGGAGGCACACACCAGAGCGCCTTCAAGGAACACATAGCGCGAACAATCAAAGAGTTTTTCAACAAAAACTACGAGTTTGGCGACATACGCAACGGTCTGGTGGCTGCCATAGCCATCAACGTGGAGGAGCCAATGTTTGAAAGCCAGACCAAGATCAAGCTCGGCTCGTTGCAGATGGCTCCCGGCGGCGAGAGCATAAACAAGTATGTCGGCGACTTCATAAAGCGCGAGGTCGACAACTTCCTGCACATTCACCCCGACGTGGCAGAGGTCATGAAACAGAAGATCGAGGAGAGCGAGAAGGAACGCAAGGCGATGGCCGGCGTCACGAAGCTGGCACGCGAGCGCTCAAAGAAGGCCAACCTTCACAACAAGAAGTTGCGCGACTGCCGCATCCATTTCTCCGACGCCAAGAACGACCGCAAGGAAGAGTCGTCGATCTTCATAACTGAGGGTCTGTCGGCAAGCGGAAGCATAACGAAGAGCCGCGACGTAAACACCCAGGCGGTGTTCTCGCTGCGCGGCAAGCCTCTCAACTCGTTCGGTCTCACCAAGAAGGTGGTCTACGAGAACGAGGAGTTTAACCTCCTCCAGGCTGCTCTCGACATAGAAGAGGGCCTCGACACCCTGCGTTACAACAAGGTCATCGTGGCTACCGATGCCGATGTCGACGGCATGCACATCCGTCTGCTCATCATAACCTTCTTCTTGCAGTTCTTCCCGGAGCTTATAAAGAAGGGTCATGTGTTCGTGCTTCAGACGCCGCTCTTCCGCGTGCGTAACCGTCGCACGAAGATCAAGGACAAGGCGGTCATTGCCGATGCCGACAAGAAGCTGGCGAAGGGCGAGCGCAAGAGCGACTTCATAACGCGCTACTGCTACAGCGAGGAGGAGCGTGTGGCTGCCATACGCGCCCTCGGTCCTGACCCTGAGATCACCCGATTCAAAGGTCTGGGAGAGATCTCTCCCGACGAGTTTGTACATTTCATCGGACCCGACATGCGCCTTGAGCAGGTGACGCTACACAAGACCGACCAGGTGCAGAAGCTTCTCGCCTACTATATGGGCAAGAACACGCCCGAACGACAAAACTTCATCATCGACAACCTTGTCATTGAAGAAGATCTGCCGGAGGAAGCGGAGCAATTTTGAATGTTGAATGTTGAATGTTGAATTGTCGGCTGCGCCGATGAGGAATTGTTCAATTTTGAATTTTGAATTTTCAATTTTCAATTTTGAGTTTTGAGTTTTGAATTGAGGAAACGTAAATTTATGGAACATATATCGCGCGATAGGCGCAGATCTTACGACATGTGCAGATCTTACGGCAGGCGGTTTACGGCTATTGTTGTGCTCTCGCTTGTGTGGGTGAGCGCCATGGCTCAGCTGCGTATGAACCTGGGCGATGACAGCCCAATGCGCAAGCTACAAATAGCAGAGATGGCTATCAGCAACCTTTATGTCGACTCCGTGGACGAGCAGAAGCTCGTGGAGGACGGCATCAAAGGCATGCTTGAGAAGCTCGACCCACACTCGTCTTACACCACAGCCAAGGAGACACAGGCCATGAACGAACCGCTGCAAGGGTCGTTCGAGGGAATAGGCGTGCAGTTTAACATGTCGCAAGACACGCTCATGGTCATTCAACCCACGCTCAACGGCCCGTCAGAGAAGGTGGGCGTGCTGGCTGGCGACCGCATAGTGGCGGTCAACGACACAGCCATCGCTGGCGTGAAGATGAGCCGCGAGGACATCGTGAAGCGTCTGCGCGGAAAGAAGGGCACGAAGGTGAAGCTCACCGTCGTGCGCCGTGGCATCGCCGACAAGCTCACGTTTGTCGTCACACGCGACAAGATTCCGGTGAAAACCATCGATGCCGTTTACATGATCCGCCCGAAGGTGGGATACATACGCATAGGCAGCTTCGGCGCCACCACCTATAACGAGTTTATGGAGGGTGTCGACTCGCTAAAGCAGCACGGCATGCGCGACCTCATCCTCGACCTTCAGGAGAACGGCGGCGGTTACATGCAGTCGGCCATACAGATCGTGAACGAGTTTCTGCACAAGAACGACCTCATCGTCTACACCGAGGGACGCTCCAGCCGCCGACACGAATATAACGCCGACGGCAAGGGCAAGCTCCTTGACGGCAAGGTCATGGTGCTTGTGAACGAATATTCGGCTTCGGCAGCAGAGATCGTGTCGGGAGCGCTTCAGGACCAGGACCGCGCACAGGTGGTAGGCCGCCGCTCCTTCGGCAAGGGTCTGGTGCAGCGCCCCATAGAGTTTAAGGACGGTTCGATGATTCGTCTCACCATCGCCCACTATTTCACACCCTCCGGCCGCTGCATACAGAAGCCGTATGTCAAGGGCGACAAGGACGCCTATGCCATGGACATAGAAAAACGCTTCAAGCACGGCGAGCTCTACAGCGCCGACAGCATCCATTTTGCCGACTCGCTAAAGTGTTACACCCTGCGTCGCCACCGCGTGGTCTATGGCGGCGGTGGCATCATGCCCGACTATTTTGTGCCGCTCGACACAACCCAGTACACGCCGTTCCACCGTCAGCTCTCGGCAAAGAGCTACATCATAAACGCCAGTCTGCGTTACATCGACACGCACCGCAAGGAGCTGCGTAAGAAGTATGCGTCGTTTGACAAGTTCAAGGACAGCTACGAGGTGCCGCAAAACGTCATCGACACGCTCCTTGCCGAGGCCGCCAAAGACAAAGTAAAGCCGAAGGACGACGACGAGCTGAAGCGCACGCTCCCACAGCTCCGCTTGCAGCTCAAGGCGCTCGTGGCTCGCGACCTGTGGGACATGAGCCAGTATTTCTGCATAATAAACGAGAACAACCACATCGTGCAGAAGGCGCTACAGCTTATACAATGACACAGCGGTAAAAAAACGCAGATAAAAAACGCAGATAAAAAATGAAAACAAGAAACGAAGATGCCCAAGCATCATCATAGCTAAAGCATCAGAATATCCAGACACGACAATCCCCACATCTTGCATAACCGTGCAGGATGTGGGGATTTCTTTTTTATTTGTATGAATGTCAAATTTACATTTATGAATGTCAAATCAATATTTATGAATGTCAAAACGCACTCTTCTTTATCAACGTTCTATCCTCCATAGCTGAAGGCCAGTTGAATTGTTTGTGACGTCTGTTTCGTTTCCGTTCTTTACCTCTGCCGACGCAACCTCATTACTGCCCGTTGCTGACACAATGGTCCCTGCCTGCATCTTTATGTCAGACACATGCTTCATTGCGGTGTTTACGTTGCATAGGGTGCATACAAGCTCAGCGGCTATAATAGCCATCGCTGGAATTACAAAAATTTTGATGTTCATCGTGTAGTTTGAAGAGTGTTATATGCCATCCTCTCCTTCGGCTCAAATGTTTAGTTTTTTTCCACTACTGCATTGTGTTGGTAACCGGCGCAGTTTTTAAACGCACTAACGTTTTGTGGACGCATTGTGCATGACAAAAGTTTTTTGTTCCATTTCATGGCACCTTTTCTCGCCATGGCAAAGTTCAAGCAAGCTTGGCTTTGCTCATCTGGCTTAACGAAAACGTTCTATTTCATAGCACATTTTCTCGCCATGGCAAAGCTCAAGCAAGCTTGGCTTTGCTCATCTGGCTTAACGAAAACGTTCTTAAAAGAATCGCCAATATGTGGCTTGCAGTGGTTACTTACTAAAGTTGTTCTTTTCGCAAATATACAAACATTTCAGATTGGCTGCGCCTTATATTTACGTTTGTTAAGAATCAGACCATCTTTTTAACATCCGTTTTGTTAAAAATATCTGACATAAACAACAAACGGGCATAAACGCCCAACAACCGTTGGCTCGTCTATACCCGCTCCTTTTTTCTTTTTATTTTCTTATTTCTGCCCGTTTCTCATGGCAAGCGCCTTGTTCTCAGCCGCTTCCATTATTTCGCGTTCGCCAGGTCCTTTGTCGTTGATGCCGCAGAGGTGCAGGATGCCGTGAATGATGACACGGTAAAGCTCTTCCTCATAGGTCTTTCCAAAGAGTTGGGCGTTGGAGCGCACGGTGTCGAGCGAAATGACGATGTCGCCGCTCACGGTGTCGTCCTCATCATAATCGAACGTTATGACGTCAGTGTAATAGTCGTGACCCAGATACTCGCGGTTGACCTCAAGAATCTTCTCGTCGTCAACGAAGAGGTAGCCTATCTCACCCACCTTACGACCATAAGATGCTGCCACGGCCTTGATCCAAGCCGAGGTGTCGCGCTTTTTTATTTTTGGCATGCGTACGCCTTCACTGTTGTATGTTATCATAATTTCATTTTTGTTTTTTCATCTTTTAGGCACAAACATTGACGTGTCCTTGCCGAAATGGTTAAGCTCGCGCACCACCGATGACGACACGCTGTCGAGACCTGGCTCGGCATAGATGAGGAGCGTCTCAAGACCCGTCAGGCGGCGGTTAATGTCGGCTTGGTCACGCTCATATTCAAAGTCGCGCACATTGCGCACGCCCTTGACAACAAACTGTGCGTCGTGGCGCTGGGCAAAATCGACGGTGAGGTCTGAATAGCTCTCCACCACCACGCGTTCATCGCCGGCATACAGCTGCCTGATGGCGGCGACGCGCTCCTCCGTCGTAAGCATATATTGCTTGCGCTCGTTCACGCCAACGCCTATCACCACCCTGTCGAAGAGCGGCAGCACGCGGTCCACGACCGACTTGTGCCCGATGGTGAACGGGTCGAAGCTACCAACAAATATTCCTGTCCGCATGTTATGTGCTGTTTTTCTTGTTTTCTGCAAAATTACGATTTTCTTTTTACAATAGCTCAATCATTCGAGAAAAAAACATTAACTTTGTTGACATAAAAAAACAGCAACAACACATGGATGTAAAGATAGAACAGTCGTGGAAGGAGCGTCTCAGCGCAGAGTTTGAGAAACCCTACTTCTCCGAACTAACCCGTTTTGTACGCCACGAATATAGCACCACCACATGCTATCCTCCGGGCCATCTCATCTTCAACGCCTTCAACCTCTGTCCCTTCGACAAGGTGAAGGTGGTCATCATTGGGCAGGATCCTTACCATGAGCAGGGACAGGCACAAGGACTCAGCTTCTCCGTGAACGACGGTGTGCCGTTCCCTCCGTCGCTGCAAAACATCTTCAAGGAGATAGAGCAAGACCTCGGCACACCTATGCCCAAAAGCGGAGACCTCACACGCTGGGCTGAACAGGGCGTGCTGCTGCTCAACGCCACGCTCACCGTGCGGGCGCATCAGGCAGCAAGCCATCAGCGCAAGGGATGGGAGACGTTCACCGATGCCGCCATCAGGGCCCTCAATGCCGGACGCGACCACCTGGTCTTCATTCTCTGGGGCGGCTATGCACGCTCGAAAAAGAGCCTCATCGACACGTCACGTCACCTGGTGCTCGAGTCGGTACACCCGTCGCCCCTCTCCGCCAACCGCGGCGGATGGTTCGGCAACCACCATTTCTCACGCTGCAACCAGTATCTGGTGGAGCATGGGGAAAAGGCTATCGAATTTTGAATTTTGAGTTTTGAATTTTGAATTGTTGCGGCGATGCCGCAATGTTGAATTTATGAATTTTGAGTTTTCTCGTTTTGGGTTTTCTCTTTTGAGCTTTCTCTTTTGAGTTTTTTCGTTTTGAGTTTTCTCGTTTGAGTATTTTCGTTTTGAGAAACGTGAGGCTATCAAGAAGAGGCGAGGGCTCTGATTTAGAAGAAAGCTCTGATTGAAAAGAAAGCTCTGATTGAAAAAAATTATAGAAGAACATTATGATAATAGAGATTGATGACATATTGGTTTCGAGCGACATCTTCACCGAAGAGTTTTGTTGCGACCTTGATGCCTGCAAGGGCATCTGCTGCGTGGAGGGCGACGCTGGCGCTCCTGTGACGCTCGATGAGATTGGAGGCATTGAAGACGCTCTCGACACGGTGTGGGACGACATGTCGGCATCGGCACAGGCTGTTGTCGACAAGCAAGGCGTGGCATATACCGACCGCGACGGCGACCTGGTGACGAGCATCGTGGGAGGAAAAGACTGCGTGTTCACATGCTACGAGGGCGACTGCTGTCTGTGCGCCCTGGAACGTGCCTACCGTTCGGGAAAAACGGGGTTCTGCAAACCTATCAGTTGCGCCCTCTACCCCATCCGCGAGAAGCGTCTGGGCAACGGCATGATTGCACTCAACTATAACCGTTGGGATGTGTGCCACGACGCTGTGAAGAAGGGACGCGAGCTGCATCTGCCCGTATATAAGTTTCTTAAAGAGCCGCTCATCCGCCGCTTCGGTGCCGAGTTTTACGAGAAGCTGTGCGATGCGGGCAAGCAGATCTGTTTTTCTGAAATATGATTGCCTAAAAAAAACGAAGAGCGTAAAAGCTACATAAAAGCAAAAGCTACATAAGCGCAAAAGCTACATAAACGAAAAAGCAATATAAGCGAAAAAGCAATAAAAGCGTAGAAACAATATAAAAACAGAACGTCCTCAAAGAGGGCGAACATAAGTACGATTTTTGTCGTTTCACTTGCGTTCGCCCTCTTTGAGGACGTTCTGTTTTTTATTGTTTCCAAGCTCAAAAGAAGTCCAAACAAGATGGATTCCAAGCTCAAATTATTTTCAAACTCAACCGAAGGGCTTCCAAGCCCAATCAAACAGCTGTTTTTCAGCCGATTGATCAACAACCGTTCCTTAAGTGACGTTAAAAAAATAAATTGGTATGATTTGAGCTTTATATTTTTGAGCTGTTTTTCTCACTCGAAGAGGGAGTGTAGCGGGCTACACGACCGATGAGAGGGAGGA
>OQVT01001662.1_pt1 | contig 14188 bp, 15 predicted proteins | sample 1691561 | NCBI WGS metagenome assembly OQVT01 (sample SAMN03418260, study PRJEB22391) | human gut metagenome | biome: human-gut; feature: organic feature; material: feces | host: Homo sapiens | place: Tanzania | collected 2013-01 | reverse complement strand
GTTGTTAAATTATAGATTTTCATGTGCTATGAAACCATCAGGACTCAATATTATATTGGCAATCTGCTGCGTGGAATTTTTCTGCCTTGCCACCATCACGGCCGCAGCTCAAGAGACAGGCGTTTTTATGAAAAACCCGGCGGATTCCAGGACAATGTCCCTGGCAGGTGCCGGGGTTGTATCACTCGATGATGTTTCTGTGCTGGACAACGCTGCACTGACTCCGTTCTCGCAGAATCGCTTTTCTGCCGGCTTTTCCTGTCAGTCGTGGATGCGTAACGCTCTGGGCGGAGGGCTGTCATCATATTCAATGTCGGCAAGATACAGTTTCAGCAAGGCCGGGACTGTCTATCTCGGCATGCGCTCTTTGAAAACACCGCCTTTCGAACAGACTGATGATTATGGTAATGTCATTGATGATACAGCCAAGCCTGGGGACATGGCTTTTGAAATGGGATATGCCCACAAATTCTGTAGAGATTTCTCGGCAGCATTGACTGCCAGATATCTTCATCTGAATCCAGGCTATGGGGATGCCGCCAATGCTATTTCCTTCGATGCCGGTCTCGCTTGGCGCCATATGTTCAAAGGTGCCATTGAGGACATTGCGGCAATCGCGCAGTTGAAGAATTTCGGCACGTCGCCGGATTATGGCTCAGGCCGCCGCAGCCTTCCATGGCTTGTCAATGCAGGTGCTTCAGCCGGGCTTCTGGCAGGTAAGCATAACCGTTTCCGCGCCGGTGCCGCCCTGGATATCTCCGTGGCGCCGACATGCGGCAGTCTGTCTCCCGAGAGGGGAGTCTCTGCATCATTCGGGGTCGAGTATTCATTCCGCCGTATGGTCTATGCCCGAGGCGGCTATCATCTTGGCAATCATTCTTCAGGAGAGCAGCGCTGGGGCTCAGTCGGACTGGGCTTCCGTTTCTGGCACATGACGCTTGACGCTGCTCTCATATTGACTCCGTCATCATCTCCTTTGCACGACACCGCCTCCGGAACACTCTCGATTTGGTTCTGAGAGCAGCATTGACGCTATCGGCGGCAGCATTGGCCATTTTGATATCATTGACAGAGGCTGACTTTTTGGGGCAGCTCCCATTGGTGATGCGAATATTTTGCGATATTTTTTCGTATATTGGACCGAAATAAGGTTGATCAGAAATATTATACGGAAAAATGAAAACCTACAACTTGATTACAGCGGAACAAATTGCGAGGCTGGAAGCACAATCGTGCAGGTGCGAGGACTGGAACAATGTCCTTGTAGACCCGGAATTTGACACGGAGTACGTGAGAAATGTGACGTTCTCCGGACAAATCAAACTGGGCTCATTCAAAAAAATCTTCACATTGGCAGGGGGAATCCGGAAACACAGCGGAATTTTCCACGCTACCCTCCACAATGTCGTGGTAGGAGACGACTGCATGATCGAACATGTCCGGAACTACATTGCAAATTACGTCATCGGCAATGGCTCGTATCTGGAGAACGTGACGGGCCTGATTACCTATGGCGAAACATCGTTCGGCAACGGAATCAAGGTCAATGTCCTTAATGAAACGGGCGGACGTGAAGTCATCATCCATGATCATCTGTCCTCCCATGAAGCCTATATGGCAGCACTTTATCGACACAAGCCGGCATTGACCGAAGCCCTCGACAAAATGGTCGAAAAATATGTGCAGAGCGTCACTGCCGCTTTCGGCGTCATCGGCGAGAATGTCGAAATCCTCGACGCGATGCATATTGTCAATGTCAATATCGGCCCATATGCCAGAATCAAGGGCGTTTCCCGGCTACGTAACGGATCGGTCATTTCCTGCAAGGAAGACCCTGTGGAGATTGGCATGAACGTGATAGCCGATGATTTCATCGTGGAAAGCGGAAGCAAGATTACTGACGGCGTGATGATATCCAAATGCTTTGTCGGGCAAGCCTGTGCCCTGGGGCATGGCTACAGCGCTTCGGAATCATTGTTCTTCAGCAACTGCCAAGGAGAAAACGGCGAGGCATGTTCGCTTTTCGCCGGGCCATATACGGTTACCCATCACAAGTCGACACTGCTGATTGCCGGAATGTTTTCATTCATGAATGCCGGTTCGGGGTCCAACCAGAGCAACCACATGTATAAATTGGGACCGATTCACCAGGGTATTCTCGAAAGGGGAGCGAAGACTACATCTGACTCATATATATTGTGGCCTGCCAAGATCGGCGCGTTTTCCCTTGTAATGGGACGTCATGTCAACAATCTGGATACGACTGATTTGCCGTTTTCGTATCTGATTGAGCAGCAGGGCTCTACCTATATCGTTCCTGGTGTGAACCTGAAGTCTGTCGGTACCATACGTGATGTCAAGAAATGGCCGGAAAGGGACAAACGGAAAGACCCGCACCGTCTGGACCACATAAATTTCAACCATCTGAGTCCTTTCACCGTGCAGAAGATGTTTGCCGGCATTGATATTCTGGAACGCCTCAAGGAGGCTTCCGGTCTGAGGGCTGACAATTATTCTTACAAGAAAGCGACGATCCGTAATGCGGCACTGTTCAAAGGCATCAAATATTACCAGACAGCTATCGTAAAATTCTTGGGCAACTCGCTGATTTCCAGGATTCAGGATGCCGACATCAGTACGGACGAGGGGCTTCGTCTCGCATTGCGCAAGGATACTGCCGTGGGCTCCGGACAATGGGTGGACATCTCGGGTCTCATCGCCCCGTCTTCGGAAATCGAAAGTATCTGTGAAGACGTGATTTCCGGGAAAATAGCGGATGTCAATGTCCTTTCAGACAGATTTCTGGACATTTTCGCCCATTACTACAATTACGAATGGACATGGGCCTATGATGCAATCGAACGTTACTGGAAGATTGATCTTGCCCGGATTACACGAAGCGAAGCCGCCGATATAGTAAAACAGTGGAAGAACGCAGTCGTGTCTCTGGACAAGTTGATCTACGAAGACGCCCGTAAGGAATTCGACTTGACGACCATGACAAGTTTCGGTGCCGACGGCGACAAGACCCGCCGGAATGAAGATTTCAATGCCGTCCGCGGCGGAGGTTTCGATGACAATCCTTTCGTTCAGGAAGTCATTGACCACATCCGCCGCAAGTCGGCACTCGGAGACGGCATCATTGCCCGCCTCTGAATGTCGAGTTGGTTCCATATAAAACGTTATAATGGTACAAAATTTCCACTGTTTTTTACTTTCGACATTTCTCCGGGTATATATTGCGAGACGTCTCGAAAAGAACAATTAAAACAGTGGAATTATGAGAACAGTATTAATGACGGCAGCATTGGCTGCAATGTTCATGCTTTCCGGTTCCGCATCTGCGGAAGCCCGCGGACCATATCGTCACGGAGTCTTCGGATGGCATCACAGATGTTATGCGGCGGCAGTGGTTCCGACATACAGGACAGTGCAGGTGGATCGGACAACCACCATAAACAAAACCTCACGTCCGGAACGCAAGCTGATGGCATTGGCATATATCCAAAAAAACGGCTATCTTACTGTGAGCAAATATTGCGGTTTTACCGGATTGGACAGTAAATTCGCGGAGGCCGAGTTGGACTCCTTTACTCTGGACCGGAAAGAGCCGCTTTTCAGGACAAAGAAAGGAAACAAGGTTGTTTACACATTGACGGATGAATGAGAAATATATAGTGAAATTGCTTGGATGGAACCTGCAGATGGGCTTCCGGGAGCTCGTAAAGGAGTACAAAGACCCCATCTACTGGCACATCCGCAGAATCACGGTGAACAGCGAAGACGCGCAGGATGCGACGCAGGAGACATTCATAAGAGTGTTCCGCTCATTCAGCCAGTTCGACCGCAGCCGCTCATTCACAGCCTGGCTCTACCGGATCGCGACCAATGAAGCGCTTCGCATCGTGGAAAGACGCCATCCGACGGTAGATGTCGAAGACAATGCTGAAGTTATGTCAATGCTGGCGGATGAATACGTCGATTTGAGCGACATCGAGGCTGTCAATCTCCAGAAAGCGATACACTCGCTTCCGAGGAAGCAGCAACTTACATTCAACCTCCGTTACTATGATGAGTTGAGCTTCGATAAAATTGCCGAGATAACGGATTCCACGCCGGGAAGCGCAAAGGCCAACTGGCACAATGCCAAAATCAAGATTTACAATTATCTTAAAGAATACTATGACTAAAATAACGAATATAATGGGTATCGGCAAACGGATGCCGTATAAAGTACCGGAAGGAGCACTTGACGAAATTGAACGCAATGTCCTGAATGCGACAGAATGTGGGCGGAAGCCGTCCCACAGACTACGTACGGCCAGCATTGCCCTTGCCGTGGCAGCATCATTGACCATTATAGCGACATTTGCGTGGCATCGTCAGCCCATCCAAGCGGATTCGCTGGCGGAAGTGCAGCAGGCTTTCGCAAACCTTGACAATGCAGATCAGGCATTCCTCAGCGAAATTTACAACCAGGATACTTTTATGAACATTAATTATTAGAATACAGATGAAAGCAATATTAAGAACAATAATCGCGGCGTCATTCGCACTCCTTATGTCAATGACATTGTCCGCACAGCCAAACGGAAAGAAGATTAACCGCGAGGAACTTGCGGTGAAGCAGGCCGAACACATCTCCACGGAACTGGCATTCGATGATGCGACAAGCAAGAAATTCAAGGAGGCATACTGCAGTTTCCAGCGAGAACTCTGGGCATTGGGGCCGAGCCTAGGCAAACAGCAGTCGGAGAATCCGAGCGAGGAGGAAATGAAGCAGCGTTTTGAGCGCAGTCAGAAGATACTCGACATCCGCAAGAAGTACTACAACATCTATAGCACATTCCTGACGCAGAAGCAGATATCCCGTGTATACGAGCTTGAACGCGACATGATGCGCAGGCTTTCTCAGCCGAAGCTGCAAGGATCAGAAAGACCACAGAGACCATTAAAATCTAGAGACAATGCGCAGAAATAGATTGTATTATGGCATCATCGCCATTTCGATAGCATTGGCAGGTTGTTCCTCAAAAGAGGAACAGCCTGTCGGAGGAGACGAAGACGGCAAAGATACGGAGACATTGACCCTCAAAGAGAGGGTCGAGTCAATGATGGTGAAAGTCGAGGGAGGAACTTTCATTATGGGACAGACGACTTCCGGCCTGGACAACGGAGCATTGACAAAAGCGGAGTCCGATGCTCAGGACAACAATGACCCGCGCCCGGACGAACTTCCGCTTCATAAGGTGACACTGTCCGATTTCGAGATATCGAAATATGAAGTTACGCAGGGACTTTGGAAAGAAGTGATGGGGACTTTAGAGCCTTGCTGGTCGGCTTCGGAATATGGCGAGGATGACGACAGGGCAATGGACGGCGTGGACTGGGACGATGCCAACCGGTTCATTGACAGACTCAATGCGCTCACAGGAGGAGACTGGAGGCTTCCGACCGAGGCCGAGTGGGAGTTCGCCGCAAGAGGTGGTGTCAAGAGCAAGGACTACCGCTACAGCGGCAGCAACCAGATAGACGACGTAGCATGGTATAGCGACAACACCCACGACCGCCACAAGCCCGTAGGCACCAAGCGCCCCAACGAGCTGGGCCTCTACGACATGTCGGGCAATGTCTTTGAGTTCTGCGGCGACGGCTATCAGCCCTACTCTGCCGCCCCGCAGGACAACCCTGTACAGGAATCTGCCAAAGGCGACCATCCACTGCGCGGCGGCAGCTATGTCACACCCGAAAAAGACTGCCGATGCAGTTACCGCTTCGGCCAGTCGCCTACCTACTCCCATACCCACTTCGGTTTCCGTCTCGCCATGTCAGAATGATACGCTCCCTCACGCTAACCTCCATCCTCAAGCCTATGAAGAAGATACACCTGCTGCTCCTCGTGATGGCCCTTGCCATCAGCACCGCCACCTACGCCCGCGACATCTACGTGGTGTCGGTAGGCATAGCTAAATACAAGCATATCAAGCCCCTCCGCAAGACCGAGAACGATGCCGCCACGATGGCCAAGCTCTACAAGACCCACACGCGCCATGTCACCACGCTCACCGGCAGCGACGCCACCCACGACCGGGTGCTCGCCACGCTGAAAGAGGTATTCGGCAAGGCGGGCAAGGACGATATTGTGGTCTTCTTCTTCAGCGGTCATGGCAGCAAGGGCGGACTCTGCGCCTACGATACCCACAACGAGCAGACGCTCATCAGCTATGGCGAAATCAAGGCCGTGCTGCGCCAGTGTGACGCCAACAACAAGCAGCTCTTCATCGACGCCTGCTTCTCGGGCGGTCTGCGCGGCGGCGGCAAGACCTCGAGCGCCAGCCAGACCTTCGGCAACAGCCAGGGAGTGATGCTCTTCCTCTCGTCGCGCAGCAGCGAGACATCGCGAGAGAACCCCTACGGCGCCAACGGATACTTCACCCAGTATCTGGAGAAAGGCATGAAGGGCGCCGCCGACACCGACCGCAACCGCATCGTCGAAGCCAAGGAGATATTCACCTATGTCGCGCAGAAGGTGGCCCAAGCCACGCACGACAAGCAGCACCCCGTGATGTGGGGCAAGTTCAGCGACACGATGCACATAATCAACTGGAACCCCAAGCGCAAATAGGCCGTCCCTCCGTGCATCGCGCCAGCAGCCGGGCAGCCCTCCAGCCTGACCGCAGCCCCCTCGGCGCTTCCCGGGCTAATCCCCACAGCCTCATCGGGGCACAGTTCTGCCGCTTTCTGCCATTTCGTCACGCCAGAAGGGCATTTCATCCACTAAAGGGGAAATCGTTTGGAGACCATGGATTATCTCCTTATCTTTGCAGCAGAAATCAATAATAACCCTATAAAACATTACCACTATGTTTGACAACAATGACACCATCCGCAACAAGCAGAAGACTGGCAACAATGCCAAGGAAGAGAAGCGTAATAACGACAAGACTACTGCCAAGGCAGCTGCCGCAGCCATATTGGGTGCAGCGCTGGGTGTAGGCGGTGCCAACGCCGTGCAGGCTGCCACCACCGAAGAGCCCGAGGCTCAGCCCGAACCCAAGCAGACCCAGCCTCAGCCTGAAGCCAAGCCCGAACCCAAGCCGGAGCCCAAGCCCGTGGAGGAAGAGCAGCACGAGGAAGAGCAGCACGTAGAGCCCGTCAAGGAGGAACAGCCCGAGCAGCATGAGCCGAAGCCCACTCCCACCACAGACAACGACGAGAGCATCATCATCCACTCGGTAGAGACCGGTCAGGACGAAGACGGCAACCAGTATATGTTGGCACGCGCCACAGTCAACGGCAATAACGCCGTGCTGCTCGCCGACGAGAACGGACACATACAGACAGCAGCCATCGACATCAACGGCAACGGCGAGGTAGACGAAAACGAGATAGGCAACGTGAGCGAGGCCAACCTCTACATCAACGGCAACTCCGTAGAGGTGCACCAGCCCGAGGTACAGGTAAGCGCCGCCGGGGACGGGCCCGAAGTGCGCGTCATCTCGGTAGAGAACGATGTCGACCTCAACGGCCAGACCGTAGACGTGGCTGCCGTAACCATCAACGACCAGAACGTCATCTTCGTAGACAGCGACCAGAACGGCGAGGTCAACGTGATGATTACTGATGTCAACGGCAACGGCGAAATCGAGCAAGACGAGATGGGCGACGTGAGCGAACACCACATCGCCATGCCTACCGCCGACGATGTGATGCAGCCCGGAGTGACAGAGGTAAGCGACCCCATGGGCGGAGACGACCTGCCCGACTACTCCAACAATGCCGACATCACCATGTACGATGTATAATAAGCAGAGACAATGAATATAGCACTCAAATGCCCACACTGCAAGGGCGTAATCAATGTGGTTGCCGCTGCAGGTCTGGAGGCGAAGAACGCAGAGTGTCCCCACTGCCACAAGAAGATGAAGATAGGCGACTTTATGCCCTGTCTCTCTCTCCAGGTCGACGACAAGCGCTACCAGTTGCGCTTCGGCAAGCAGTGGGTGGGACGCCAGACCAGCAACAATACCGCCGAGATACAGATACCCGACCCCAGCAACTACATGAGCCGGCGCCACGCCGTCATCGAGCTCACCTGCCAGCCCACGGGCATACGCTGCACCTTCGAGGAGCACGGCACCAACCCCACCTCGCTGCAGGGCGTGGAGCTCATCGAAGACGACATCGTCTACCTCAATGTCAACGACTGTCTGATGCTCGGCGACAGGAGGATGTTCCTCGCCAACCAATTTGAATAAAACCACTACGCTTATGGACAAGCAGACCAACCCTACCGCATCTATCCGCCTGGGCGAGATAGCGTGCTACAGTGAAATAGGACAGAAGGCCAACCAGGAAGACTCCATCTTCCCGGCCATAGGTGAAGCCACCGCCAGCCAGCGCGTGTTCTTGGTGTGCGACGGCATGGGCGGCCACGAGCACGGCGAGGTGGCAAGCGCCTGCGTAGCCAAGACGGTGGGCGAGAAGACGGCTGTCTTGCCGCTCTGCACCACCGCCGAGATGCGCACCGTGTTTGAGACAGCGCTCGAAGCAGCCTACAACGAGCTCGACGCGATAGACACTCCCCCATCCACGGGCCGCACCATGGGCACCACCCTCACCTTTGCAGCCTGCTGCAGCGACGGCGTGCTGGTGGCTCACATCGGCGACAGCCGAGTCTATCAGCTGCGTCCGGGAGCAGGCGTTGTCTTCCGCACCCGCGACCACTCGCTGGTGTTCGACCTCATCGCCGCCGGCGAACTCACCGAGGAAGAGGCGCGCGACTTCCCGCAGAAGAATGTCATCACGCGCGCCGTGCAGCCTCATCAGGAGCGGCGCGACCGGGCTTCCTTCAACATCATCACCGACATACGCCCCGACGACGTGTTTGTGCTCTGCAGCGACGGCGTGGTCGAACAGCTCACCGACGATGACCTCTGCCGCCTCATGCTCGCCCACGACTCGCTCGACAACCGCATACGCTCGGTGGCAGAAGCCTGCCGGCTGCAGCAGACGCGCGACAACAACACCGCCTATGCCTTCAGCATCGAGGGCGGAAGCGTGACCGCGCAGCCCGAGGTCAAGGTAGAGGCGGTCAAGCCCAAGGGCAAGAAGAAGGGGCATACCTGGGTGTGGCTGCTGTTGCTCGCCATCATCGCAGCTCTGGCGCTGTTTGTCATCAAGACCCAGAGCGGCGACAACAAGGGCGACAAGCAACCAGCCAAGACCGAGCAGCACGACAACAACGCACCCCTGCGCACCATCAAGCACAAGTGACGCTGGTGCAGAGCGCCATGCGGCGGCGGGGGCGACACCCACTGGCGACGCATGGATGGAAAAGAAATCAAGGAAATAACCAATAACAAAACTACAAATGGCAGTTAACAACAACGAACGCGAAGGGCTGCTCGCCATCGGTACCTTGCTCTCCAACGGCAAGTACCGCATCGAGCAGTATCTGTCGTCGGGCGGATTTGGCAATACCTATGTAGCCACCGACCTTGCCTTCGACGAGAAGGTGGCTATCAAGGAGCTGTATATCAAGGGCGTCTGCGGACGCAACGAGGCCACCAACGAGGTGGCTATCACCCTGACAGAGAACCAACGAACATTTGAGGCTCAGCGGGAGAAGTTCCGCAAGGAGGCGCGACGGTTGCGCCGACTGAGCAATGCACACATCGTGAAGGTACACGACCTCTTCGACGAGAACGGCACATCCTACTATGTCATGGACTTCATCGAAGGCGAAAGCCTCGGAGCCCGCATCAAGCGGATGGGGCACCCCATGTCGCCCGCCGACGTCATGCTGACCCTCCCCCAGATACTCGACGCGCTCGAGACGGTACACAACGACGGCATCTGGCATCTCGACATGAAGCCGGGCAACATCATGATAGACCGCAAGGGCAACATACAACTCATAGACTTCGGTGCGAGCAAGCAGTTGCGCAACTCCGACGGCCAGTCGCTGGCTACATCGTCGGCGATGGCATACACGCCGGGCTACGCACCGTCTGAACAGATGGAACAGAACATCGAGAAGTTTGGCCCATGGACCGACCTCTACGCGCTGGGCGCCACGCTGTTCAATCTGCTTACCGAGCAGACTCCGCCGTCGCCCTCCGACATCGACGACGATGTCAACGAGGCCATCATCCAGTATCTCCCCGACACGGTGAGCACCAAACTGAGAGACCTCATCGTATGGCTGATGAAGCCCAACCGCAAGATGCGTCCGCAGAGTGTGGCCGACGTGCGCCAGTATCTCGCCGAGACCATCACGCCGAAGCCCCAGGCCAAGCCGAAGCCCACGCCCAAACCCGCTCCGGCTCCTACGCCCGAGCCCACACCAGCTCCCGAGCCCGCACCGGAGCCCAGCACCAGGCTGCGGCGCAAGAAGGGCGAGCCCGAGACGCCAACGCCAGCCCCCGAGCCGACTGACTACGACGACACCGGCAATAGCAGATCCCGCCGAAAGGTCATCATGATTGCGGTTGGCGTGGCTGTCCTGCTGTTGGGTTACTGGATGTTGTCCAAGGGTAACGGCGGCACGACTGCCGGAGCCCCCGGAGGCATGGTGACCGACGCGACCATCAGGATAGACAACGGCCCTGAGAACCTGAGGACCTTCACCTATACAGGAGAGGCATCGATAACCATCAATGACCAAGGCGACACGCTGTCGGTCATCCCCCAAGGTTCTGGCCATGCCATCTATATGGGCACCGCAGACATTCCCTCGTCTGAATATACCGGCCAGTTCGAGAATGGTCTCCCCGACGACGTTTCCGATGAAGCCAAGATGGTTTTCAGCAACAACGACATGTATATAGGTTCCTTCAGCAAGGGCAACTATTATCGCGGCACCTACGTCGTAGGCGAAACGGGCGCCATCTATCGTGGCACCTTCAGCCAGGGAGCCCCCCACGACGGCTACTGGTATGACAAGAGCCACAACCCCACAAGCCGCGTCAACGGCGGCCAAGAGGTGGCTGACACAGCAGGCATACCGCCATACGACAAGGCCCTGCAGTAACCATAGCACTACCGGATAGCATAATCCCCACCCTCATGACAACCATGAGAGTGGGGATTTCTGTTTTCTATACATCCTCCAGCAGAGCCTGGTCAGCCCTTGCTGATTTTGAAGCCGAGCTTGAGGATGAGCTTGATGGTTTCGAGCGACGTATTACGGTCGAACTCGCGCTCCTCGTCGGTCAGGTCGTCGTAGGGGACAAGGCAGGGATGGTGCTTGGCGGCATCGTCGCGGCGGGCGCCATAGGTCCAGCCTTGGGCGATACGGGTGGCAGCCCACACTTCATGCACGTTGCGACACATGTCGTCGATGAGCGGAGTGAGTTCGGCGGGCAGACTGATGTCCGATGTGTCTACGGGATGGGGTTCATACTTGGTGTTGGTCATGACTATGGAAATAATTGTTGATGGTAGTGGTGACTACGACGAAATCGTAGAGCTTGTAGTCGGGATAAGCGTGGCCGTCGGGCTTGGTAGCGTCGTCCCAGCCGGCGAGCAGACTCTCGGCGTCGAGAGCCTCCCAGGGCATGAGGCAGTTGTGCAGCCGGTAACGCTCATTGCAACTGTGCCAAGCGCCGAAGGGCAACTGCTGCGAGAGCGTGGGATGGTCGCCGTAGTATCTATATCCCAGCGCCTCGTGGGAACCATTCCAGCGCAGATGCTCCAGACGGGCAAGATTGCGGAACAGCAGCTGGTCGGCATCGTTATAGCCGTCCGCGTCGGAGGGATGGTCGCCGCTGCCGGGGGCTGAGTAATCGCCCTGCGCCTCGACTATGCCCTCGAGCAGATGCTCATGGGCAGAAATGCGACCGAACTTAGGCACACGCCCATCGGCAAACCACGACGAGAGCGCGCTGTTGTCGGCGCAGACACGCTCGATGATGTAGAGCTTGGTGAAGGCGTGATAGGCGTTTTCGACATCCTGCATCTCCTTACGCCTCAGCTCGCCATAGGCTTCGAGGGTGTGGCGCCCGAGCAGTATCTCGCGGCGGAGCGCCCACTCGTCCTTGGTGCCGAGCCGGTTATTGACGGTGCAGTAGGCGCGGTTGTAGAGACGGCCCTCGGCCTCGAAACGGCTCTCCACGATATTGCCGAAGGTATAGATGCTGGCAGCCGAGCCGAAGATGACGATATGCTCGGCAAAGGCTGGGGTGCCCACCTGGTTGTAGTGGTCGGCGATGTCGCGCATATGGGGCTCATAGTAGCTGGAATAGGAGCGCACGAATATCTTGAAGCGGGAGATGTCGACGCGGTTGCGGCGCACGTAGTTGAAGATGTTGACTGCGGCAGAGATAGACTGCTCGCTGTCGCCGAGAGCCACCACGACATAGTTGACCGTAGCAGCCACCTCGTCGAGCAGACTGTAGAAGTCGGGCGAAGAGATGTCGCAGTCGTGGAAAGAGTAGAGGTCGCGGCTGCCCTCGCCGTCGAGAGCGGGAGCCGAGGAGAGGAAACAGCCCTTGAGCTGGTCCATGCCGGCATCGACGACATGGCAATGATACTCCGACCGCATGACCTGGCGGCTGGCGTTGTCGCTGCCGGGCTGGTCGTCATCGGCCGAAGAGTGGCTGGAGACAAAGGCGCCAAACTCGTGGAGATAGCGCACGGCATCCTGACCGCTCTCGCCAAAGCCCACGACCAGCGAGGTGAAAGGCGAGGTGACGGTGCCCACATTGTGGGTGGTGTCGAGCTCGACAAAGCGTATGGGGTGATAGTCGGGCGTGCTCTTGAGCTGGTCGATGCTGGCATGCGACGAGTCGACTATCTTGACATCGAGGTTGCTGGACGAATAGGCGTCTTCGACCACGCGGCTGGCACTGTCGTAGCGGGCGTGGCTGTAGATGCTGACCTTGTGGCCCTCGGCCTCGGCAAAGCGGCGTATGTCGCTGTCGGCACAGATGTTGGCGGTGGCGCGGAGGTTGCTCTCCTGGTCTTCGCCGAGCATGAAGAAGTGGAGCTCGCCACGGGTCTTGCCGATGAGGCGTGCCACCTGGCCCAGCGCCAGTTTACCGGCAAGCACCTGTGTACCGTCCTTGCGCTCGGCGGCGGTGAGCTCGCAGCGGCTCAGACGGGCAAAGGCGGTGGCGGTAAGGCAGTTGAGCTCCTTGAGATGGTCGAGCTCGCGATTCTTGAGCGACAGGAAGTCGAAGAGGCGGTCGAGCCCAGTGGGGGCGCTGGTCTCGTCGCCGTCGTCGGCAGTCTTGACAAAGACCAGACGGTAGGTGCCGGCCTTGAGGGTGCGGCGTATGTCGGCGGCGAGCAGATAGGAGGGCTCGTTGATACCCCAGAAGATGAACAGGCGCTCGCGCATGGCACCGCTACAACCTGTGGCCCAGAGCTGCACACGCGCCATGAGGTTATAGCCGAAGTGCTTGATGACGAAGAGCATGCTGACGGCTGCCGCCATGAAGTGGGCGAGCGAGAAGAGCGTCATGAAGAGCAGATTGGAGTGGAACTCCTCGTGCACGGCACTGATGTCGCTGTCCATTACAAACATGCCGAACGCGTGGACAACGCCCATCGGCGTCTGTCGCAGCAGACGCAGGAAGGAGTCGACAGTGAAACCGGCGGCATCGTCGCTGACGATAAACATGCCGACGGTGTAGATACAGAAACCGAAAATCCACGTAAGGAGGAACAGCAGGGTAAGATGGCGTTCTACAAAGCGCCAGAAGCGGCTCCATCGCCCGTTCTCCATGCGGTAGAAGACGGCTGCCATCACAAAGGCTACAAGGATAATGCCCACAGCCATCAGTGCCGAGAGCGACATGAGGCTGCCCACATCGGCATTGCCCGCGGCGCCATCGCCATTGGCCGAACTACACGAACTCATCACTGCGCCAAGCGCCAAAAGGGGTAAGGATAACAGCTTCTTCATTGACTATGATAGTTATTACGGTGAGAGACACCGGTACCCGGACCGATGACATCGATGTGCAAATATACATATTATTATTGATAACAGACGCCATAGGTAGCAAAAAAATGTCGGTCAGCCCCACCAATTATCCCAAGCGGGTCTAACCATCGGAAATGAAAGGATAGTAAGGTGATGTAATGTCACTGATTTACAGTCTGTTAGGAATGAAAGCCGATTTTGGATTGGTTCGTTATTCTTTCCTAAATTAGCGGATTGTTTACCCACTTTTGTCTC
>OQVT01001661.1_pt1 | contig 14195 bp, 12 predicted proteins | sample 1691561 | NCBI WGS metagenome assembly OQVT01 (sample SAMN03418260, study PRJEB22391) | human gut metagenome | biome: human-gut; feature: organic feature; material: feces | host: Homo sapiens | place: Tanzania | collected 2013-01 | reverse complement strand
TTAAATTAGTAAATAAATCTCAGTTTGACTGGTACTTTTTCTTGACGTAGTACCATAGTCTGTCTCTTGTTAGGCTGCATTGAAAGCATCTTAACTAAGATTTCTGCAGACTTTTCAGCTGTATGCATTAAACCAAATGTTAGATCAAAGTCTTCACCTGCTGCGAACATACCATGATGTGCCCAGATGACAAGATCATGCTTAGCCATTAACTTAGAAGTTTCAACCGCAATTTTTCTTCCACCTGGAACCATCCAGTCAACGACACCAATACCTGATGGGAATACAACTGGACATTCAGTTGCCATTTCCCATAATTCACGAGTGAATACTTTACCATCTAATGGTAAAACGAATGTTAAAGCAATGATGTTAGTAGTGTGTGCATGGTAAATAACACGGTAGTTTGGATTCTGTAATTTCTTTACTTCCATGTTCATTAAATGGCTAGGAAGTTCTGAAGTTGGTCTACCACCATTAACTAGACCCCAGACAATACGATAGTTTTCACCTTTGTCATCTACTTCAATAATACAAATAGAATCTTCTGGCTTAATGCTGACGTTTCTGAAGTACTTACCACTTCCTGTTACTAGGAAGTATTCATTAGCTAGAGCTGGTACTGTTGTACCAATTGCCTGCCACTGTTTAGATTCAAAGTTTTCTTTCACTAATTCTACTTCTTCAGATTTGATACGATAAGTAAGGTTACCACCATTACGTTCATGCCATCCCTGATTCCAGCCATCATCGGCCATTCTAATAAATCCTTTTACAAATTCTGCATCTAATACTTTCATCTTTCTCTCTCCTTTTAACGTGTAATAATATCTACTGGTACATTGAAAATCTTAGCAACCTTTAAGATTGTATCGATATGTCTGCCACAAGCGGCTGCCATATGGTGAGTTGGTCCAGCTTCGTTCCAACGGTTCATGAATTCTCTTGCACCACAGCTGAAACGTGTTCTCATATTTGTATCACCAAATGATAAGATCTTACCTTCTTCATTGACACCTTCAGCAACAACAAACTTGAAGTTTCCATCGCCATCCTGTGTAATCGCAAGATAAGTTACAGGACCAAGGTATGGATAGAACTGTGTGAGGTATCCCCCACCAGTCTTACCATGGAATACCTTTACAATCTTCATAGTAGGCTTCTTATCTGAAATATCAGCGTCACCAGAACCACTATGACCAATAATGCAGATATCATCATTGAAATCGATAGAGTACATTTCTGATAACTGTCCAGTTCCAGAAATAGTCTTTAAGATACTCATTGCCATCGCAACTTTCATATCACCCTCAACTGCACATGCTGTACCCTGCTTAATAAGCATAGAGAATGCTGGAATTAACATACTATCTAAAGTACCAGCCTTTCCCTGTGCAAAACCATCATAATGAGACGCAATTAAGCCAAGCTTTTCTTCCTTAACCCATTCTTCAAAGGCAACAACATATCGAGCCATTTCCCAGACTTCTTCAATGCTTCCTCCACCTTCGATATCAAATGTATCAAGAATATCCTGTGCTTTTGCACGAATCTGATCTTCATCTTTAATATGATCTGCAATAGCCCACATCTTTTCCCAATCGAACTGCTTCGTATATAAGTTCATTCTGCGGTATAAGTTTGTTTCATCAATATAAAGATCCATCATACCTGGATATGGTCTACCAATCTGGGCAATATTTGTATCACGGAATCTTCTTCTACACTGAGCAGCTAAGCACCACTGTTCAATTTCTTTCTTAACACCTTCGTCTCCGCCTTCTACAACACCTGTAATAACAGCATGTCTCTTACCAAATCTTTCAAGATCAGCGACTGCTTCACCTACTGCACCACATGCATAACCTTCACCAAGCCAAGAAGCAATATCTGTATGATCATAATCTAACGCTTTTAATTTCTGTAGATTCACTAATACAACAGGAACATCTAAATCTCTTACTGCTGGTAAAACATTATATGAAGTGGCATATGTTAACATCTGTACAAATACTAAATCAACATCAGCAGCTCTAAACTTATTGCCTGCTTCCATTGACTGTTCTTTTGTAGTAATAATGCCTCCATCTATAATTTCTACTGTTTCAGGAAGAGTCTTCTTGAAATCGGCAAACTGTCCTTCAAATTCAGGAACAAGTGATGGGAACTGTGGAAGGTATGCACCAAGCGCAATACCAAATACACCTACTTTAGCTTTTGTATCTACTAACATTTTTTATTCTCCTTTTTTTGGTATATATTTCTTAATATCAAATGAATCAAAGACACAGATTCTTGCATTCTGTAAACTTGTGAATTCTTCATTTCTAATCATCTGTGCAAGCATATTACCAAGCGCACTTGCTTCTGATGGACCCGCATAAATCTTCTTACCAGTCGCATTGGCTGTTAACTGATTCAAGTAAGCTGCATTAGATCCACCACCAATAATATGAATACTGTTATATGTTTTACCTGCAATGTCTTCTAGATTATGAATGGCTTTCTTATAACAGATAGCTAAACTCTGATATACAACTTCAGCGAGTTCACCAATTGTTTCAGGTACTCTCTGTCCTGTTTCTTTACAATAATCCTGAACTGCCTGTGTCATATTATCTGGTGAAAGGAATTTATCATCATTGACATCTACTCTTGATGGGAAGTCCTTGTTTTCCTGTGCTAATTCACATAGCTGTGCGAATGAATAAGCATCATTGTATTCATGTCTAATAGACTGGATCATCCATAAGCCCATGATATTCTTCAAAAAACGGAATCTATGGTCATATCCACCCTCATTAGTGAAGTTGGCAAGTCTTGCCTCATCATTAATAATGGCTTTCTTAGACTCAATCCCCATTAAAGACCAAGTTCCTGAACTAATATAAACACTCTCACCTGTACTTTCTGGGACTGCCATAACAGCTGAAGCTGTATCATGACTGCCACAAAGTACAACATCTAAATCAAATCCTACTTCTTTCTTAATGTCTTCTTTTAAAGAACCGACTAATGTACCTGGCATTGAAATAGGAAGGAAGATATCCTTAGGTAATCCTAAAGATTCAATTAATTCTTCATCCCACTGGTAAGTTTCAGGACTGACTAACTGAGTGGTAGATGCATTTGTATACTCACACATCTTATTTCCTGTTAATAAGAACTGAAAATAATCTGGAAGCATGATGAATGTTTTCGCTTTTTCTAATAATTCAGGTGTGTTTTCTTTGACAGCAGTTAACTGATAGATTGTATTAAAGATCTGCTTCTGAATACCTGTTTTCGCATATAATTCTTTTTCATTAATTACCTTATTGACAACTTCATCCATACCATCCGTACGATGATCACGATAACCATAAGAATCACCTAAAACATGGTCATTATCATCTAATAAGACATAATCTACTGCCCAAGTATCAATAGACATGCTGACAGGAATCTTGTTTAATTCCTTACACTTCTTCATTCCGTTGATAATTTCATTAAATAAGTGTTCTGTATCCCAGAGTAATTTACCCTCTACACGTTTCATTCCATTTTCAAAACGATAGATTTCTTCAAGCTTGATCTTTCCATCTTGAATACGGGCTAACATATGGCGCCCACTAGAAGCTCCGATATCTACTGCAAGATAATACTGGCTCATTTCACTTACCTCCTTCATTTATGTTTTCCTTTGATGACTCTATTTTATGAGAAAGGAAGATATAAAAAAATGACAGTCTTTGACCTCTAGACTGTCATTTTTTGCATAAGAAAAGTCCACCGGAGTGGACTTATAGCTAGCTTAATTCATCCAGCATTGCGCTTCTATTTTTATATTGAACCTTCCATCTCTTGATGATTTCATCAACTACTTTGTCACCACCAGAAATAGATTTCATGATTCTTAACTCTTCTACAATTTGGTAATAATGTTTTCTACTTTCTTTAGATTCAGCCTGTTTTTCAACCCTTTCTCGATATACCTTAAGCAGCTGTTCAGGATATTTATCACTAAGCATATCAGTATATTGATGCAGCAAATATTTATCATCACTTCTTAAGATAACATCTAAAAGCTGTTCATAAAGTTGCTCCGTTTCTAATACTTCACACAAAAATCTTCCAGGTGTAAGTTGTTGAATAATAGAATCTCTTTCCTCAATCCATTCTTTATCAAGATAGCAGCTTCTTAACTCAATATAATCTTCTATATCAGTATCATTGAAAAAGAGAATTAAATTCTTCAATTCCTCTCTATAAGCTTTAGTATTTCCCTGCTTCTTATAAATATCTTTTTTCAATTCTATATTACGTTTCATAAGAGCTTGGTTCTCATAATCAAGATCAATACATTTATCAATATAATCCAAAGCTTTATCATACTCTTCATTATTAATGCAAGTATAGACACAATCCATTCTAATAGAACCGCATTTCCAATACTTTTTATAGATGGCATTTATTTCCTTCTTTGATGCATTATTCTTCTTTAAGAGTTCAAGATACATTTTAGAAAAACCATCAAGCACATATTCTCTATCTAAAATATCATTATGACTATCTATATAGTCTAACTGTTCTTTCACAAAATCAATTTGAAGCTTCAATAAATCTTCACCTTTCAAATGATTAAAAAACACTTGTAGAATATCTACCCTAGCGTAATAATCTCTTGTATTGTTGAGAAATTGTTTAAGTGAATTAAATGCATCTATTCTTTCTGATTCTTCCATACACATAATCGTACTTGAACATGCATTTATAATAGAAAAAGAAAGTTCAACCGTTTCACCTTCATTATCCTCAATATCTAACTTATCAAATATATCATAAGCCTTTAATAAGAATCTAAATGCGAGAGAATATTGTTTCTTTTCTTTCAAAAGATCTAGCCACTTGAAAACAGCATCTTCATAGTTATCACAAAAATCAGTGCTAAATTCATAATCGATATAATGATATCCATCACTATAAGAATCACAAACTCCCTCCAAATCATCAATCATTGTATCTAGAGAAAATTCATTTTGTGCATATTGTTTAAATGTCTCTACTAAATCAGGATTATCATTAAGTACTTGAATAAGAAATGATTGTACATCTTCTTCTGAGGCCTCTTTCACAAGTTTTGAATTATTTATAACTGGATGAGTAGCACTTAGTTGCCACTCATATAAAACAGCTGCCATATGTTTACAATTATGGTCGTCTTGTGCATAAGGACAATCACAGGACATACCTATTATTTGATTTCCTTTTAACTTGATTTCTACATGATAAAAATCTGTCCCTTTAACAACTGCTTTAATCCTATTTGGAGTAATACGTAAATCTTCTACACAACCATCTAAATAATAGTCATATCCCCTATCTAATATTCGTTTTTGAAAATAAGTTTCCCATTCCATATAGGTACCTCCAATGTATAGTTCTATTATACTAAAAAAGATAGCATTTCTGCCATCTTTACTGTTCACTATTCATTTTCTTATTCATATAGATATAGAAACATACATTGAGGATAATACCAGTAATAGTCGCAATTGGTGCTGCAAGACCAATATTTGTAAGACTGGCATTTGGCTGAATAGACATATAATAAGAAAGAGGTAAACGTACAAGTAATGTCTGAATAAGTCCCTGTACCATAACCCATACTGTTTTGTCATGCCCATTGAAATAACCGATCATACTAAAGAGTAGTGCTGTCACAATTGTTTCTAAAGCAAATCCTTTTAAATAAGCATAACCTTGATTGATAACACCCTGTTCTGTTGTAAAGATACCTGTTAACATGTCTCCTTTAAATAAGACTAAACAGAATACAAAAACACCAATAAACAATCCTATACCCATTCCTGTAAACATAGAATGTTTCGCTCTTTTTTCATTACCAGCTCCTACATTCTGAGCTACAAATGAAGCCATTGACTGCATAAGAGAACTTGGTACAAGCATCGCAAAGTTTACAATCTTACATGCTACACCATATCCTGATGAAGCTTCTAGTCCTAAACGGTTAATAAAGGCACATAATGCAAGGAATGAAATCTGTGTGAGGCATTCTTGCAAGGCAAGTGGTACACCAATCTTCATTGCACGAATGCAATGAGGGTTGATTTTAAAATCATGCTTATGGATTTCAAATGGGAGTTTTCTTTTCTTTAATAATCCTAATGCGAATAATACACTACATGCCTGAGCAAGTACTGTAGCCATTGCAGCACCTGCTGCATCTAAGTGGAAACCAGCAACTAAGACTAAGTCTCCTACTACATTAAGTAAACAAGCTACAGCAACAAAGAGTAATGGTGACTTACTATCACCGAGTCCTCTAAAAATAGCTGATAAAACGTTATAAGCCACAATAAAGAAAATACCTGCACCACATATTCTTACATAAGTCGCTGTGAGATTAAGTGCTTCTCTAGGTGCCTGCATAAGTGTAGAGATAGGTGTCGCAAACAGCACCATGATAATAAATAGAATAACTGAAACGATACCAAATAGAATTGTTGATCCACCAATTAAAGCACCGATGTTCTTCTGTTTCTTTTCACCTATATATCTTGCGATAAGTACTGTAATCCCCATTGCGAACTGAGTGATCACAAATGTTACAAGGTTTAATACCTGACTTCCTGTAGAAACAGCGGATAAACCTGCTGTTGTCCCAAAACGTCCAACGACAAATAAGTCAACTGCACCATAAGCTGCCTGTAATACTAAAGCACCAAGTACAGGAATCATAAATGCGACTAACTTCTTAAAAATACTTCCCTGAGTAAAATCTGAATTCATTTATGCTTTTCTCCTTTCACACATCACTTGATAGAACTTCTCTATCGTTTCAATCATAATATCTGCTTCTTTAACAGAAATATGATTCAAGCTTGAAGATAAGTCATTAAAGAACTCTTTATTAAACTTTTCAAATAAGGCCATGCCTTTATCACTAATTTCAATATAAGTAACACGGCCGTCTTCTTTAGAAGACATTTTATTTAAATAACCCTTTTCTACCATAGAATTGACAGTACGTGTCACTCCTGGTCTAGGTAAATTAAGAGCAGAACTTAAATCTGATACCTTTATCTTTTCATGTGTTTCTTGTAATTCAATAACTCTTTCTAGATAACGAATATACGATGGAAGAACACCTTCTGGAAGCTCTGGTAATAAGTCTAATATTCTTTTAGCCATATAAAAGCTATCCAGCATGTCCTTTGTTTTTTGACTATTCATACCTTCCTCCTTTTAATTACCAATGGTAATTACCTATGGTAATTATATAAATAATAAAATGAATGTCAAGCATAAGAAACCGAATTTTCTTATGACAAGTTTTACTTATGAAAAAAGAGGCAGCTAGGCCGCCTCCAAGGATCCTCATTCTAGGGATCTTTTAATTATTAAGCTCTTCTCTTTTTTAAGAAGATGAATAAGAAACCTGACACTAACATAGCACATGCACTACCAAATACGAATGTATTATCACCAGTCTTTGGATTCTTATTGTTGTTGTCTTTGTTGTCCTTGTTGTCTTTGTTGTCCTTGTTGTCTTTGTTATCTTTATCGATTACAACACCTTCAACTTTAACAAGTTTAACCATTGCATCTCTTAAGTCAGCAACAGCCTGATTTACTTCATCCTGAGTTGCATCTTCATCTGCATATACTGCTTTTGCTGATGATAATGCTGTTTCTACAGCCTTGAATGAATCAGTTGTATATAATTTCTTATCTAAAGCTTCTGCTTCCTTAATAACTGCTGCTAATTCTTCTTTATTCACAGTAACTTCACCAGGGATAGCAAGTCCAGTCTGTGAAGTAGTTTGAGTTGATGTTAATGTGTTCTGATATAGTAAGTAGTATGCAGATGCTGACCAGCTGAAGTTCTTAGTATGTAAACCATCACCTGTTTCAGGGTTATAGTTTTCATGGATTGGTCCATCACCTAATAATCCCTTAGCATTATCAAATAACTTGTATGCCATTCTCTTAGCATCTTCGTTATAACCATAATTCTGTAATGCTTCAACACCATATAATGCCTGGTCTAACCATACAGGTCCTCTCCAATATCTAGTTGGAGCATACTTCTGGTTGTCCTTAGATGCAGTTGGGAATGGTACAGTTGTATCAAACTTATCTGCAGATGTCATATTTGCTACGACTGCTTTTGCCTGTTCTTTTGTAGCTGCTTTAGCCCAAAGTGGTAACCATCCTTCAGTACCTTTACCACGATTAGTTAAAAGAGTCTTTGTAGAACCATCTTCATTAGTCTGTAAGTCATAGTAGTAACCAGTCTTTTCATCATACATCTTTGTATTGATGTAGTCTGCTACTTTCTTAGCTTCTTTAGAATACTTCTTAGCATCTTCTTTCTTACCTAAAACGTCTGCCATAGATTTTAAGAAACCTTTTTCAGCATATAAGTAAGAGTTTAAATCTACAGATTCCTGGTTGATAACATAACCAACTGGTTTCTTGTTATCATCTCTTACAGTGTAGATAAGAACTCCAGGATCCTTAAATGTTTCAGTGCTTAAACCTTCTCTATCGAAACGAGTTGCGTTATCCATACCACTTTCCCAAGCTGCTGCTTCGATACCAGCTTCTGGACATACAACACGTTCATTGTTTTCATCATAGATGTAACCATATTCGTAGCTTCCATCAGCAGAAGGTACACCAACGATCTTACCAAAACCTTCTACTTCTTCACCGATATAATAGCTTTCGCCTGTTAGAGGGTTAGAATAGTTCTTCCAGTCATAACATGTTTCATGAACCATTCCTCCGTATTCAGCAATACCATTCTTATCGATATCACGGTTCTTATACCACCAGTTATGATACGCAACTAACTTAGGATACATTTCTTTTAAGAATTCTTTATCTCCAGTTGCTTCATAAACACTCTGTACTGCCCATGCAGCAAGTGCTGGTTTAGAGTTACGTTCGTTCCAGTTTCCTCCATCACCGCCGCGGTCTTCATTCTGGTTATAGAAAATACAGTCAATGATAGCACCTTCATCCTGTGGACGAACAGCATCGTCTTTAGTGATCTGGTAGTCGAATAATGCTCTAATATTATTCTTAGCTAATTCTGGATTAAACTGAGTAGTCGCTACAACCTGTTTCCAAGAGTCCCAAGCCCACATACCAATGAACCACTTATAAGACATAGATGGCACAACACCATCATGCTTAATTGCACCGGCTGGTGAGAACCAGTTAGTAGTTAATGTTTCCATAGACTTAACGGCTGCTCTTTGATAAGCAGTGCCTACAGCGTTCTTGTTCTTGAAAATAGTATTCACATAACCCTGCCAACGAGTGTTGTTATCAGTTAAGTACTGACCAGGTTTATTTAAAATGTCTTTTACTTTTTCTCTTTCTGCAGTTCTTTCCTTATCAGTGAAAGTATAACTCTGTGTCTGATAAGTCTTATAGCTTTCATTTGCATCAATTTCTACAGAATTCTTCTTATTAATAGTATAAGAATGTTTATCTTCTACAACATTTGTTTCTAGGTCATTTTCGCCTAATGTCACGTCAAATGAGTTCTGATCAGTTGTCATATAACGATATGTATAACGTTTTGTTTCAAAATTCACTTTTACGCCATTTTCGTCTTTTGCGAAAGTAGTACCTGTCTTATAGTCTGCTTTTGTTTCTTCAGGACTATAAGTATACCAAGTAAATAAGTGACCATCCCAGGATAAATCAAGAGTTAATTTACTATTCGTGTTATTTTCGATTTCTGTTTCAATTAAAGCTGTTCTATTAGTCGCAAAGATTAATTTTAGCTTTAATGTGAGATCATCCATCTTGTAAGTCTGTTCAAGTCTTCCTGGATAATAAACGAAATCTGTTTTTGCTTTAGTTAGATCAACCTTTTCTTTTGTCTCACCAGTTACTTTTTCTAAGTTGATCTTATTAATTGAATCAGATAAGTTGATTGGGTATTCTTCTGCAACAACAACTGGTCCAGCAAATCCTCCATACATTTTGTGAGCTGCTTCAGTTGTTTCAGGTAAATAGTAACCATGCCAAGCACCCTGATCAGAAAAGTTGTTATAGTCATTTGTACTATATGTTCCATAGATCTTTTCAGTTGGGATTGCTTTAACATTTAATACATTGCCAAATTCAGTTAAATCTTTAGAGCTTCCTACAGCGGAGATAGGTGACAATGTTCCGCCAACAATCACTGTTGCAACACTTAATGCTGCAATGTTTTTCAAGACTTTTTTTGCCTTCATATGTGTGTATTCCCTTCTATTATTATTTTTGTAAAGAGGTCAGTCTATTTTTATGACGCGCGCTTTTCAGAAAAAAAGGATATAACATATACAAATAAGGTGCGTTATTTGAATTCATTATGTCCCTTGTTGACTACGTCCGTCTTTTACAAGTCTAGTATAAATTTGAAAGCGATTACCGTCAACCAATTGTTTTTATTTCAACCCAACATTAAAAATAATTGTATTCATTGGTATAAATCATCACATATTTATCTTATTCGCATTATAATTTTGTTTTTATCAGTACTATTTCGCTCTTTATTTAATTGCAAAGGGCCTTGATATTTAAATGTATGGTATTTTTAAATTACTTTCTACCATATATATTTTCACATTATTTTTGCCGTTTATTATGTATTATCCTAATTATTATTTATTTTCTTTGTTCATAATATAAATTTAGTAATTTTAATAGTGATGTTTGTGACATTTTTACAAGAGATATTTCGATATTCAAACATAATAATTGTTTCCATTATAATACAATATGCGAAAATCGCAAATAAAATCATTAATTTTGCGTTTAAGACAAATAAAAGTAATGTATATTATTAGCTGAAATTTGTATTCAATGAATAATCTGAATATTGAAATTTCTTTTCTATATATAAAACACATACAAATGTATGTGCTCATTTGATTCTGTTCTATTTTGATAGTAATGCATCATTCCTAGATAAGAGATAGACACAATACTGGTTCATACTGATTCCTTCTTTTTTCGCATTTAAGGCAAGTGTTCTATGTAATGTCTTAGGTATTCTTAGTTTGAATTGTCCAGAATAGTCTTCAATACTATCTGGTTCATTAATCTCAATACCTTCTTCTAATGCTGCTTCAATCCATGCCTTCTTTGCATCCTTCGCATTATTCATGGCATCTTCTATAGTATCTCCACAAGTAATACAACCTGGAAGATCAGGATAAGAGACTACAAATCCACCTTCTTCTTGATCTTCTACTATTTCTAAACGATAAGGTAAAGCCATATAATCATTAAGTGTTTTCATTGCTCTTCTCCTCTTTTTCTATAATTAATCTTACCATTTCAACATATACTCTTTTTATTGGTTCATGTTTAGGAATTGTGATAGGCATACAACCTTTCTTTCTGAACGTATAATGACTACTTCCTCCTTTAGGATTATTCATTACATATCCATAACTCTCCAGTACTTTTCTTAATTCAGAAAAACGTAATTCTTTAGACAAAGTATTAATCTTCAAAATTAGTTTATCCCATTTTGACATGTATTATTTCTCCTGTTCTTATTATATTATGGTATCGTATTTGGTGTCAACTGTATTATTAATTTATCACACACTCTCTTATACTCAAAAAAAACAGGATATTTCTCATATCTTGCTTAATGTCCTCCAAATACATCAAAATCAATTGAATGAATCAAATCATCAATGACCTTAATTTCATCTGGAGTTAATTCTATATTTGCTGCATTGAAGTTTTCTTCTATTCTTTCTAGTTTTCTACTACCAGGAATAGGTACAATAAAATCTTTTTTACACATCATCCATGCAAGAGATAATTGTGCCATTGTACAATGTTTCTTTTCAGATAATTCCTTCAATAAGTTTAATAATTTTTCTGCCTTCTTGTATCCTTCCTTTTGATATTGAGGCATATTATTTCTAAAGTCTCCTTTTCCAAAAGCAGATTGATCAGTAAACTGTCCTGATAATAGACCATTCGCCATTGGTGAGAAAGCAACATAAGTAATACCTAATTCTTCACATACATCAAAGAGATGTTCATGCCATGTTGCCATCATAGAATATCTATTCTGTATTGCGGTTACAGGGCATACTGCATGCGCTCTTCTTAAATAATCTTCATTGACTTCACTAATCCCCCATGCTTTAATTTTACCTTCTTCGATGAGTTCTTTCATAACACCAGCCACCACTTCAGGTTCTACTTGTGGATCAATTCTATGCTGATAATATAAATCAATATAATCTGTCTGTAACTTCTTTAAAGAGCCTTCAATAGATCTTCTAATTGTTTCCGGAGAAGAATCAAATTCTAAATGATCTCCTTTATGCACAACACCAAACTTAGTCGCAATAACAACCTTATCTCTTACATCCTTTAATGCTTCTCCCACAATCTCTTCATTATAATTAATAGAACCATCCACATTAATACCCGTATAACATTCAGCTGTATCAAAGAAGTTATAACCCAAATCATATGCTTTTTGAATTGTTTCAATAGCTTTTTGTTTATCTTCTGCCACTCCATATGCATGAGAGAATCCCATACATCCTAGTCCTACTGGAGTTACATACATATTTGTTTGTCCTAGTTTTCTTAGTTTCATTTTGTTACCATTCCTTTATAGTTCATACCATATAATTTCGCAAATCTATTCATTGTATAGTCACCTGCTTCTAATTGTGATTGTGTAGGTGCATATCCTTGAAATACAAAATACATATCTTTACCCTTTAATAAGTTTTCATCTACATGCATATAGAATCTATCTAGTAGATTACGTACTGCACCGCTCATACTATACCAGTAAAGAGGTGAACCAATAATAATTGTATCTGCATGACTCATTGCATCAATCACTTCATCAAATTGATCATCCTCAAAGTTTTGTCCATAGCTATAAATCTTATAGTCTACTAGATGTAATGTTTCAAAATCTCCAAAGTGTTTCTTAGTGAGTTCTACAGTATTCCCATTCTTATTAGGGCTGCCGTTGATTAGTATTGTTTTCATAGAGACCTCCTTGTTTCTAATTCAATTCTAATAATAATTTTCCAATATGTACAATACCAATATTGCAATCCATTATTCATAAACCGAATAGTAAAAAACCACCTGGGCCAGGAGTCTTTTCATTAGTTTATTTCTTTCCAAATCCAAAGTGAATTCACTGCATAATAGGCACGATTTTTTACTTCCATAATAGGAACTGTTTGGTCATCTTTACTACATCTAGGCAGATAATAGTCCCATCTATGATACGTCCCTACAACTTCATTACATTCTTCTTTACTGTATTGTTCATAAGGTGCAAATAAGTCTTTGACTTCATATTTATTATTTACGTAAGGGTTGAAGTGATAATAATCTATAAAAGAATACCAGCCTACTTCTCACACCCTTGGCTTTTTAAAGTTAGAGCATCCCAAGTCTATTTCGTTAGTCAATGTTATTATCATGGAAGTAAAGAACAAAGAGTAATAGAGATAATTCGGTTGTTCTTTTTTTATGATGGGGTATATATGTGCTATAATGAAACATATTTACAAATCCGAATTTGAAGGTGATATAAAGATGATTAGATTGCAAGAAGTCAAAAAAGAAGAACGAGAACTCCTATGGAATATAAATCAAAAATATCAGTATGAGATGACAAAGTATTATCCAGATGAAATGGACGAACACGGAAATTATCATTACGAATATTTTGATGCATACTTTACTGATGCAGAAAGAAAAGCCTTTTTCATTTATGATGATGATATTATAGTCGGTTTTGTTATGTTGAATCCATATTCCGCTATTGAGCATTACCCAGATTATACGATAGCAGAGTTCACGATTTTTCCCTCTTATCGAAGAAATCATTGCGCAATCAATGCGGTTAATTTGATTCTATCAAGATATCATGGAAAATGGGAAATAAAATACAACGAGAAAAATGTTGGAGCAAAAAAAATCTGGACAATGGTAACAGAACAATATTCTCCAGTTGTGTACCACATAGATGAAGAAGAAACCGTTTTAGAATTTACGAATTAAGTAGAGCGGCAACTAAACTGGTTCAAAAGTCAAGGACAGAATGTTGACAGTCCCTGCTAAGAGGCTGTAACGAATAGATAGATTTACTACTACCTTGAGCGTTACAGCTCTTT
>OQVT01001660.1_pt1 | contig 14200 bp, 9 predicted proteins | sample 1691561 | NCBI WGS metagenome assembly OQVT01 (sample SAMN03418260, study PRJEB22391) | human gut metagenome | biome: human-gut; feature: organic feature; material: feces | host: Homo sapiens | place: Tanzania | collected 2013-01 | reverse complement strand
GGGCGGCCCTGCACGGGCTGAAAGCCCAACAAGTTCGGAGCCCAGGGCAACGCCCTGGGTGCCGTGTTCCCCGTTCCTACGCCCTGTAAGGGCAAAAGTAAAAGTCAACCGTTTGCCCATACTTTTGCCCTTACAGGGCGTAGGCGTTTATGTACTGATACCCAGGGCGTTGCCCTGGGCTATGGAGATATTGCCCTTTCAGGGCGCTATATCCGCATAAGATTCGCGACGAGTTCGTGGCCCTCACTTTGCAAGCAAAGTGAGCTACAGTGCTTCGCCGCAGTTCGCGACCGGCCCATCCTCCCCCATCATTGCAACACAATCTCCTTCCCTTTCTTCACCCAGGGTTGGATATTGACCTTGACAGAGATATATTCGTTGAGGAGGTCATCCGGTTTATCGGTGAGCGGCGGTATTGCCGGATAGCCGAGGCGGTTGACCGTTGCCACATTGAGTTCATACCAGTTATTGCGGAGGATGCCGTAGCGTCCCAGATAGTTAGCGTCGCGGTTGACCACGGGATAAGTGTCGGTGGTCGTCACTTTCGCCTCACCGCGGTTCCACGGCGTGAGGTCGTCACCGAAGTGCTTAACGCGTATCTGGTAGTACACCATACCATTTTTGTAGATATTGATGTCGCCGATGTTACTGTAGACCGTGTTGAACACCTGGAGGACAGCGGCATCGGTGGCATCGGCGGCGTAAGACACGCTTCCAATCGTGAACGACTTCACGCGCTTTAGATGGGCATTGACCGCTTCGAAGGTGAGGTTGGTAGCCGTTCCGCGCGCTTTCACCACTTCCATCGCGTTGATGGCGGCCGTGATGTCATCCGTCATATTGGCGGCGTTGGCGAGCGTCGTCGTGTCGTTGTCGTAGAGATAGAGGTCGGCAGCCGCCTTCCCTTCCTCGACAAACTGGGCGGCGAGGATGGCACGCGTGGTGTTGTCGATCGTCATGCACTCCACGTCGAAGGTGTTCTCGAAGCAGTATTGGGGGTTGTCGGTGCCCAACATTCCGTTGACGGCCGCTTCGTTGCCATCGCCGAGACGGCTCATGTCGGCGGGATGTACGTTCTTGTCGTAGTTCACGTCTTTCGCCCAGTGGGTGCGGACGAAAGTCCGGTAGTCGCCCGTCGTCGCCACCGTCGTCGCTCCGATGAAGCGCGTGGCATCGGCCCTCACGTTTTTCAGTCCTGCCCACGTCTTGAAGTCCGCCGTTGTGGCATGGCGCGTGAGATAGGCGGAACGGTTGGTATTGTCGAGCACCCAGTTTTTGAGTGTCACATGATAGGTCGTCTTCTTGCCCGCATCATTGGTCACACTGTATTGACGCTTTGCTTTATCTCTGCCATCGACGAGACTGACCTTTGCCATGACGCGTTCCACATAAACCTCCGTGGCAGCCTCGCCTTCGGCCTCTTCCGGCGTTAGTTTGATGCGCTCCGGGTCGATGAGACTGAGGGTCTGCACGGTATTGGTGCCCTTGTCATATAGTGGGGCATTGGTCATAAGGAAGCCGCGCCGCGTGTCGGTGGCATCGGTGACATATTGGAGGAACTTGCGGAACGTGACGGGCATCTGGCGGGAAAGCGTGACGGTGCCGACTTTTGTTTTGACGGTGAGCGCGGTATGCTGGATGTCGTCGGTGGCGGCCCCATCTTCGGTGTCCACAACGCCAGCGCCGATGCCATTAAGGATGACATAGGCGTAGACATTGCCGTGTTCCACCTGCCGTATCTTACGTGTGACACGTGAGGAGACGGTGACTTGCGAGGTGCTACCATTCGTGGTGAAGCGTGCCGGCACCATATAAGCGCCTTCAAAGAGGGCTTCTTCCTCGTTGTTGCCAGCGAAGAGGACGAGCGTAGCGTCGTTGACGGCATATTCCTTTTTCTCGCCATCGGTGAGAGTGCCGTCGCTGCTCGCACGCATGCCAGCGCCACCAGTGGCGGGGAGGCAGATATTGAGGGCGACATATCCCGTGGAATCCGCGTTCCACGACGACCCGCTGAGGCCGTCGGTGTCGGCACAGGCGGTGAGGAGGAAGGGGAAAAGAAGGGTGAGGTATTTATGGGACATGGGGAGTTGGGGTTGAGGGCGTTGTCCCTTTAGGGGCTTCGCCACAGTTTGTTGGTTGCGCTCACGGCGGTTCCGAATTAATCGAATTTTGCAACGTGGTTGCGGGGCTGCGCCGCAATTCGATGTTGGCCTCAGACGGCGTAACAACGAATTTAACGAATTAACGAATTGCTGGGCCGCTCGGAGGCGGGGGATTGCCCCTGAAGGGGGCGCATATTCCAGGATAGGGGCTTGCCCCTATCTCCGCCACAGCTCATCAATTCTCGCTGCTGCCCCTGTAAGGGGCGCATATCGTGGGCGGGGCTTGCCCCGCAACATCTGTCGAGATATGAGCCCCTTACAGGGGCGAGGTTCATAAATCGGCTCCAAGAGGTAGGGGCAAGCCCCTACCCTAAATATGAGCCCCCTTCAGGGGCAGCGTGCGCCGGCAGATTCGAATTAATCGATTTTTTTGCGGTTCGGGACATACGGGCTTCAGCCCGCACAGGGCCGCAGACAGCCATGAGGCTGATTCTGTTGCATAAGCTTAGTAATGGTAAAAAAATAACTTGAGCAATTGCCCAAGTTATTCTTTCACCATTACTTATCCTAAAAATGCACACTGACATCGATGCCGAAGCAACGGGGCTGCCCGATTTGGGCAAACTGGTTGTTCATGCTCTGGAAGGAGAAGACGTCATAGCGCGTGGCCGTGACGTTTTTCGTCCAAAGCGTCAGGTTGACGTTTCCAGCGAACTCGGCGCCGATTCTGGCTCCTGCCACGGCATAGAAGGGCTGCGAGAAGGTGTTGGCTTCGTCCCACCAGATGCGCCCGGCACCTTGCACATCAGCTCCCAGCGTGAGGGCGCGGCAAAGGGAATTGCTGAGCGGCTGGCGGAATTCTGCGGTGGCACCCAAGGTATGGGCTGGAGCGAAGGGCACTTTGTTGCCAGTGTAGTCAACAGAGGTGCCATCGTGCTGCCCGAGATCGTAGGCCGAAAATTCTGCATTCGTGTAGCCGTAGGACCCTGAGAGGTTCAGGTGGTCGTTCAGCAGGGAGGCACGCAGCGTCAGTTCCGCACCGCAACTGCGTGAACGTCCCGCATTGACCATCACGCGCCCCATGCCACTTTCGGCAAAACGGGCGAGTTGCTGATCTTTTGTGTGCATATAAAAGAAGGTGTAGAACATCTGCAAGTGTTGCGGAACGAGCGTGAGGTGTCCGCCAAGCTCATAATTCCACGTCTGTTCCGGCTTATAGGCCAACGTGGCCAACGATGGTTCGGCTGGCGTTTTGGCGTCGAGGATGCCCGTCATGCCCTGAATGGCGCGCTGCTTCTGCGCCTCAGGCAACGGAAGGGCGTTGATGGTGGCGATGCTGAAATCTTTGATGCCAAGCATCATGTTTCTCTGCAATTGTGTCTGCGAGAGGTCAGAATAGCTCTGGATGTTGTATCCGCCAGAACGGTATCCCTTCGACACGGCAACATAAACGTTTCCGCGGCCGCTGCGGTGGTTGTATTGCAAGGCCAGTTTCGGCAACACCTGCCAAGTGTCGTTTTCCAATTCTCCCGACAAGTCGGGGGAGGCCGAGAGGTCGGCATTGATGCGGAACGACGGCATGCTGAAACGATAGTCCATACGTCCGTCGGCACGCGAATCCATCTTCAGGCGCGTGTGGTCGTAGTCGAGACGGAGGCCAGCGATGAGGGAAAGACCGCTGCCGAGGTCAACGGTGCTTTGGTGGAAGAGGGCCGCATTGAGCGTCGGCGTCTGGAAGGAGGCCGTGAAAGGCAGGGACGACGAAGTGAAAGCGAGCGACATGGCGGGCGACGAGGGGAGCACCGCCTGGAACTGGCGGTTCAGATAGCTGACGCCATCACTGTAGAACGTGACGGGACACGACGTGTGCATGTCCTGATACATCATAAAGGCGCCAGTGGTCCACTGCCAGCGCTTGCCGGGATGGCTCTTCAGGGAGAGTTCCTCCGTCAGCGTGTTGTAGCGCTGCTTCTGCGTGAGCGAGAAGACATCGGCCTCCACAAAGTCCTGATCCATGAAGAGGCGGTCGCGCAGATGCTGCCAGGAGGAAACGGAAGAGAGAATGAAGCGAGGGGCTTGCCATTCAAGACCCAGGCCTGCACTGGCCAGCTCGCGCCGATAGTTGCTCTGGCGGTTTTGCGAGATGATGCCTTCTTGGGCGGGTTGCGCCGTCTGTCCGTTGGCCTTCGTCAGGAAATAGGGGCAGGCATCTTCGTCGCTATATTCATAGTTGGCCGTGAGGTCAACGCGCAAAACGTCTGAAGGTTTCCAGCCGAAGCGCACTTTTCCGCCGCCGGCAGAAGAACCGTCGGCCTTGCGCCCCGTTGTGTGGTTGCGGAAGAATCCGTTTTCTCCTTCGTAAAAACCACCCAGAGAAAGCGCGGTCGAGGCCGAGGGGTGGAGATAAGAAACGGCTTTCACGGACCGCGCAGCTGTGCGCGAGGCGCCACTCAGTTTCACGTCGGTGCCTTCGTGGGTGAAGGGGTCGGCCGTGAAAATACGCACCAGTCCGCCCATAGAATTGCGGCCGTAGAGCGTACCTTGCGGGCCGCGAAGCACGTCAACGCGCGTCACGTCGAGAAACGAGAAATCATAGGCCGACTTGTCGACGTAGGGGATGTTGTCAACGTAGAGGCCGACGGCCGGCGTGTTGATGCGCGAACCGATACCGCGGATATAGACGGCCGACGAGAGGCGCGAACCGTAGTTGCTCATGAAGAAATTGGGCGCGAAGTTGGCCATGCCCTTGATGCTTTGAGCATCGATGCGCTGAAGGGCGGCCTTGCTGAAGAGCGTCACGGAGACGGGCTGCTTGCTGAAACTCGAAGTTTCTTTCGGCGAGGCCACCACCACTGCTTCGTCTATCTCATATTGGCGCAGGGTGTCGGCTTCATTCTCCGCAGCGGTGTTTGCTTCGTACTTGACGCTGGAAGGGACGGCCATGTGCCCAGAGAGGCGGTCGTCTGGAAATGCCGGGCAAGCGGCGGCACAGAAGGGGGTGAATACGGCGCTGGCGGTTGCCAGCAAGAAGGGGATATGATTCATACGTTGCTTTGTTTAACGGGATGCAAAGTTACGGTTTTGCTCTCTGAGGTGCAATCCTCATTTATGGGGAGATTCCGTGGCGAGGCTGAAGGCAGAAAATACGGCGGCACGTTGGGGGATTGCGAAAATACGGAAGAAGGATTGTTCTGTTTTTCGGTAAAAGGATTGCGCATCGGCTGGAAAAACGTAATTTTGCAGTTGGACAACAAAAGGCGTTCCAGTAATTCGTTTGGCAGAAATATCCAGCAACGGTTTCTGCATCAGATAATTCGGGAGAACGCCAACGAGACCATACCTATCAATTCGTTTCAACAACAGGCGCAGATGAATCTCATATAGAAGTTCCATCTGCACACACATTGAAAACAAACAAGAAATGAAACATCTATCTTTCATCATCATCGCATCGGCTTTCTCCTGGGCGGTGGCGGGCATGGGGCAGACGCTCTCGCTCGACAGCTGCAGGAGAATGGCGGTGGCCAACAACAAGGCGATAGCGATTAGCAAGGCAAAGGGAGAACAGGCCTACAACATGCACCGGGCGGCACGCACCAATTATCTGCCGAAAGTGTCGGTCATGGGAAGCTACATGCGCACGGGCGACGAGATTTCTTTGCTCTCCAAACACCAAAAACAAACACTCTCAGGACTCGGAACGGCGATGACGGGAAAGTTTGGCGAAATGGCCGGACAAATCGTCCAGCAGTTTCCTGACCTCGCACCGCTCATCCAGCAGGGCAGCGGCTATCTGCCGCAGATTGCTGGCGCCGTGAACGGCATCGGAACGCACATCGTTGACGGGCTGAGAACCGACACGCGAAACATGACGGCGGCGGCCGCATTGCTGACACAACCGCTTTATATGGGCGGGAAAATCCGCGCTTACGACCGCATCACGCGTTACAGCGAACAGGTGGCTGAGCAGGGACTCCGGGCCGAGGAACAGGAGGTGGTGCTCGAAGCCGACCAGGCTTATTGGCAGGTGGTTTCGCTGAGCAACAAGCAGCGCCTGGCCGTCAGCTACCGCGACATGCTGCGTCATCTCGACGAGGATGTGACGAAGATGATTGCAGAGGGCGTTGCCACAAAGGCCAATGGTTTGTCGGTGAGCGTGAAGCTCAACGAGGCCGAGATGACGCTCACGAAGGTGGAAAACGGATTGTCGCTGAGCCGTATGCTGCTTTGCCAGGTGTGCGGACTGCCACTGGACACGCCCATCAAACTGGCCGACGAAACGCTGACGGATTTGCCGACGCTCACGCCAGAGGCGCAGGCCGACACGGTGACGGCTTTTGCCAACCGACCGGAACTGAATCAACTCGAAACGGCTGTTAATATCTACCGCGAGAAAGTGAACATTGAACGCTCTGCCTTCCTGCCACAACTGGCGTTGATGGGGGGCTATCTGACAACGAATCCCAACGTGTTCAACGGTTTCGAAAAGAAATTCCGCGGAACATGGGCCGTTGGGCTTACGCTGAAAGTTCCTGTTTGGAACTGGGGCGAGGGAAAATACAAAGTGCGTGCCGCCAAGGCCGAAACGCAGATTGCCGCGTTGCAGCTTGACGACGCCAAGGAGAAAATCGCCCTGCAGGTCAACCAGTCGGCCTTCCGCGTCAACGAGGCCAACAAGCAACTCCAATTGAGCCTCAACAACCTCAGCAAGGCCGACGAAAACCTGCGCACGGCACAGGTAGGCTTCAAAGAAAGCGTAGTCACCACCAGCGACCTGCTGGCCGCCCAAACGGCTTGGCTGCAGGCCAACAGCGAGAAAATCGACGCCCAGATTGAAGTGAGACTCACCAACGCGGCCATGCGTAAGGCGTTGGGCACACTCAATGTCAACGAATAAGAATACACCATATTATATATATAGAAAGTATATGTCACAGAAATCAAAAGCCAATTTACTTCCGGCCCTGTTTATCGTTACTGCCGTTGTTGTGGTGGTGGCCGTTGCCAGTATGTATGCGTTCAGCCAGCCCGATGAGACCATCCAAGGACAGGCCGACGTTACGGAATATCGCGTTTCGAGCAAGGTGCCGGGACGTATTCTTGAAATCAAAGTGAAGGAAGGACAGATGGTTCACGTGGGCGACACCCTCGCCTTGCTTGAAGCTCCAGATGTGGAAGCCAAACTCTCGCAGGCGGAAGCCGCCGAGGCCGCCGCTGCGGCACAAAGCCGAAAGGCTGAAAAGGGCGCACGACAGGAACAGATTCGCGGCGCCTACGAAATGTGGCAAAAGGCGAAGGCCGGCGTTGAAATCGCCGAGAAATCGTATGCCCGCGTGAAACGCCTTTACGACCAGGGCGTCGTGACGGCGCAGAAGCTCGACGAGGTGACGGCGCAACGCGATGCGGCCGTGGCCACGGAGCGTGCTGCAAAATCACAATACGACATGGCGGTCAACGGGGCTGAACGCGAAGACAAGGAGGCTGCCGCCGCCGTTGTGCGCCGCGCAAAAGGTGCCGTCAGCGAGGTGAACTCCTACATCAAAGAAACGGTGCTCTTGGCCACCCACGACGGTGAGGTCACTGAGATTTTCCCGCAGGTGGGCGAACTTGTCGGCACGGGAGCGCCCATCATGAATGTTGCTATGATGGACGACCTCTGGGTCACTTTCAACATCCGCGAAGACCATTTGGAACACTTCGGCATGGGCCAGACGTTTGAAGCTGTCATCCCCGCGCTGGGCAACAAGTCCGTGAAGCTGAAGGTGTATTACCTGAAAGACCTTGGAAGTTACGCCGCCTGGAAGGCCACCAAAACCACGGGGCAGTTTGACATGAAGACCTTCGAAGTGAAGGCGTCGCTCGAGAAGCCAGTCAAGGGCTTGCGCCCCGGTATGTCGGTCCTCGTTAGATAATCCTGAGTACTGGCTAAGCGTTTGAGACATATTCCTCAAGGGGTGTTCTATAAATAAATTAGCTTGAGCCGATTTTACATTTATCGCGAAGCAGATTGTTGTATTTCAAAGACGAGCATAGCGAGCTATGTGAGTCTTTGAAATACAGCAAGATGCGAGTGAGAAATGTAAAAGCGGCCAAGTCAATTCTAAATAAAGAATCTCCATTAAAACTAATTCATAGAACATCCCTCAAAAGAAACTTCTAATTTTTCCACATGCCAACCATCCTAAAAATAGCCCGTCGCGAACTGCGCCGGATGGCTTCTAAGCCCATCTATTGGTTTTGCATGATTGCGGCTCCTCTGTTTTGCTTCGTTTTCTTCACCAGCCTGATGGCGGAAGGTCTGCCGACCGACATGCCGCTCGGACTGGTTGACAACGACAACACCACCACGTCGCGTTCCCTAACACGCAACCTCGATGCTTTCGAAATGACGAGCATCAAGGAGCAATATGCCAACGTCACGGAAGCACGTGAAGCGGTGCAACGTGGAGACATCTACGGCTTCTATTATATTCCTAAAGGCACCACACGCAAGGCGCAACGGCAGGAACTTCCCGTCGTTTCGTTCTACACGAACTATTCTTACCTCGTGGCCGGCTCGCTGCTCTATCGCGACATGCGCACGATGTCGGAACTCGCTTCGGGGGCGGCCTCGCGCACTGTGCTCTATGCCAAAGGCGCTACGGAAAGACAGGCGATGGCCTTTCTGCAACCCATCGTGATTGACTCCCACGCCATCAACAACCCGTGGCTGAACTATAATGTGTATCTCTCGAACGTCATCCTTCCGGGACTCCTCATGCTGTTCATCTTCATGGTGACCGTGTTCAGTATCGGAACGGAGGTGAAATACAACACGGTGCACGACTGGCTGATTATGGCCCGCGGCTCGATGTTCCACGCCTTGGCGGGAAAACTGCTTCCGCAGACGCTCATTTTCTTCCTCATTGGCATCGCCTTCGCCATCGGGCTCTACGGGGTGCTCCATTTCCCCTGCCACTGCGGCCTACCAACGATGCTACTGGTGATGTTTCTGGGCATCATCGGAGCGCAGGGACTCGGCGTCTTCATGTTTGCCATGCTCCCCACCCTCCGCATGAGTCTGAGTTTCGCCTCGCTCTGGGGTGTCATTTCCTTCAGCATCTGCGGTATGTCATACCCCGTGATGGCCATGCACCCAACGTTGCAGGGACTGTCGCTTCTTTTCCCCTTGCGGCATTATTTCCTGCTCTACGTCAATTGTGCGCTCGATGGCTACCCGCTCATGAATGCCGCCCCCTATGTGGTGGGCCTGCTTCTGTTTGCGATGCTTCCGCTTTTGCTGTTGCGCCGCTTGAAGAAGATGTTGCTGGTTGTTCCTTATATTCCTTGACCGCATGAAAGAAAAAATAAAGCAATATTGGCAGCAAGCCTGTTCCGACTGGAACTACCTGTTCAAGCTCGAACTGAAAAACATCGTGAAAGACGAAGGTGTCTTGATCTTCTTCTTTCTCGTTCCGCTGGCCTATCCGCTACTCTATAGTTTCATCTATACTGATGAAGTGGTGCGGGAAGTGCCCATTGCCGTGGTCGACGAAAGCCATACGACAATGAGCCGCGAATACCTGCGCCACGTTGACGCGTCGCCCGACGTGAAAATCATCAACTATTGTGCAGACATGGCCGAAGCCGAGCGCTGCATAAAAAACCGCGAAGCTTACGGCATCGTACGCGTCCCTGCTGATTTCTCCAAACGCCTGTCGAAAGGCGAACAAGTGGAAGTGGGCGTCTACAGCGACATGAGCGGCATGCTCTATTACAAAAGCATTCTCACGACAAACACCAACGTGTCGCTCGCCATGAATGCCCGCATAAAAGTGGCACGCGCTGGCAACACCACTGAGCAGCAGGACCTCGTGACGCAACACCCCATCGCCTATGAGGAAGTGAGCCTCTACAACCCCCAAAATGGTTTTGCCTCGTTCCTCATTCCCGCCGTGCTGATTCTCATCATCCAGCAGACCCTCCTGCTCGGTGTCGGCATCTCCGCCGGAACGGCCCGCGAGCAAAACCGCTTTCGCGAACTCACACCATTTGACCGACACCACACAGGCCTCCTACGCATCGTTTTGAGCAAATCAAGTGCCTACATGCTGGTGTATATCCCCATCTCGGTGTATATCCTCGGCGTGGTGCCACGCATCTTCCATCTGAACCAGATTGGCAACCCTGTCGACATGGCGCTCTTCATCGTGCCCTTCCTCTTGGCCTGCACGTTCTTTGCCATGACCGTGTCGGGCGTGATTCGTCAGCGCGAAACGTGCATCATGATTATCGTCTTCACCTCTCTGCCGCTCCTCTTCATCTCAGGCGTGTCATGGCCTGGCGCAGCGATACCAAAGTTTTGGAAGGCACTTTCATACCTTTTCCCCTCAACGCTGGGCATCAACGGGTTCCTAAAGATCAACAACATGGGAGCACACCTGCCGAGCGTCAGCCACGAATGGTATGTCCTCTGGGCACAGGCCGCCTGCTATTTCGTCACCTCCTGCCTAATCTATCGCCGCAGCATCATCACCTCGCGCCGCCGCTTCGCTGTGCGGTATAACGAGATGAAACAGAAAATGCTGGAGAAGAAGGCGTGGCAGAAATAATGGATTATGGAGCCGCATATATAATGGTAATGGGAAACACGCGTTGCCATACGCGTAAACCGTAATCCACCATACATTATATATGGTATAAACATTTCCTCTCTCCCTCTCCGGCAACAGCCGTTCATGCCAAGGAAAATCCCGCGGATTCATGAAAGGTTGTTGCCGGAGATGCTTTTTGCCGTTTTTCAAACCAGCGTTTTCCCTCCCTTACGCCCTCCTATTTCAAACATCGTCAAAGCCAACGGAAGCACACAAAATCCCGCGCACTGCGCAATTTGCAAGGGCCAAAACCGTTTTGCGTGTGACATTTCAGCTAACAGGCCAAAAAATAGAACGCACGGAGGGAATCAGCCTAAAATAAATTATTACTTTTGCAATGGCTTAGTGATGGGGAAGCCGTCAAAAGCCCCCGCCATATCATGGTTGCAGACTGGGAAGACATAGTTTCCAGTCCATCACCCAAACGTACGACACATGAACGAAAGCAAGATATTTCGAATAGACATAGACAAAATCATCCGCGACAAAGCTGGCGACAAGGCGAAGCGCATTCCGCGTTTCATTGTTTCGTGGCTCAAGCGCATCATCCACCAAGACGAAATCAATGCCTTTCTTGAGAAGGAAGGCGACAAACAGGGAGTGCTCTGGCTGAAGGATTGCGTGGAATTTCTCGATATGAACCTCCAGGTTGAGGGACTCGAAAATTTGCCTGATGCGTCAGACGGACGTCTCTACACCTTTGTGAGCAACCATCCGCTCGGAGGACAAGACGGAGTGGCGCTGGGCTATATTCTTGGCACACACTACAACGGACGCGTGAAATATCTCGTAAACGATTTACTCATGAACCTTCACGGCCTCGCCCCGCTCTGCATCCCCGTCAATGTCGGTGGCAACCAGAGCCGACGCCTGCCCATTCTCGTCCGCGAAGGATTCAAGAGCAAAGACAACATCATCATGTTTCCTGCCGGACTGTGTTCGCGCCGACACAATGGCGTGATACGCGACATCCCGTGGTCGAAAACATTCATCACCAAGAGCGTGGAGTCGCAGCGCGACATCGTGCCCATCCATTTCGGAGGACGAAACTCCAACCGCTTCTACCGGTTGGCCAACCTCTGCAAGTTCTTCGGCATCAAGTTCAACATCGCCATGCTCTATCTTGTCGACGAGATGTTTCTCAACCGCCACAAGACCTTCGTCGTGAAAATCGGCAAACCGATTCCTTGGCAAACGTTCGACAAGAGCCGCTCGGCCACCGAATGGGCCGCCTATGTGCAGAACATCGTTTACCAACTCTGACAGAAAAACAGCCAGCAAAATCTCATTTCCAAAAACAAGGACATGGAAGATATCATAGCACCCGTCAGCCGCGAACTTCTAAAAGCGGAACTGACCCCCGAACGCCGTTTGCGTTCAACCAACAAAAGCAACAACGAAATCTACGTGGTCACCTATCAGCAGGCGCCAAACGTGGTGCGCGAAATCGGACGTCTCCGTGAAATCGCTTTCCGTGCAGCGGGAGGCGGAACAGGATTGGCGCTCGACCTCGATGAATTTGACACTTGCGAACACCCCTACTACCAACTCGTGGTGTGGTGTCCAGAAGATGAAGAAATTCTGGGAGGATACCGTTTCCTGCCAAGCTCTGAAATTAAATTTGAAGCAAACGGACAGCCGCATCTGGCCACGAGCCACATGTTCCATTTCTCAGACACCTTCATCAAAGACTATTTGGCCGACACCGTGGAACTGGGACGCTCCTTCGTGACGCTTGAATATCAGAGCACACGCAAAATGAGCAAGGGACTTTTTGCGCTCGACAACCTTTGGGACGGACTGGGCGCACTGACGGTGGTGATTCCGGGATTGAAATACTTCTTCGGGAAGATGACGATGTATCCTTCCTTCAATTCCAAGGCACGCGACATGATTCTCTTCTTCCTCAACAAGCACTTCGGCGACAAAGACCACCTCGTCTATCCCGAAGAGCCCTTGGAGATTAAGACAGACAAGGACTATCTTGAAAACCTCTTCTGCGAGAGCGATTTCAAGAAAGACTATCACATCCTCAACACCGAAGTACGCAAACTGGGCTACAACATTCCGCCCCTCGTCAATGCCTATATGGGCCTGAGCCCCACGATGCGTGTGTTTGGCACCGCCATCAACCACGAATTTGGACAGGTGGAGGAAACAGGCATTCTGATTGCCGTTGACGAAATATTGGAAAACAAGCGCATGCGACACATCGACACCTTTGTTGAAGAACATCCAGAATCGATGAACCTGTTTGCAGACTTGTTCTTGAAGAAATAAACGAGTAGGAGGTAAATACCAACGTTAGGTATTTACCTCCTACTTTCGTATTTACCGTTCACTCACACCATCGCACATGCGGTTCTGCATACGGAAAATGTATAAGTTGAATCCCGAGTCCCTCCGTAAATAAAGGGGATTTATTATCTTTGCATTATTGGGAGGAATCTATCATTCGTCCATGACTCATATATATATTAAAGAGATATGGAAATCAAGAATCTAATCAGCGAATGTACTGCATACGACTTCAAGTTGATGCTTGAAGGAAAGAGACCGAAAAGCTGGCTGAAGAGCGTAAGTGCTTTTGCCAATGGACTTGGCGGCTCTTTGTTTCTTGGCTTTGACAATGATGGCATTGTCAAAGGGCTTGATAACATTCAACACGTCTGTGAAACCATTAGCAGTAAGATCCGTGATTATATGGATCCTCTTCCTGAGGTAGAGATGATACCACATAGGATCAACGAACTTGAAGTATTGCAATTGAAGGTTCACAGTGGAAATTACACGCCGTATTACTATGTGGGTGACGGACAACGTATCGCATTTGTTCGTGTTGGCGATGAAAGTATGCCAGCAACAGCTGAGCAGATGGTAAGGCTGGTGCTCAAAGGCTCAAATAAGACTTTTGATTCTCTGCATACTGATTACAAGGTCGAAGACAACTCCTTCTCTATTCTGGCAAATTCATTCAAACAGCGTACTGGTCAAGAGTGGAACAAGAAGTATCTACTCTCTTTTGGACTTGTGACCAGCGAAAATCACCTGACCAACGCAGGAGCTTTGTTTGCTGATGACTGCAATCTAAGTCAGTCCAGATTATATTGCACCAGATGGAATGGATTAGAAAAAGATGATGCCGTTAATGATGCAGAGTTCAAAGGGAACATCTTGCTACTACTTCGAGAGTCTATGGATTTTGTCAAAGCAAATACTCGTAAGGGTTGGGAAAAACTACCAAATGGAAGGAGAAACAAACCTGAGTATGCGGAGAGAGCTATACTTGAAGCCTTGGTAAACCATTTCATCCATCGCGATTATACCATAATGGGGGGAGAAGTTCACCTTGATATATATGATAACAGACTGGCCATTACTTCTCCAGGAGGTATGTACAATGGTAAAGAGGTGCAGAATATTCCTATTGACGATATATCCTCTGACAGAAGAAATCCTATACTT
>OQVT01001656.1_pt1 | contig 14215 bp, 15 predicted proteins | sample 1691561 | NCBI WGS metagenome assembly OQVT01 (sample SAMN03418260, study PRJEB22391) | human gut metagenome | biome: human-gut; feature: organic feature; material: feces | host: Homo sapiens | place: Tanzania | collected 2013-01 | reverse complement strand
GAAGGAATATAGTTGCCGTGGTCTATGTTTTTAGAACTGTTCGAAGCCATCCTTTCTTACCGGTCACTGAGCGTGTTGAAGTGACCGAAATTCCGTCCAACATCGAGGTGGGGGCTGACGCTACGCTGGATCTGACGGTGATAGTGCTGCCGGGAGTCTCGGCGAGGATTCCGCTGACGATCGACCTGACCGGCGCTCATTCCGAAGTCAGGCTTTCGGGCATATACCTCTGTTCCGGCCACGATGACGTGACGTTTGACATCACGATGCACCATCGCACGGGCGACTGCCGTTCACAGCAGACATTCAACGGGTTGGCTACAGGAGAAGCAAAATGTGGGTTCTTCGGCAAGATCGTGATCGCGCCTGACGCGCAGAGAACCGAGGCGTTTCAGGAGAACCACAACATCCTGCTCTCTGACACGGCAAGGGTCAACACCAAGCCGAGGCTTGAAATCTATGCAGATGACGTGAAATGCTCGCACGGCGCCACCGTCGGGAAACTGAACGAGGACGAGCAGTTCTACATGCGTTCCAGAGGCATCCCAGAGGATGAGGCCAAGGTCCTTCAGATGATTTCCTTCGTGGCTCCGGTCCTTGAGACCATCCCTGAAGAGGCCACCTGTGGAGACCTCAGCCGCTCCGCCGTCGCCGGACTCGTCGAGAACGCCATCCGCGGCATCGCATAAAAATCAAAAATCCGAACGACGAGATAGCCGTGGCGATTAAGTGTCTATAAGTCAATATTTTAAGCAACCCTCCTCATAAGGAAAACCGAGGGGAGGACATTGCATTAAACCGCTAATTTTTAGGAGATTAAGCGCCATGCGCTCTCTTGCTTGCTTTGTCGGTGTCGGAGGAGAGGGCTGACATCACGCATCATGGCGCAGGTTTTGGTGCAGCCGCCGAAGTCTCCTGCTTGTTCGGAGAGGGCTGACATCACGCATCATGGCGAAATAAGACTGTTTGGGCAACGAACAAAAAACAGAGATAAGGATGATTGTCAAGACGAATGTCAAACTGAATTTGGGACTGAGTGTCCTGCGTAAGCGTGCAGATGGGTTTCACGACATCGAGACGTTGTTTGTGCCGTGCTATGATTTCGGGGACACTCTTGAGATCATCACGGGTGATGACTACAGCCGCACCTCGGCGGCGTTGTTTGCAAAGTATGGTGCCCCGGCCGTACACTTCGACGCTTCGACAAGCTCAGCGACCGACAAGCTTAGCGATTGGCAAGAAGCATTGGTAGGTGGACCTGTCGAACCAACCGAGCTCAGCGAATCAGCCAAAGATGAAGAAAAAGGAGCGGATCTCCCAGGAAATGTAGCCGCTTCGTACGATGGCAGATTAGTCCAAGGAATATCCGAGGACGGGAAGCTGATGATCACGATCGCGCGGGAGGAAGGTGTGGACTGGGATCCGCTCAAGGATCTGTGCGCGAAGGCGTACAATATTCTGGCACAAGATTTTGACCTGCCACCTGTCAAGATATTCCTTGAAAAGGAGGCTCCTGTTGGCGCCGGGCTTGGTGGTGGGTCAGCGGATGCGGCTTTCACCCTCAAGGCCCTGAACGAACTTTGCGGGCTTGGGCTTGATGATCAAAGGCTTTCTGAATATGCCTCCAAACTTGGCAGCGACTGTGCCTTCTTCATTTTCAACCGTCCGATGATTGGTTCAGGAAGAGGTGAAGTGCTTGAGCCTTATGACATTAACCTTTCAGAATACGAAATCAAGGTGCTGATTCCTGAAGGAGTTGCGGTCTCCACCGCCGAGGCCTACAGGGGGATTGTCCCCCGGGAGGGTTTGCCGTCAGGGCGCTCCGACAGGCTCGGCGAACAGAAATGCTTGCCGGAGGATCCCTGCGCTTCGGAATGTCATGAGAACCGCAGAATCGGCGGTCAACCAGTCAACTCGACAGGAATGTTGATGGTCGGTGGGCATTGTCAAAACAAGATTGGTGAGCCTGTCGAACCAACCGGGATGACGGATCTGAAGGACGTGCTGGCGATGCCTGTAGCCGAGTGGAAAGACAATCTGGTCAACGATTTCGAGGCCACTGTCTTCAAGGCGCATCCGGAATTGGCGGCCATCAAGCAGTCCCTCTACGACTCCTGCGCGGTCTACGCCTCGATGTCCGGCTCCGGTTCCGCCCTCTTCGCCCTGTACAAGAAATAGCCCGTGAGCCAGAAAGGCTGTTTCACGCACAGATGTGGTCGCGAAGATGGTTCGGTCACGTTACCCCCTCCTCTGACTGTCTGAAAAGTCTCGGCGAAAGTAGAAAAGTCTGTACCCCCTATACAGGGGCGACAACGAATTTTCAATCCTCGGAGATGGTAATTATACTTTTAAGACAGTCTCCCCTCGGGGGAGGGAGTTGCTTTCACTGCAAGCAGTGAAGAGAAGAGGAGTGGTGTTTCGCAAATGCGAAACTTGCGTTACTTAGGAACATGAAAAAAATAAGTTGCTTCAGATTAAGAGAAGATTTTCGAGGATAGATCTTTTTTTGAAGAAGGAGTGTGCCGGTGGCACATGACTGATGAGAAAAGAGATCTAGACCGAAAAGATTCCTTAAGATGATGCAGGTTATTTTTTGAATGTTACTTAATAAATGAGTACACGAATCTGTACATGAAAACACCTCTTTTAGGGGTGTTTTTCTTTTGTGCCCCCACAAAAAAAGGAATCCGGAAGCAACGCCGGATTCCCTGTACATTGAACCGTGGTGCAACTCCACGGCCGCAACAATGTGACTGAAAGATAGCAATTTTTCAGACAAGCAACTTCCTCAACCCCGCAAGGATTTTCCGAATTGTATTGACAATCGGCACTCGCTTGATATATGCAAGCACCACGACCGCAAGCAAGGTATGATAAAAAATGATTTCACCCGGTTCGGCTTCGGGGCTTCAATCACCTTTTCCACCACTGATTCATCCGTCTTGACCGCAACCGATGTGCCTTTTTTGGATTCCTCTGACTCTTCCGCCTTTCGGCTTTCTCCTTTCTGCACAGTCTCCGATTCAATCACCGTCTGCCTGATGGACTTGACCGCCCCGGCATTGGCGACGTTTCCGATGTCAAGCAAATTGATGTCCGTGGCCGGGATGACCGGGGCATGATTGCCCAAGCTGTCACCACCCGATGCCGGCGGGAAAAACTCGATTTCCGTGATGGTCACTTTCCCGGATTCGGTTTTGCTTGTGTCCGTGAATGTCTCGGTCTTGTACGTCTTGGATGTCTCCACATGGGAACTGCCACGGACGGATTCAGTCATGCACTTGCTCAAACGGCAGGATGTACCGCACCCCGTCACCATAAGACAAAGCGACATCATCAATATAAGCCTTTTCATTTCAAAGATTGTTGATGTATTGAACAATTCCATCCGCAAGGACTTCCGCGCATTCACGCACGGATTTTTCCGTAAGAAGATATGCGCAATCTTCACGGTTGTCCATGAAGAAATGTTCGACCAGGACGGCCGGGCATACCGTTTGCCGCAACACGGCGAAATTGGCATTCCAATATTTCTTCAAGGCTTCGGGCTTCCGCATCCTGAACCCCTTTTCCGCGGCCTTGTCAAATAGGGAACTGGCAAGCATCACCGCCTTTGATGATGGCTTGTTGTACACGAAAACAGGCCATCCGCGGGCCTTCATCCATTGATGGCTGTTGCCGGCCGCGTTGACATGGACGGAAACATAAACCACATTGGATGCCCCGAAAGCCTTTGCGATGGCATTGGCACGGAGGCTTCTTTCGGAAAGGGGAATATCAGTGATTTCAGGAACTACCAATTCCACATCCACACCCCTTTCTTTCAGAATGGAAAGGGTCACATTCGCGGTCTTTCTGTTCCAATCATATTCACGCAATTTCCCATCCGGGCTTCTTTTCCCGGCCGTGTCGATCCCGTGGCCGTTGTCCAAAAGAACCTTAATCCTGTCGTTCATCATAATCCTAGGAATTTACATTGTTGTTGTCATCATGTCCGGGCTTGCCATGATGATGTCCGGGGTGTTCCGGCTTCTTGTCATCCGGTGTGAGTATGTCGGAAAGCGGAACATCAAGAAGCCTTTCGATCTTGTTCACCATGATGCGCCGCAAGGCTTTGGCAATCTTGTTGTCATTCTCGCTTGACCAATTTTCAAGGCAAGACCAAACTTCATAAAAAAGGGAAACGCCCACCACGAAACGGACGGCAAAACCATTGCCGCTTATCAGGACAAGCGTGTCCACATTATGCCTTATTGATAGAATGCTCGTTGGAAAAATTTTTCCCGTTTCAACAAATTAGGAATATACAGATGGAGTGTCCTCAATGCTGTCTCTGCGAAGTGTTTCACATCAGAATAATACGATTCCTTGCTAACATCAGCTGACCTGAATTTATCTTTGATGATCAATTAGGGAAATGGTTGTACATTGGTGCCGGTTTCCGTATGGAATCATTATCGGTATATGAATGATATTCATCTTTAATAGACAAAAAAACGGGAGCCGACAATTTGTTTAACCAACTAAAACTACTATCTTTATGGCTGTTAATAGCAATATGATAAACGACCGGGACACTTACCAGATAGCCTACGCCTGGGAGTTCGGGCGAGAGGAAGGGACTGGAGCAGGGACTGGAGCAAAGACTGGAGCAGGGACTGGAGCAAGGACTGGAGCAGGGACTGGAGCAGGGACTGGAGCAAGGACTGGAGCAAGGACTGGAGCAGGGACTGGAGCAAGGCAAGGTTGCCGAACGGGAGGCAATAGCATTACATATGATAAGGGCAAACACCCCTATAGAGTTCATTGTCAAGTGCATTGGGCTTGACAAAGATTCGGTGAATGCGCTTGCACAAAGAAGACAGTAATATGACAGGCAAGGATTACAGGGATTTCGCGGTGGAGCAGATGGGACTGCTGGAGGGGATATTCACAAAGCCGATGATGGGAGAGTTTCTGCTTTACTGGCAGGGGAAATATTTCGGTGGAATCTATGACAATCGGGTCCTGGTCAAGAAGACCAAGACCAATGAGAGGTTCGGAATGCCGGAGGCGATTCCTTACGAGGGGGCAAAGGCGATGTATCAGGTCAACATCGACAACCGGGAGGAAGTGGCGGAGGTCATCAAGGCGACCTGCGAGGGGTTGAAATAGATCGCAGCGCCAGAAAACTCTCTACAAAAAGTCTGACGATTATATTATTAACGAATATTCAGGAATATGTTGGAGACAGGAACAAAGGCACCGGAGTTCATAGGTGCGGACGAGAATGGCAACGAGGTAAGCCTCAATGATTTCAAGGGGAAGAAACTTGTGCTTTACTTTTATCCGAAGGACAGCACTCCGGGATGTACGGCGGAGGCTTGCGACCTGCGGGACAACTATCATCGGTATCTTGCGCTTGGGTATCAGGTGCTTGGAGTCAGCAAGGACTCACAGGCCTCGCACCGGAAATTCATAGAGAAATATTCTCTGCCTTTTCATCTGGTGAGCGATCCGGAGTGCGCCATTCTGAAGGCATACGAGGCTTGGGGACTCAAGAAGCTCTACGGAAAGGAGTCCTACGGGACATTGAGGACCACCTACGTGATCGATGAGGACGGAATCATCATCGATGCCATAGGTAAAGTCAACACGAAGGATCACACTTCGCAGATTCTCGGGGCAAAGGAATAAGTTACGGTAACGTTTTCGGCCATATTCGCCGCCGTCGGGTGACAAATACACTCCGACAGAAGCAAATATGGCTTAAAATGATGCTGTCGAAGTGCCGGAACCGGCAAAACGGCTCAACCATTCATCACACAACCTCGACCCCGGCAAAGGAGCATTCGGCGATGAGGAGGATGGTGTGGGAGCCGGTCTGCTGACAGAAACGGTCGGCGGTCTTGTTGTTCACGCCCCCGAAGGCGGAATTGGAACGGACATCGACATTGACATCTTTCGGGACGTATATTCCCACTCCGGCGAAACTGGCCTTTACATGAATCTGGACATCATCACTGATGATGGCGTTGCGGAGATCAAGCCGGACAGAGCCGAAGGAGGCTTCTATGTCAGCACCGTCAAACTCCTCATCCTCAACACGACGGTTCTGCTCGCCAAAAGCCGATGAGATTTTCAGGATATTCCTTCCATCGCGGGAAATAATCGAGCGACCTCCTCTGGAGTCGTGGCAATTCCAACACTCCGGACGGCCGCTCTTGGAAAAAATCAGCACAATGCCGAAAGCGATGAATATGATCGCGAGGCACAGCTTCCAGAACACCGACCAGTCAATGTAGCCCTGAGCCTGGAGCAGTAAAACCGCACCAAGGGCAATGCCGCTGAAAGAACCCCAGTTAGGGTTGGCGATCAGGTGTGCGGTGCAAGGGAGGATAATAAGGAGTGTCCACCAACCACGGAAGAATATGTCGAAGCCTATCACTCCGGTGACATTCAGAATCCACAGCACGCCTATCGCGGCTATGTAGAATCCCAAAAACAGTTTCGCTAACTTTTTCATACATTATAAATTATTAATTCTTATCTGAATCACAGCGGCAAAGGTACTACGGAAAACTCTTGCGGCAATGGGTTCAGCACGGACAAAGCGCACGGGGCAACGATTTGATTTTCAACAACATAATAATAACAATAGTGGACAATGGGGACGCTTCGACAGGTTCAGTGACCGGATAAGAATGTGTTACAGTTACTTGAAAGATATGAATTATAGATTATAGAAATATATGTGTGACAACAGGGGGAAAAAGGCAAATTGCAGATTCTGCACGTGGATGAGAGTGAATCTGTTTTCTTGCTCTAAGAATGAGATTTGGCGTATGAGCTATAAGATGGTTAGATATTGCTCACAAGATTAAAGATAGAAAATGGACTTGATTCTTTTGAGAATGGAATTGATACTGTTATTTTGTCTGGTCTTGGTAGTAATACTATTATTTCGATTATAGAAAATGGTCTTGATAAAATTGATTCTTGTAAGATAATTGTGTCTTCGAATAATGATTATTATTACCTTAGGAAGAGTATGTTTAAGTTTGGATATGTTCCTACTTTTGAAAGGGTTATAAAGGATAAGAATAAGTTTTATCCTATAATTGTTTTTGAGAAGGGTAACTCTAAATATACTAAGTATGGGTTTAAGTATGGTAAGTATATGAATGATCCTGTTTATAGAGAGTATTTAATTTGTAATAGGGAAAAGCTTTTTAAGATTTATTCTTCTCTGGGGATTAGGTATTTTTATAAAAAAATGTGTTTAAAAAATGAGATAAGGTATTTAGATAGGGTGATTAGTAAATGAAGATTAGTTTTTCTGATGAGGAGATAATTGAGGAGTTTTCTGATATAATTGATGATTTGATTGTGGATGGGATTTATAAAAATGAGAGGTATGCTATATCTATAATAAAAGATATTCTTTCTTTAGGGGTAGATAGGTATAATCATGATGAGATCCTTTATTTGATATCTCAGGTAGAAAGTGTTAAGAATAGTAAAAATTTTGAAAATGTTAATCCTTTGTGTTATTCGAGCAATAAAAAAATAGTAAAAGAGATTATAAATATCAATGATAGGAAAAAGTCTTTTGATAAATCTTGTGATTATTTTAATACTTTAGAGGATGTTTCTGATTTATATGATAAGGATGTTTGTAGATGATGGGAGTTAATTTTTTTGATTAATTCTTTTTCTTTGTCTTTTTTTTTGATATAATTTATTTATGACATATAGGATGTGGATAGTATGTATTTAAAAGAGATAAAGGCTAGTGGTTTTAAGTCTTTTGCTGATCAAATTAATTTAAATTTAGATGACAATATTACGTGTATTGTTGGTCCAAATGGAAGTGGTAAGAGTAATATTGTTGATGCTGTTAAATGGGTTATGGGGGAACAGTCTGTTGAAACGATTGGATGGTCATCTACGATGAGAATGTTCTTTTTCATGTCTGTTTCGTTGCTGTCTGTGATGGGTTGAGAAGGCTTGGATTATAGTGGAAAACGCACCTCTACTTTGTATTCTTCGTCTTGTTCGCTGATGGTGAGAATGGCTTTCAGGGCTTCTGTTCTCATCTTCAGCGTATCTTTGCCTATACCCATCTTACCCTGTGTGATAGGGTGTTCTGGGGATATGTCATTGGCAATGCAGAGGGAGGCTTGGTTGTTGCTTGCGTCCAGGGTCACGGTAATCATCTTGCTGTAGCCATACTTGATAGCATTCGACACACTCTCTTGAACGATGCGATATACTTCTAAAGCCGTTCGGCTTGGGAGATTCAGCTTCTCAAAGGAACGGCTGACAAACGGTTTGACGATAGTGCCATTCTCGGCGCTCATCGACTGGCAATAGGTGCATACCAGCTCAGAGAGAGAGGCATTGTCGAAACGAGGTGGTATCAACTCGTGTGAGAGGCGACGCACATCGTTTCCTACATTTTTGAGCAGGCGTTCTGCAGCTTCCTTGTCGGTCTGCATCATGATGTTGACGGCGAGGATGTCGTTGCATACGCCGTCGTGCAGTTCCTTGGCAAGTCGCTTGCGCTCTGTCTCCACTCCATTGATATAGGAGGTTTTCTCTGTCAACTCGGCACGTTGCTTCTCCAGTTTCCTGCGGTAGAGGATGATGAGAATGGCGATGAGCAGGATGATGATGGCGATGGTGAGACAGAGAATACGGATGTAGAGCAGGCTCTGCTCGTGGTTCATCTTTTCTATTTGCACCTCTTTCTCCAAGGTCTTGTATTTGACGTTGAATTCGCTCAGTTGCTTGTCGATGTCGCTTTGTTTCAGGGAGTCAGCCTTCTGATAGGCAGCTTTCATGGTGCTGTAAGCTTCGTGTGTCTTGCCCAGGTTGTAGAGGCACTCGGCCTGGGTGGCAAAGAGTTTGTCTTGTGGCATCGCCATGTTGACATTGTTGAATCTGCTGATGCTGTCAAGCAGGATGCTCTGCTCGGCGTATCTCTTCTGTTTGCCCAACATTTGCGCCTTGATTTCCAGGATGCCAAGTATGCCGTTGCTGGTTGGACCCAAGTTGCGGCAAGCCTCGTCAGCATAAGCCATATAGTGCATCACGGAATCTGTCTTTCCCAAAGCTAAGTATGACTTGAGCAAAGGTGACAGATATTTGAGGGTCAGCACATTATAGTTGGCTTCTTTTACCATGCCCCAAAGAGGGGTGAGGAAATCGATGCTCTTTCGGTATAAGCCCTGTCGCATGAATATAGCCCCCTTGTTGGCGTGAGCAGACAGTCTTTCGATGGTGTCATTGGTGGCTATCGCCTTGTTTTCTGCCTTGTCGGAGTATTCGATGGCTTCACGGTATCTTTTTTGCTCGTTGAAGAGCACGGAGATGCAGTTGTTCAAGTATATCTCGTATTCTGTGTTCTGACTCTCTATGGCTGTTTCCAATCCCTTCTTGTAGTAAAAGAGCGAGGAGTCGAGGTCGCCCAGTCTTCGGTAGCAGATGCCCAGCGAGCCGCACATCCCCATCATACCTTCTTCGTCCTTGATTTTCTCAGCGAACAGTATGCCGTTTTTGCCTATGGCAGTAGCTTCTTTCAGCATTCCGAGGTCGACGAGTGCCGTGGTCTTCTCGCTGGTAAGCCAACTGCGAGTCGTATCGGCGGCATTCATCTGCAGAGCGCTGTCGATAAGGGTAATCGCAAGTTTTTTGTCGCCGGCGGCATTGTGGTTTATTGCCTCAAGGAACAGGGCATACGCCTTCTGCTCGTCTCCTGCTTTGTGGTTGGAACAGGCGGAGAAGAATGCCAATATCGGCAGCATGACGAATAGCCATGCCAATAGGGAGGATGGGTGCTTGGATGTCATTATAGTCAGTTTACGTTGCATTTACCTTGCAAAGATATAAAAAAAAGAACAGAAAGTGTATTTTTCTGCGATTGAAAAGTTAATGGAAAGTATCCTTTTTCTGTAATTTGGGGTTCCAACTACGGAAAACCATGGGGGTGAGGCTATGGAATAGCATAGAATTTTAGGGAAAAGATGGGTTTTATGTCATGTGGGAAGACTTTCATCTTATTTTGTCTTACCTTTACAACTCAAATCATCGTACCAAGTTATTTTTAATTCATTACTAAATACTTATATTTATGAAGAAAATCTTTAGTTACTGGGTGCTGTGCCTGATGGCATTTGCTACCTCGGCATTGGTAAGTTGTAGCTCTGATGATAATGGAGACCAGTGGGGAGGATTTCATTTTGAGAATGTTCGTGATGGCAAACTGTCTGTTGCAGCGAATCAAACCTCTTCCGAAATCATCATGAAGGCATCCAAGGCTTATCGTGCTTATGTTTCAGCTACGTCTGATGGTTCTTCTACAGAAGAAATCAGTTGGCTGCGTTATGAAGGCTCTCGCCTGGATGACGGAACCTGTCACATCAATATCCGTCTTGACAAGAATGATACAGGGAAAAGCCGTTCTGCATACATTATTATAGTATGTGACGACAAGACGGTGCCCATATTGATTACTCAGACTGCTGAGGACAGCTCAAATGTTGGAGGAGATTCTGATGTGGATAATAGTGGAATTACGGCACTTTTTACTATCACCAAAGAAAATACCGTCATTAATAATACTCATGTAGAGGATGATGGGACGGAGACTTATGAGCTGCAGTATCAGAATGGCAATTTGACGAGGTTCAAGCATGTATTTCGTGATGACATGGAGGGTGCCGACGACAAGTATTGTATTGAGACTACTACCGGAACCATCTTCAACTCGGGAGCAAGCATCAAGACGGATTGGAATAGGAAATCTATCTATTATCCTTCTCAGAAGACAGAAGAGGATGTGGCAGACTTTAATGCCAAATTGGAGAAAGGCAGGGTTGTCAGTGGTACTATCTTCAAGTCATGGATGAATGGCACAAGACCCTTTGAGATATCTTATAATGCTGATGGTACGATGAAGCAGACTCGTTATAATGACATCAGTGAGTATGATGGCTCTGACGACTGGGACAATCATACTTTCATTTGGGAAAATGGTTATCTCACAAAGGTGAAGTGTGAAAGCATGGATGCTGTCTCTACATTCGCTTACGACAAGACAACAGCCATTCCTGCACCTTTTGATAAGGCTCTTGACCTGAATATGTTGCTGATTTTGGAGGAGGCAGAGTTCTTTGATGGCACCAATGGTCAGATTCTGAATGTCCTGGCTATTGGTGGCAAGTTGGGCACTCGCTCCAAGGGATTGATCAAGGAGTATCACTGCGATTGGACAGAAGACACGCCTTTCACTCTCAAGATGACCTACAAGAAGCTGACCAGTGATGAGGTCATTGTGGAAGTAAACCATTATGAAGGAAATCATCTTAGCTTTGGTCATAAGTGGACTATCAAGCGTTCTTGATCAATTCGGAAGAAATGAAATATGAAAAAGCGGACATCGGGTTTGACTCCAATGTCCGCTTTTTAGTTAAAGCCAATAATAGTATCTATTTCTATACTCAGCACCGTTTTCGGTGTAGCCTGACGGTACTTACCGATAAGACGAAAGATCTATATTCCTCTTTCAGCCCAGTCGCCACGGTCGAGGGTGCGATAACCGATGGCCTCTGCCAAGTGGTGGGATTCTACATGCTCGCAGCCTTCCAGGTCGGCAATGGTGCGTGCTACCTTCAGGATGCGGTTGTAGGCGCGGGCAGAGAGAGACAGACGTTCCATCGCCATTCTCAACATGCTGATGCCAGCCTCGTCGGGTTCGGCATACTGATGTATCATGCGCTCGCTCATTTGTGCATTGCAGTGGATTCCTTTTTGTCCGCTGAAGCGTGCCGCCTGGATTTCCCTTGCCCTTATCACACGTTTGCGTATCTCGGCACTTGGCTCACCTTGTGCCGCTTTCGAGATGTCCTTGAAGGGAACGGGAGTTATCTCACACTGGATGTCGATGCGGTCGAGCAGGGGACCAGAGATTTTGTTCATGTAACGCTGTATCTGTCCTGGTGTGCAGACGCAGTTGTGGGTTGGATCGCCATAATAACCGCAGGGACAAGGATTCATGCTTGCCACAAACATGAAAGAACAAGGATAGTCGATGGTGTATTTGGCACGGCTGATGTTGATGTGCCGGTCTTCCAAAGGCTGGCGCAGCACCTCGAGGGTCGTTTTGTTGAACTCGGGCAACTCGTCGCAGAAGAGCACGCCATTGTGTGCCAACGAGATTTCGCCAGGCTGAGGCGTTGCTCCTCCACCTACTAAAGCCACTTGAGATATGGTGTGATGGGGTGAGCGGAAAGGACGTTGCGAGATGAGCGATACGTTCTTGCCCAACTTGCCGGCTATGGAATGTATCTGTGTGGTTTCCAAGCTCTCAGAGAGTGTGAGAGGAGGAAGAATGGAAGGCAGACGCTTAGCCATCATCGACTTTCCCGAACCAGGAGGTCCTACCATGATGAGGTTGTGTCCGCCTGCAGCAGCTACTTCCAAGGCACGTTTCACATTCTCCTGACCTCGCACGTCAGCATAGTCGAGGTCGAAATGACTCTGGTTCTCGTAGAATTCCTTGCGAGTATCGACGATGGTGGGAGAAGGATTGCTCTGGTCGTTCATGAACTGGATGACCTCGAGCAGGTTTTTCATGCCGTACACCTCTAAGTTGTTGACCACGGCAGCCTCGCGCACATTCTGTTCGGGTACGATGAGTCCCTTGAAATGTTCGGCTCTTGCCCTTATGGCAATAGGCAGTGCGCCCCTGATGGGCTGCAAGGTTCCGTCGAGACTCAGCTCGCCCACCATCATATATTCCTTGAGATGATCTTCTATGATGTTGCTGTTGGCTCCCAATATGCCGATAGCTAAGGGCAGGTCGAAACTGCTTCCTTCCTTGCGAAGGTCGGCTGGAGCCATGTTGATGGTAATGTCAGCCACGGGAAACTTGAAGCCACTATACTGCAGGGCAGCGGCTATTCGGTCGCGGCTTTCTCTTACAGCCTCGTCGCCAAGACCCGTGAGATGATACTGTACGCCTCGGTTGAGGCTTACTTCTATGGTTACGGTGGTTACTTCCAGACCGTTTACGGCTGCGCAATAGGTTTTTACTAACATGTCTTCAGGTTTTAGATGGTGACGAAGATTGTTGTTGTTTCGGGGGTGTTGATATGCTTTATTTCAGCAGTTGGTCCAACTTGCTGTTCAGCTCATTCTTCTTCAGGCTCCGCGCCACGATTTTGCCATTCTTCAGCACGATGTTGTCGGGGATTCCTATCAGTCCGAGTTTCAGGAGAGTCTTGTCGGCAAGCAAGTCTCCGTTGCATACGTTGGGCCATGAGATGGAGTCGCGCTCCAGGTTTCTTTTACAGTCGGCCTTATTGCCGTCTATACAGATACTCATCAGTTTGAGTTTTCCCTGCGAGCTGCGCTGGCGCTTCTTGAGTTCGCGCAAGAGGTCCATGCTGTCGAAGACGGAGGTCGACCAGGTGGTGATGACGGCTACGGGTGCCGAGGCAAGAGATGTGCTTGATATGAGTTTCCCGTTGGTGTCGTAGGCTGTGAATACAGGCAGTTGTGAGCCGATGCCTGCGCTCTTGAGCCATTTGAGCTGCTGTGTCAGTCTTGCGAGATTGCCGTTGCCGGGCTGTTCCTTGCTCAGAATGCTGAGCAGTTGTGAAGCCTTGGCGTAATCGGGCGAAAGAGCTGCCACGAAGTATTTTCTGACGAGGAATACGCTTACTACCGAGGCAGGGTTGTCTTTGATAAACTGCTCGGCTATTCGGGTTTCTTCGGGAGGTGAGACGTTGAGAATCTGTTCGCGGAACGAGTTCATGAGCTCATTGTCCTTGCTTCCCTTTACAGTAAGTTCCTTGAGGTGAGAGGCGTCAGCCTTGATGTCTACCGACTTTCCCGGCTCAGCGAATACTGGCTGCTCGGAGAAGTTGGGGAACACAATCATCAGGGTAAATTTGTCTTTGCAGGGAGCCTCGTAGGTGAAACGTCCGTCTATCACCTTGATGGTGTCGACACCTTCGATGCCGCCATCAGGACTGTAAACATAAAATTCACCTTGGTCCATGTGAAGAAATCTGCCTTCGAGCTGAAATCTGTTGCTGCTTACCCCACAGGCGGTAAGTGTAAGACTTGCTATTAGAATAAAAAAATAAGCAAATTTTTTCATATGTAGGAGGAAAGTGCCGCGAGCGGGACTCGAACCCGCACAGCCATTACTGGCCAAGGGATTTTA
>OQVT01001650.1_pt1 | contig 14240 bp, 17 predicted proteins | sample 1691561 | NCBI WGS metagenome assembly OQVT01 (sample SAMN03418260, study PRJEB22391) | human gut metagenome | biome: human-gut; feature: organic feature; material: feces | host: Homo sapiens | place: Tanzania | collected 2013-01 | reverse complement strand
AATTCTTTTTTGCTGATTTCTTCTTTTCCATTATATAATGCTCTATATGCTTTGCCGTTAGATATAAAGTTACCATTTTGTGTTACATCTGTTATTTTGGTATTATCCCAAATTTGATTTTCAGTGTTCCATTTTAAATATTTTTTATTTTCTTCATCGTAAAAAACATTTAAATTTGAAATAGATGTTTGTTGATAACCACATACTTTTGCCATTTCGTAAGGTAAATCACAAAGACGTGCGTGGCTTGGGCATAATATTTTACCTTTAACATTTTCAATAAACATGTTTCCATTAGGGGCTAAATATGAACCTTTTTTTGTTTTGATATAACCTGTTTTAAGTACAGAATCAACATTTTTTGCTTTGTCAAAGATTTGTTTTTTGTCGTTCCAACTATAATACATGTTATTCTTTTTATCAAAATAAACATTTCCATTTGCTGTACTGCTTAATTTCATTTTTGTAGCAGTTTCATCTTTTATATCATTGTTGTTAGAGATGATTTCTATCTTATCAATGTTTGTGTGGGCATTCGCTTCTACTGTTGGAACAGACAGTGATGCTAATGCGATGAGTGAAGACACAAGAATATTTCTAGTAGAATTATTATTTCGTTCTGTTTTTTGTTGATTATTTCTACTTTGAAAATTTATCTTTTGATATGTTGGGGTAGATATTTTGTTAATAATAGTATTCATATTGTCTAGACTTTCATTGTTATAAAACCTATCAATAAAAAATATTGTGTAGTTTGTGTTGTTTATTAACAAATTTTTACATTATTCTTAGGTTTTGGTGCACCTAATTTCATAAGAAAATATTTAACGCAGTATTTCATCATGCATTCTTGTTTGTATTTTCGAAAATAAGTATTATATATAAAACATTTTTCACAGTTGCAGTTTAGATTATAACAATCTATTGCTGTGTCATTCCATTGTTTTGTAGAATGACGTAGAAAAAATAGGGGAATTTCATTGTACATTTTGAGCCTCTTTCTTAACGGTAAATCGTATATCCCAAGTCTAATAATTGCATTTGACTATTTTGTCAAAATATGTTTTAATGTAAATTGTTTATTTACATTGTATAAATATTGTAAATTTACAATTGACAAATGTCAATAGTCAGTGGAGCGATTTTAATGAAAATTAATGAAATTTTTGAAATTTTGAATAAGAAAACAGGCATGGCAGTTAATCAAAGCGTGTTGGCAAAGAGCCTTGGTGTAACAAGACAATCTATTAGTAATAGAATGAAAAATCATAGTGAGTTGACAGTCAGTGAATTGGAAAAAATTGAGAAATTTTTTGATGTGAAAATAATGCAATCTTGTACTGAGGATAAGATGATTACGGTTGATTATTATCCGGAAGTTTTCGCAAGTTGTGGAATGGGAACTGTTACTTTTTCAGAAGAAAAGTTTATTGTTCAATTGCCAAAGACATTGTTTGTTACTTATTCAGAATCGAAAAAATATTCAATGATATGTGCTAAGGGTGATAGCATGTCACCGTCAATAAATAGTGGTGATAGATTGATTGTTCAACATTGGGAAGATAATCAGATTATTGATAATAAAATATATGTATTTTGTTATAAATCAGAGTTTTTTGTAAAAAGGTTGTCAAAGAATGTAGATGAAATTATTATAAAATCTGATAATCCAAATTATAATATACGTGTCATCAAGGGTGAAGATATGAATGAATTGTATATTATTGGTCAGGTTGTTGGTATAGTGAGAAATTTGTAATGGGTGTAGAAGAAAATATTAGATTTTGTGATGATGGAATTGTTTTGAAGATAAGAATTTCGCCTAACGCATCTAAAAATCAGATAATGTTGTCAGATGATATGATAAAGGTTAAAGTTACTGCTCAACCTATTGAGAATAAGGCTAATAAGGCATTGGTTGAGTTTTTGTCTAAGTATTTGAAAGTGCCAAAGACTTCTATTTCTATTGTTAAGGGTGAAACTTCAAAGGATAAGACTTTGCATATTTCTGTTTCTGATGAAAAGAAACGTGATGAAATAAGAATGAAGTTTTTAGACAAGTAGTTATTTAATTAAGATTACTCCAACTAATAACCATATTGAATATAGAATTGCATCATTTGATGTTTGTACAAAGTGTGTTAGACCGTAGAAACTGTATAGAGTAATTAATGCTCCTATGCTGAAAGTAATGCCTTTCCAGAACATTTTTACGTAGTCTGCAAGTCCTTTTTTCTTGGTTTTGTATTCTTTTTCTATGTTTTGGAATTCTTTTTCAAACATAGTTTTAGATTGTGGTTGTTTGTAAGAATTTTGTGCAGAATATTCGTAATTGTCTTGAGTTTCTGTATGGAACTCTTGTTCGTTGTGTGTTTGGGTTGAGTATTCTTGTTTTGGTTGAGAATACTCTTGTGATTGTTTTGTAGTTTGTTTATGTTCTAGTTCTTCAATTTCTTCGTAGATATTTTTTTGAGGATTAAGGTAATCTTCTTCAACGCTTTTTTGTGTTTTTATTGGTTGTTGAGTTGGTTCTGGTTCTTCTTCATAACTATTGCCAGAGAGAATATCTCTGATTTTGAAATCATTTTCTGCATCAGAGGATACAGTTTTTTTGAAAATTATTATACTAATAATCGTAATTACAGCGATGATAATCCAAAGAGAAGTTGACATAATAAAGTCCTTACAAATCTAATAAACAAGTTTATTTTAACACTATTTGCGAATAATTAAATACTGTATTTAAAGGAAAAGAGAATTGATGAGAGTATTTTATATGTATGAAAATATATGTTATATTTAATTTATATCAAATAAATTTAGGAGCATTAATGAGCGAGATAGAGTTAGATTTGACTAATTTGAAAAATAGAATTGATGGATTGAAAGAAAGTATTGAAGCATATAATAATTTAAAAGATGAAACTTTGAGAAGTTTTATTGAAGATTCTTGTGTAAAGAGGTTTGAATTTACTGTTGAAACTTCTTGGAAAATGATGAAGAAATTTTTAAAACTTCAATATGGAAAAGAAGATAAAGAACTCACTATGAATAATATTTTTAGATTTATGGAGGGGTATGGTATTATAAAATCTTGGGAAATGTGGCGTGGATTTTATGATAGAAGAAATGATACAAGCCATGAATATAATAATGAAAAATCTAAAAAAATATTAGGGATTATTGAAGATTTTTGGCAAGAAGTAAACGAATTTTATAATAATTTAAAGCAAGCGATAGGTGAATAAATGCTATTGGGTGTAACAGATGAAGAAATGAATATAATTGTTGATATTTTGAAAAATTATGCTTCAAAATATTCGTTTTATTTGTATGGCTCAAGGGTGAAAGGTGGCTTTGACAAGACATCTGATTTAGATGTGTTGATAAAGGGTGAAGAAGAAATTTCATTGAGAGAATTAAGTATTTTAAAAGAAAAATTTGACGAAAGTCATTTGCCTTATGTTGTGAATTTTAGTGATTATGCAACAATGGATAAAACTTTTTATAATTTAATCAAAGATGATTTAATTAAGGTTGAACTAATGTGAAAAATTATCAAAATAAATAAATTTGATATGTTTATCACTTTTAGTATATGTTCTAAGTATCAGTTTAATTTTGCCGATTTTAAATATGTTATAATCAATAAAAAGGAGCATGTATGAATAATGATGATTATGAGTATTTAAAAAGAATATTATATAAAAAAGAGCAAGAAAAAATTGATTTAGTTCAGAATAATTATGAAAACATTCAAAATCAACTTCAAAATATACAATATCAATATAATTTACAAATGAATTTATTAAATCAAGAGTTAAATAATATTATCAATAAATATCATAATAATAAAAATAAAATAACTAATTCTTTTTATTTTATAGAACAGCAAATTACATGTAATAATAATTTCAAAATGAATAATGTTCAAAAAATTCAACTATTTAACAATTACTACCTTAATAAACAACCCGATTCAGAATTAGGCAAATTAATTTTTGAAGTAATAAAAGAAATTACATATAATATCGTTATTTCAAACACAGAAGAACAAAATAAAGAAGATATAAAACTTTGCAAAGATATTATTGATTTATTTTCATCTTCAAAAACTCTAACAAACCCTTTAAGTAGTGGTATTGATAAAGGAATAGCAATTGTCAAATTAGCAGAATTATTAAATAAATATTTATAAGAAATATTTAATGTTGTAATGTTTAAATTTCTTTTAATCCAAAAATTTCTTTATATATTCAATTCCATCTTTTGTTAAATTTCCAGTATAATTTAATTCTGGTACTCCATTTGTAATATATCCAGGTCTTAATTCTACATAAATAAATCCTGAATAATTTAATGCATCAATTATATTTTGATAACTTTCTTTGTTATTTAAATCTGTATATATTTTATCTAGTGGTGGACTAATTTTTTCGAGTTTATTTGTTGAATATAAATAAAATATTTTCAACATTTGATTAAAATACTTTTTTTCTATTTTCGTTAATGAATTTATCATGTTTACCTCATTATCATTTTGATAACTGTATTTTAAAAGTTTATTTAATATGAAATTTAAATATTTTATTCTATTTTTAAACTTTCAACGTATTGTTTATATGTTGATAAAATTTCTTTTATAACGTTTTCTGTGGTTATTGTAGATGTGTATTTTATTGGTATAAAATTAGTATTTATATGATTCCTTATTCTACAAATTATTTCATTTTTAGATAATCTAAATTCATATGTAAAATTAAGTTCATAACTTTCTTGTTCTTCTGATTTATCATTGAATTTTATTATTGATGTAAACACAAATAAACCTTCCTTTTGTATTATAAAAAATAATTTCACCGTTGGATAATTCTCTTTTATTTCATTATAATAAGAATTTAAGTATTTAAAGCTAGATTCAAATATTTCACAAATTTCATTTCTTGATTTTATTTCGTTTGTAGAATTTTCTAATAAACTTGATTCTTTATTAAAAGAACAAATTATTTCATTATTAACTTCTTCAGATAAATTATTTTTAATTTTATCTAATATGTTTTTTAAATCTATCATATAAACACCTTTTTTTAATGTTTACACCTCTATTTTAGTAACTTATCTAAAACAAACAACTAAAACATTTATTTTATGCTTTTATTTTTATATTCTTACATTTTTAGACCATAGTTTTATTATTTGTAAAGTTATAATATCATAAGTATTGCATGTTAAAGCAAATATTTAATTTTTTATAGTCAAACAATTTTCACCTTGCATACCACTTGGTATTATTTCAACGTCATTCACGTACATTCTTAAATTGTTTTGTGAATCAAATTTAAAAAATTTGGCATAGTCTAATATACCTTCATTTGATAATATATTTTCAAGTTGAGTTTGATTTCTAACATTTTTTTCTTTTAATAAAGAAAAAGCTTCATATAAGTATTCAACATTATATCCGTTGACTAAAAGAGTGTTTCTTATATAAGTTGTAGGATTAGATTTTTGATCAATTTTTTGAAATAAGTGAATAATAAAGTTTGGTTTTATATTTTTATATTCTATATTTTCGTTTTCGTTTTCATTTATTTTATTATCTTTATAATATAGTTTTATATTACTCATATCATTATTTATACAATATTTATCTATATATTTCCCGGATAAAAGCATATCTATTTTAATACCAGCCAATCTATCTTTCCAAGTTATATTTGGAATCATTGCACTAAATGTAATATGTTTTCCACTAGTATTAAATATTTCAGAATCCTTAACTAAAGATTTTCCTATTGTCGTACCTGAATTATCTTTAATTTCAATATTAATATCGGAATCAATAAAAACATTTCCTTTAGAAATAGGTCCAATTATATCAAGATACAAATTATCTTTTCTTATTTTTGAGTTAACAAGATAAACTGCACTAACATTTTTATCACCATACATTAAAATATCTTGATGTAACTTTTCGCAATTATATTTAATAGTTAAAAATACTGATAATATAACTAATACTATAATTCCAACAATTACTATCTTCTTATCATATTTCATACTAATACTCATTTCTTATCTTAAACTAATATAAAACTATAATACATCATTTATTAGTATTTTCCTAGTAAAAAGTATAAATCAGGTTTTATCTGACTTAAACAGATTTTTTGTTTTTATTGGATAATTCTATTTATTATCTTATTGCAAAGAATTTATAACCCTATTCCCCTTTATGCATAAAGCAGTCTTTGTCGTGGGAGTTTATTATTCCTATTGCTTGCAAGTATGAATAAATTATCGTTGTTCCAACGAATTTCATTCCTCGTTTTTTTAAGTCTTTTGAAATTTTATCTGACAATTCAGAACTTGTTAGTCCAACTTCATAATATGTTTCACCATTAGTAAATGTTTTTAAATAGTTATAAAATGTTCCAAATTCATTTTTTATATCACGAAAAATCTTTGCATTATTTACGCTTGCGTTTACTTTTAATTTGTTTCGTATAATCTCAGCATTAGAGATAAGTTCTTGTTTTTTCTTCTCATCATAATTACAAACTTTCTCTAAATCAAAATTGTCGTATGCTTGTCTGAAACTATCTCTCTTATTCAAAACGCATTCCCACGACAAACCTGCTTGAAAAGATTCTAATATTAACATCTCAAACAAATATTTGTCATCAAAATTCGCTATACCCCATTCGTTATCGTGGTATTCTACATATTTTTGATTTTTTAAATTACACCAAGCACATCTTTTTTTTATCATTTTATACTCTCATCTTTGCATTTGAAGGTTTTAATCATAATGTAATTTTATCATAGAAACTATGTATCAAATTCAACTCTTTCACAAAATTATAATACCCTATTATCTTGGCTTAATTTCCAATGAAAACAAAAGAAAAGAGAACAATAATTGATTAGTCAGTTTTAGGGGATAGCCCTAAAAAAAGGAGGTTAAAATGACGATTAAAAAACTTACTGTGGCAGCTGCAATTGCCGTTGGTATAACAACGTGTTCGTTCGCAAATGCAATGGCAGCTTGTCCATGTAATCAAAAACCTGCAGCGACAGCACCGTCATGTGGCTGTGCTCAGGAAAGACCTGTCGTAACAGGTCAAGCTTGTCCTTGTCAAGCTTCAAAACCAACTTGTAATGATCCATCAGTTTCAACTCTTTGTCCAAGCACTATGGATTTAACTAAGTCTGAAATGAAACAGATTTATGCTTATCCTAATGCTATTTATGGTAACAACAACTATATTGGTGAAGAATCTACTAATGGTATCTTTCGAGGTGAAGGGTTTTCCGTTTCAGCAAGGGGATTATCTGAAACAACAAGTGGTTCAACAGTTGCTTCAGACGGCTCCATAACTGGTGCTGCTTCTGATATTCCTTGTCTAAACGATATTTCTTCTCGTAATGGTATTCCTATTATCAGAGATGAAAAGAAAATGGACAACAACTGTGCTCCAATCAAAATGGAAACACAAAATTCTTTAGAAGCAATTAAGAAAACTCTTGTACCTTATGACCTTAACAAAAGTGGTTGTATAACAGGTGGTGCTGCTGGTTTGTCAAGATATGATAATAGTTCATTCCCTGACGTACCTAGTGGATATTGGGCATCTTGTGATATTACCAAATTGGCTATGAATGATGTTGTTGTCGGCTATCCAGACAGACTATTCAAACCATCTAGAAATATTTCAAGAGCAGAATTTGCTACAATGCTTGTTAAAGGTTTCAACAAAGAAGATTGTGCTAGTACAACAAACTGTTTCAAAGATGTTCCTCAAGGACATTGGGCTAATAGTATGATTGGACAAGCCGTTCACGAAAACTTGTTGAAAGGTTATCCAAATGGTATGTTTAAACCAGCAAACCCTGTGACAAGAGCCGAAGTATTATGTGCTATTGCGAAGGCTTTACCTTGTGAAATTGACCAATGTAAGGCTAACGAAATCTTGTCAAAATATTGTGATGGAAAAACAGTTCCTGCTTGGGCTCAAATTCCTATTGCAAAAGCACTTGATCAAGGTGTCTTAAACAATACACCTAATCCAAATTTGATTGCACCATTCAAAGATGCATCAAGGGCTGACGTGGCTTCAATGATGCAAGCTGCTCGTATTGCCGGTGGATTTGATAAAAATCCAGCAACTGCTAATAACTGTTGTCCAGTCAAAGACGATAGAACTGCTTATGTAGAAAATCAAGAAATTGTTAAAATTCCTACATTACAGTTAGAATTTAAAGACCAAGTTAACGCAAAATCTGCTCACGTTGGTCAAAAATTCGCAGCTGAAACATTAGAAGAAGTAACTATCGATGGTAATGTTTATCCTGCAGGTTCAAAAGTAACCGGTAAGGTTGTCGAAGTAATTAGACCGTCAGGTTGTCAAAAAGGTGCTTTAAAATTGGCATTTACAGAAATTGAACATTGTGATTGTAAGGCTACTTTGCCTAAACAAATTTTGACAGCACAAATTGACAAGGCAAATACACCAAATATTGTATCTAGAATTGTTGCTGCACCACTTACTTGGGCAGGTTCTATGATTGGTATTGTTGGTAGAACTACAGGTGGTATGTTATCAAACTTGGGTAACGCATCAGAAGATATTGCTAATGGTGTAGGTACTGCTTTAGGTGAAACATTCCAAGGTCAATTTAGAGCAGCAGGCAGAAGCCTTGCAGATGCTACGGTTGATACTTTAAAAGCCCCTGTTGATTTCACTAGAACTGCATTGTCAGGTTCTATGGGCTTGTTGCAATCTACAGGTGATGAAGTAGCATATATGGTTGATGCTAAGGGTTACAAAATCTCTGCAATTAATCCGAAAGAACACGTTACTATTGCTTTCGGTTGTAGCGAATAGTGAGTAAAATCGTTCGCTTAAGCGTAAGCCGTTCCTATAAGGAACGGCTTATTGCTGTTATTAAAAATATTTTTTAATATTAATCAATATCAATTGGTTCTCTTAAAACATTTTCTATCGCTTCACGTGCTGTGAAAACTAATGTTTCAGGTACATTTTCTATTGTTGTAAGTTGTCTAAGTACGTCAACAACACGTTTGAAACATCGAACGACATCGCCTTCACCCATTTCAACTTGGTTAATAATTTCGTCCCATTCAGCACCATTTGCCCACATTTCAATCAATGCACAATAGAATGAATTAATATACATGCAATCATCGACATTATTTTCGTTTTGTACACGTTCTAATTTTCTGCGAATGTCTTTAATTTTGTTCAATGTTTTACGCACTTTTTGAGATAAAGGCAATTGTGAATACATATCAGCACGCATATCTTCTGTCGTGATTGCACAAATTACAGATGCCAATTCTGCAGGAGTTAAGTTATCAAGCACACCTGAGAATATGATTTCTGCTAAGAATAGTTCGTTTTCTGAACGAATTTGTGAGGCTGTTTTACCTTTATCGGTTGGAAAATCATCTTGTAAATAGCCATAAATACTCAAAACGTTTCTATGTGATAAGAATTTATTCCAGAATATATCACGTTGGTTATCTATTTCTTTTGCTAATTGTTCACTACGTTTTTGGTATCGTTCTAGCAAATCTAATGATTTCATGTGTTTTTTGTACAATTTGCATGTATCACAATTAAATGAGTGCATTTTGTTTAGTTGTTCTTTTACTGTTTGTTCAAAAGCAATTGCTTCTGGTGGTAATGGTCTATGTTTACCTTTTTCTTGTTTTCTAATAGTTTTTGCAATTTGTCTATTTTGAACATATATATTTCTAACTTTGTTATATTCTTGCAAATCTTTGTTAGTTAATTTACACCAACATCTAAATTCAGAAACTTCCTTAATTTTTTCATTATTTAGTTCTTGTTGGGTTGTTAGACCTATTAGTCTAGAATTTGATGAGAAATAACCAAAACTTTTTAAGATAAGTTCTTTGGCTTCATCAAGCGTAAATCTTTGAAGTAGATTTAGCACCATTGAATAACTTGGTGCAAAACGACTTTCTAATGGGTTGGCATCACTTAAAACAAGGTCTGCTACTTCTTGCGGAGATTGGAATGGTGTTCCAACAATTGTTACGTATCCGACTTCGTCCATTCCTCGACGTCCTGCACGTCCTGACATTTGCAAAAATTCACTTGCTGTTAGCATTCTGTGACCGTCATCTGTTCTTTTACTAATAGAACTGATTACAGTTGAACGTGCTGGCATGTTGATACCCGCAGCAAGTGTTTCTGTTGCGAATACTACTTTGATTAATCCTTTTTGGAATAGTTTTTCTACTAAAACTTTCCAACTTGGTAATAATCCTGCGTGGTGTGATGCAACACCTTGCAATAAGAATTCAATATGTTTGTTCTTGTATAAATATGGGTTTTCTGCGATATATTCGTCAATTATACGTTTAATCTCTTCTTGTTCTTGTTTTGTTACAAGACATAATGATGCACATTTTTCCATTTGTTCATCACATTTTTTACGTGAGAAAGTGAAATATATTGCAGGTAACATATCTTTTTCATAAAGATTTCTAACAACATCTTTTACGTGACTTTTCTGTTGTGCCCTACCTCTTGGACCACGTCGGAATTCTTTTTTCTCAGGTCTAATTTTTTTGTTTAAAAGCCCACCAGGTGATAACAATGGGAGAATTGTATTAGGCTGAGAACTATCGAAATAATAGTATCTTAGTGGTACTGGACGGAAATCTGTATTAATAAGTTTTGTTTTTGAATGTACAGTATTTATCCACTCTGTGAGTTTGTCAGCATTTGCAACTGTTGCTGATAATGCAATGATTTGAACATCTGTTGGACAATAGATTATACTTTCTTCCCAAACTGTTCCTCGTTGTTCATCATTCATATAGTGAACTTCATCAAGCACTACGTAACGAACTTTTTGCATATTATCGCTAATTGAACCAAAATTTGTGCAGTATAACATATTCCTAAAAACTTCGGTTGTCATAACAACAATTTGAGCATTACGATTGAAAGATGAGTCACCAGTTAATAATCCAACTTTATCTGCTCCATATTTTTGAGAAAAATCGTTAAACTTTTGGTTTGATAGTGCTTTTAGTGGAGTTGTGTAAAAAATTCTTTCATCATTTTTTAACGCACATTGTATAGCAAATTCTGCTATAACTGTTTTACCTGCTCCTGTTGGGGCACATACTACAACACTCTCTTTGTTTTCAATACATTTACATGCTTCTTTTTGAAAATCATCTAATTCAAATGGAAATCCAAACATTTATCTTCCTAGCTATCGGGCATCTATACTTATTATTACATATTTTTTACAATCTATCAATATGATAAAAGATATTTGAATGTGAAAGTGCTATTATTATTGACAAGGAACGAATAATTTAATATTATATAGTGTATGAATTTGAGAAAGTTTTTTAATAAATTTTTGTTTCTTTTTTGCGATAATCTAAAATATTTATTTATATTATTAGGTGATGCTATTTTTTTAATAATTTATTGTAATCTGTTTATTACTTCATGGATTTCATTCGGTAGTTTTGGTATAGCGATGCCTGAATTATCTAAGGCAATAGAGGCATTGTTGATAATGTTACCTTATGTTGTTACTCATATTTACTTATCGAATTATGTATTGAAAAAATCTAAATTTTTAAAAACGTTGATTTACCCAAGTGTAATTTTAATATCGTATATAACAATTTATTTATTGGTTATTTTATATGAGTTTGAATGGTTTTGTGTTGCATTGTCATTAACTTTAAATTTTCTATTTATTGTATTGTTTATATTTATGATTGTAGGTTTGAAATCTGATATAAAAGTATTTCAAAATACTGATATAAAATAGAACCTGTATTTTTTATATATACAGATTCTATTGTGAAATTTTTATATAAAATATGAAATTGCTTCTTCCAGTTCATCATCTGGAATATCTTGCATACGTTTATTTTTATATTTTGCTTGACCGGCTAAACGTTCAGCTTCACTCATAGTATGATGTTTCGCTCCACATGTTCTCATATAATCTCTGACGTGTACACCATCATTACGTGTATAGCCATTAACATGATATGTTCCCTTGCAAATGTCATTGTTTTTTGTTGTAGAATTTATATCAGATTTGTAATTGTCATTAAATACTTGTTTTCGTGTGTATAGTGGACTCATATCTTCAAGTTTGTGACTATTTGTTTTTTGATGAATATTTTCAATTTTATACTTTATGCCATATAAATCATATGTGAAATGTTTTGTTAAAAAATCATTTGGATTATTATAATTTATGACTTTATTTGCAGGTGTTTTATATCCATATTGATTGATGTAATTTTTCATACTTTTTGTTATTCCAACTGGACAAAAGCATACTGCTTCATTTACGTTACGCATAATTGCAACATATTGTGCAAGACTACCACCTAGAGAATGTCCTGTAACATCAATTTTTGTATTTGGATATGATGTTTTTATGGTGTCATATAATTTTAGGGCATCTGTTACTTGTTCAGGTATTTTTTTGAGAGCAGCCATGTTAACATCATTCATACGGTCATGGACGTCTTTAATATCGGTTCCTTTATATACTATAACAATATGATTTTCATCTTTTATTGCATAACCAGCAAAGCCAGTTTTAAAATTTTCACGTTTTAATATTATTGGTAATTTTGTTGGTGTGTATTTGTATGCATATTTTGCATAAATTTTGTAACGTTCGTGTCTTTTAATTTCTGGGTTATTCATATAAAACTCCTTTGGGATAATTGTTGTATTAAACGAAAATGGGGTTTAAAAATAAAAATGCATATTTTATTTTTAATTGTTATAGAATTCTATATTATTAAGTTTAGAGATTTATTTGGTATTTGTCTTAAAATATTAAGTTATTGTTACAATTGACAGTATGAATAAAAAAATATATATTTAGATGTATGAGTATAAAACAAATATTTAATAAATTTTTGTTTCTTTTGGAACATAATATTAAGTGGTTATTGTTACAAGTAGTTTTTATTTTATTCTATATTGTTTATTATAAATTTGTAGATACAACTTTCCTTGCTGGATATAATTATAATGAAAATAGTACAATAACATTTCATTATATGTTTATAGTGAATTTTTTATATTGGCCTTGTATAATTATACATCTTTGTTTATTGATGTATATTTTTAAAAAATCTAATTTTTTAAAGACATTTATTTATCCACTAAGTATAGCAATATTATTTGTTTTAATCTATAACTTATTGTTAGTTAGTTATTTTGTTGGTGGAATGGTTACATTTTATTATACATATATCCCTGCTACAGTAATAGTATGTCTTTCTTTGTTATTTGGTTTATATTCTGATATTAAAACATTTAGAAATATTGAAATAGAACCCAATTATAATTTTATTTGTAGTATTAGACAGAAATTTAAAAATTAAATTCACTCGGTACAAAAGAGTTTCATCAATTTTTTACGAAAATTTTGATATAATATTTATTTTTTTAAAATATGTTTTAAGTATTGACCAGTATATGAGTTTTTAACTTTTGCAATATCAGATGGTGTACCTTGTGCAACGATTTGTCCACCAGCATTACCGCCATCTGGTCCTAAATCAATAATATTATCTGCAATTTTGATTAAGTCCATATTATGTTCAATAATCAATATAGTATTACCCGTATCTGCCAGTCTATGTAATATTTTGATTAATTTATCTAAATCAGACCAATGCAAACCAACAGATGGTTCATCAAGCAAGTATAATGTTTTGCCTGTTGCACGTTTGTTTAGTTCAGAAGCAAGTTTTATACGTTGTGCTTCACCACCAGATAATGTTGTTGCACTTTGACCTAGTTTAATATAATCTAGTCCGACATCATTCAAGGTTTGTAATTTGTTTTTGATTTGAGGAATGCTATCGAAAAATTCCAATGCTTCTTTTACACTCATTTCTAAAACATCATATATAGTTTTACCTTTATATTTAACTTCTAAAGTTTCGCTATTATATCGTTTTCCACCACAAACATCACATTTTACATAAACATCTTGATGATACCATCACCACTGCAGGCTTCGCAGCGTCCGCCTTTGACATTAAAGCTGAAACGTCCTTTCTTATAGCCACGTGCTTTGGCATCAGCTGTAGATGCAAACAGATCACGGATCTGATCAAACACACCTGTATAGGTTGCAGGATTGGAACGCGGTGTACGTCCGATCGGTGACTG
>OQVT01001649.1_pt1 | contig 14240 bp, 4 predicted proteins | sample 1691561 | NCBI WGS metagenome assembly OQVT01 (sample SAMN03418260, study PRJEB22391) | human gut metagenome | biome: human-gut; feature: organic feature; material: feces | host: Homo sapiens | place: Tanzania | collected 2013-01 | reverse complement strand
AACGTGTTGTAGTTTCACAGTTGCACCGTTCTCCAGGTGTGTTCTTCGGACAGAGCGTTCATGCCAACGGTACTAAATTGTATTCGGCACGTATTATCCCGTTCAAAGGTTCTTGGATTGAATTTGCGACCGATATCAATAACGTGATGTATGCTTATATCGACCGTAAGAAGAAGCTTCCGGTAACTACATTGTTGCGTGCCGTAGGTTTTGAAAACGATAAAGATATTCTTGAAATCTTTAATTTGGCAGAAGACGTTAAGGTTAACAAGGCCAACTTGAAGAAAATCATCGGACGTAAATTGGCAGCTCGTGTTTTGAAGACATGGACAGAAGACTTCGTTGACGAGGATACCGGTGAAGTTGTAACTATCGAGCGTAATGAGGTAGTTATCGACCGTGAAACTATTCTGGAACCAGAGCATATCGATTTGATTTTGGAATCTGGTGTGCAGAGTATCTTGGTTCACAACGAAGTAGCTAATGCTTCTGATTATTCTATTATTTTCAATACTCTTCAGAAAGACCCGAGTAACTCGGAAAAAGAAGCCGTGCTTTATATCTATCGTCAGTTGCGTAATGCAGATCCTGCTGATGATGCTAGTGCACGTGAAGTTATCAATAACTTGTTCTTCTCTGAAAAGCGTTATGACTTGGGCGACGTAGGTCGTTATCGTATCAACAAGAAGTTGAATCTTGATACGGACATGAACGTCAGAGTATTGACAAAACAAGATATTATCGAAATCATCAAGTATCTGATTGAGTTGATCAACTCTAAGGCAGATGTAGATGATATCGACCACTTGAGCAACCGTCGTGTGCGTACTGTTGGCGAGCAATTGGCCAATCAGTTTGCTATTGGTTTGGCTCGTATGTCACGTACTATCCGTGAGCGTATGAATGTACGTGATAATGAAGTGTTCACTCCGATTGATTTGATCAACGCTAAGACTATTTCTTCTGTTATCAACTCTTTCTTCGGAACGAATGCGTTGTCTCAGTTTATGGATCAGACTAACCCGCTGGCTGAAATTACTCACAAGCGTCGTTTGTCTGCGTTGGGTCCTGGTGGTTTGTCGCGCGACCGTGCCGGATTTGAGGTGCGAGACGTACACTATACTCACTATGGTCGTTTGTGTCCTATTGAGACTCCTGAAGGTCCGAACATCGGTTTGATTTCTTCTTTGTGTGTATACGCTAAGATTAACGACCTCGGATTTATCGTAACACCTTATCGTAAGGTTAAGGACAGCGTGGTAGACTTGTCTCCAGAAGGCATTGAATATTTGTCGGCTGAAGAAGAAGAAGACAAGATTATCGCGCAGGGTAACGCTCCGCTTAATGATGATGGTTCTTTCATCCGCGATAAAGTTAAGGCTCGTCGTGATGCTGACTATCCGGTTGTTACTCCTGATCAGGTAGAATTGATGGACGTTTCTCCTCAGCAGATTGCTTCTATCGCAGCTTCTTTGATTCCGTTCTTGGAACACGATGATGCTAACCGTGCGTTGATGGGATCAAACATGATGCGTCAGGCAGTTCCTTTGTTGAAGACAGAAGCTCCTATCGTAGGTACCGGTATCGAACGTCAGTTGTGCGAAGACTCTCGTACTCAGATTGCGGCTGAAGGTGATGGTGTGGTTGAATTCGTAGATGCTAATACTATCCGTATTCTTTACGACCGTACTGATGATGAAGAGTTTGTAAGCTTTGAACCTGCGTTGAAAGAATATTCTATTCCTAAGTTCCGCAAGACTAACCAGAGTATGACTATCGACTTGCGTCCTATTTGCTCTAAAGGCCAGCGCGTTAAGAAAGGTGATATCCTGACAGAAGGTTACTCTACAGCTGATGGCGAATTGGCATTGGGTAAGAACTTGTTGGTAGCTTACATGCCTTGGAAGGGTTACAACTATGAGGATGCTATCGTATTGAACGAACGCGTAGTACGCGAAGACATTTTGACTTCTGTACACGTTGATGAATATATCCTCGAAGTGCGCGAAACTAAGCGTGGTATGGAAGAGTTGACTTCTGATATTCCTAACGTTAGTGAAGACGCTACTAAGGACCTTGACGAAAACGGTATCGTACGTGTAGGTGCTCGCATCGAACCGGGAGATATCCTTATCGGTAAGATTACTCCGAAGGGCGAATCAGATCCTTCACCAGAAGAAAAACTGTTGCGTGCTATCTTCGGTGACAAGGCAGGAGATGTGAAAGACGCTTCTTTGAAAGCTTCTCCGTCATTGCGTGGTGTTGTAATCGGTAAGAAATTGTATTCTCGCGTTATCAAGACACGTAGCGAAAAGAATGCTGATAAGGCAATTCTTCCGAAGCTGAATGAAGAGTTTGAAGAAAAAGCAGCAGCGCTGAAAGAAGTTTTGGTTGACAAGCTGTTGGTTCTTACAAATGATAAGGTTTCTCAAGGTGTAAAAGACTATTTGGGAGCTGAAGTGATTGCTAAGGGTGCCAAGTTTACTAAGCACGACTTGTCTTCTTTGGATTACACTGTTATTCAGTTGAGCAAGTGGACTACAGACGTTCATAAGAATGATATGATTCGTGACTTGGTAATGAATTACTTGAAGAAATATAAAGAACTCGACGCTGAGTTGAAGCGTAAGAAATTCGCTCTGACTATTGGTGATGAGTTGCCTTCAGGAATCATTCAGATGGCTAAGGTATATATCGCTAAGAAACGTAAGATCGGTGTAGGTGATAAGATGGCCGGACGTCACGGTAACAAGGGTATCGTATCTCGCGTGGTTCGTCAGGAAGATATGCCGTTCTTGGCAGACGGTACTCCGGTAGATATCGTATTGAATCCGTTGGGTGTGCCTTCTCGTATGAACATCGGTCAGATTTTTGAAGCCGTTCTTGGACGTGCCGGTAAAGAGTTGGGCGTTAAGTTCGCTACTCCTATCTTTGACGGTGCTACAATGGATGATTTGAATGATTGGACAGATAAAGCCGGATTGCCTCGCTACTGTAAGACATATTTGTACGATGGTGGTACAGGTGATCAGTTTGACCAGCCTGCAACTGTAGGTGTTACTTACATGTTGAAGTTGGGTCACATGGTTGAAGACAAGATGCATGCTCGTTCTATCGGTCCGTACTCACTTATTACTCAGCAGCCACTTGGTGGTAAGGCTCAGTTCGGTGGTCAGCGTTTCGGAGAAATGGAGGTTTGGGCAATCGAGGCATTCGGTGCGGCTCATGTACTTCAGGAAATTCTGACAATCAAGTCTGATGATGTTGTAGGACGTTCTAAAGCTTATGAAGCAATTGTCAAAGGTGAACCTATGCCTACTCCGGGTATACCTGAATCTTTGAACGTATTGTTGCATGAATTGAGAGGTCTCTGCTTGAGCATCACATTAGAATAATATAACACTTCATATCTATAATATATAAAGTATGGCTTTTAAAAAAGATACTAAGATAAAAAGTAATTTCTCCAAAATTACGATCGGACTGGCTTCGCCCGAAGAGATTCTTGAAAACTCTTATGGTGAAGTTTTGAAACCCGAAACCATCAATTACCGTACTTATAAGCCGGAACGTGACGGTTTGTTCTGCGAACGCATCTTCGGTCCGGTTAAAGATTATGAGTGCCATTGCGGTAAATACAAACGTATTCGCTACAAAGGTATTGTCTGCGAGCGTTGCGGTGTAGAGGTTACCGAGAAGAAAGTTCGTCGTGAGCGTATGGGACATATCAAACTCGTTGTGCCTGTGGCTCATATATGGTACCTCCGTTCTTTGCCGAGCAAGATGGCTTCCTTGTTAGGTATCCCGACCAAGAAACTGGATTCAATCATCTACTACGAGAAATATATCGTAGTCAAGGCGGGTGCATTGGCAGGTCAGGAGATTGGTGAGAAAAACAAAGACGATAAGAATCGCTTGCCTATCGAAGACCGTATGCTCCTTGACGAGGAACAATATGCACAGATTCTGGATATTTTGCCGGAGAACAATGATATGCTTGATGATAGCGATCCCGACAAGTTCATTGCCAAGATGGGTGCCGATGCTATTTATGACTTGCTTTGCAATATCGATCTTGATACATTGAGTTACCAACTCCGTGATCAAGCAAGCACTTCCACTTCCGTTCAGCGTAAGCAGGAGGCATTGAAACGTCTGCAAGTTGTAGAGTCGTTCCGTGCATCGAAAGGCAAAAATCGTCCAGAATGGATGGTATTGCAGGTTATTCCGGTTACTCCTCCAGAGTTGCGTCCGTTGGTTCCGTTGGATGGTGGACGTTTCGCTACATCTGACCTCAATGATCTGTATCGTCGTGTTATCATTCGTAATAACCGACTCAAACGTCTTATTGAGATCAAAGCGCCGGATGTCATTCTCCGTAATGAGAAACGTATGCTCCAAGAGGCTGTTGACTCGCTCTTTGACAACTCGCGTAAGACTACGGCTATCAAATCGGAAGCCAACCGCCCTTTGAAGTCTCTTTCCGACTCTCTTAAGGGTAAACAAGGTCGTTTCCGTCAGAATTTGCTCGGTAAACGTGTGGACTATTCGGCACGTTCAGTTATTGTTGTAGGTCCTGAGTTGAATATGCATGAGTGCGGTCTGCCTAAGGAAATGGCTGCCGAACTATATAAACCGTTTATCATTCGCAAACTCATCGAGCGCGGTATCGTGAAAACGGTAAAGTCGGCTAAGAAAATCATCGACCGTCGCGAACCTGTCATCTATGAGATTTTGGAGCATGTAATGGAGGGACACCCAGTCCTGCTCAACCGTGCGCCGACGCTGCACCGACATGGTATCTTGGCGTTCCAACCCAGAATGATCGAGGGTAAGGCTATCCAGTTGCACCCGCTCGCTTGCGCAGGTTTCAATGCCGACTTTGATGGCGACCAGATGGCAGTCCATTTGCCACTCTCTAACGAAGCCATCTTGGAGGCACAACTTTTGATGCTCGGTTCGCACAATATCCTCGACCCCGCTAATGGCAACCCTATTACCGTGCCTTCGCAGGATATGATTCTCGGTTTGTATTATATTACCAAAGAGCGTTCCGGTGTTAAGGGGGAGGGACTTACGTTCTACTCGCCTGAAGAGTGTACTGTGGCTCTCAATGAGGGACGTGTGGATATTCATGCCAAAGTAAAAGTACGTATAGACGACATTGTTGATGGCGAGCATGTCAACCATATTATTGAGACTACTCCGGGGCGTGTGATGGTTAACCAGTATGTTCCTGCTGCTGTCGGTTACCAAAATGTGGTAATGAAGAAAGGTGCCGTTAAGTCTATCATCTCCAAAGTTATCAAGACTTGCGGTGTGGCACGTACGGCACAGTTTCTTGATGATATTAAGAACCTTGGTTACTACAAAGCCTTCCGTGGCGGTTTGTCTTTCAACCTCAACGATATCCTTATTCCAAAGGAAAAAGCGGGTATTATCGCTCGTGGTCAGCAAGAGGTTGAGAACATTACCGAGATGTACAACTTTGGCGAGATGGGCGATGATGAGCGTTACAACAACGTTATCGCAGCATGGAACAAAGTCGATACCGAGGTTACAGACATTTTGATGAAACACATGCAGGAGGCAGACCAAGGTTTCAACTCTGTATATATGATGATGGACTCGGGTGCCCGTGGTAACAAACAGCAGATTAAGCAGTTGGCAGGTGTTCGTGGACTTATGGCGAAACCGCAGAAAGCGGGTTCTACCGACAGCCGTCAGACTATTGAAAACCCTGTCCTTGCGAACTTTAAGGAGGGTATGTCAGTGTTGGAGTACTTTATCTCTACCCACGGTGCGCGTAAAGGTCTTGCCGATACTGCTCTGAAGACGGCCGACGCCGGTTATCTGACTCGTCGTTTGGTTGATGTGTCGCACGATGTTATCATCAACGAGGAGGATTGTGGTACGCTCCGTGGTCTTACCGCTCGCGCTATCAAGCAGAACGATGTTGTTGTTGCAACCCTTACTCAGCGTATTCTCGGTCGTGTCAGCGTGCACGATATCCACGACCTTGACGGTAACCTTATTGTTGCCGCAGGAGAAGAGATCCGTGAGGCGGCTTGCGAGGCTATTGAGGCTGCCGGTATCGAGGAAGTTGAGATACGTTCCGTACTCACTTGCGAGTCCAAACACGGTGTTTGCGCTAAGTGCTATGGTCGTAACTTGGCTTCGCGTAAGATGGTGCAGAAAGGTGAGGCTGTCGGCGTCATCGCTGCACAAGCCATCGGTGAGCCTGGTACGCAGTTGACTCTCCGTACCTTCCACTCGGGTGGTGTCGCAGGCAACGCCGCTACACAGAATACCTATGCTATTCCGCGCGAGGGTATCATTGAGATTGAAGATCTCCGTACTATCACCACCGAATCGGGTGATGTTATTGTTGTGAGCCGTCTTAACGAGATGCAACTCAAGGACGAGAAGACCGGTGTGGTACTTACTACTTTCAATATCCCTTATGCTTCCAAGTTGTTCGTTACACCGGGCAACAAGTATGACAAGGGGACGGTTGTTTGCGAGTGGGACCCCTACAAGGCTTCCCTCGTCATCGAGCAAACAGGTCGTATCCAATACGAAGATGTCATCGAGGGTGTTACTTCACTCACTGAGGTGGACGAACAAACGGGTAAGAAAGAGGTGTCTATCACCGATACAAAGGACAAGACCAAGATGCCTTCCGCACATATCCTTGATACAGCGGGTAATGTGCTCCGTACCTACAACTTGCCTGTTAAAGCAAGCCTTGTTCACGCCGATGGCGCAGAGGTGAAAGCGGGTGACTTGTTGTTCACTATGGCGCGTGTTATGGGTTCTGCGGGTGATATTACCGGTGGTCTTCCGCGTGTTACCGAACTATTCGAGGCACGTAATCCGTCTAACCCTGCTATTGTTGCCGAGATTGATGGTGAGGTGTCCTTCGGTAAGATTAAACGTGGTAACCGCGAACTCTTTGTTACCTCTAAACTTGGTGAGCAGAAAGCATATCTCGTACCTCTGTCCAAGCAGATCCTGGTGCAGGAAGGCGACTATGTACGTGCGGGTGTAGCCCTCTCTGATGGTGCTATCACGCCCGATGACATCCTGGCTATCCAGGGTCCGACTGCCGTACAAGACTATATTGTCAACGAGGCACAGTCTGTCTATCGTATGCAGGGTGTGGAAATCAACGACAAGCATTTCGAGATTATTGTCCGCCAGATGATGCGCAAGGTCGAGATACTTGATGCCGGTGATACACGCTTCCTCGAAGGACAGATGGTGGATAAGATGGACTTTATGGACGAGAACGACCGTATATGGGGTAAGAAAGTGGTTACCGATGCAGGTGATAGCGAGGTACTCCAAGCAGGTCAAATCGTTACTGCCCGTCGCCTCCACGATGAGAACTCTTCGCTCCGTCGTCGCGACAAGAAAGTTGTTGAGGCACGTGATGCGGAGTGCGCTACCGCCAAGCAGATTCTGCAAGGTATCACCCGTGCGGCACTCGGTACGAAGTCCTTTATGTCCGCTGCGTCTTTCCAAGAGACCACCAAGGTTCTCAACGAGGCGGCAGTACAAGGCAAGGTGGATTATTTGGAGGGTATGAAAGAGAACGTTATCTGTGGTAACTTAATCCCCGCAGGTACGGGTCTCCGCGACTTCTCTAAGATTATTGTCCACAACCGCGAGGAGTATGCTGCGCTTCAGGCTGCACGTGCCGCTGCCGACCTGGCACTCAACGGCACTAACGAGGAAGGCGATGCGAATTGAGCGAGTGTAACTGACAATGTACAATAGTACATAGTCCATAGTTTAAACAAGCATATTATCAAAATAGAGGCGACTGTAAATCGGTCGCCTCTATTTATTTTATCTCTATCTCCTACCGTGTCGCTCATCACAACAGGAACGGGGAATGCTATCCTCCCGACATCCACCTGACTTTTTTTCTTGTATGTTAAGTTGTTGTTTCCCTTATATATTTGTCTATATTTGGCTTCATTTTCTATTTTTGTTTTGCCACGATGGATATGCAGAAATCTTTTCCCTCAATGCTATAAATAAACAAAAGGGAACGACCAGCGCTCCCTTTTGAATAACTTTGCTCTTTTTGTTTATTTTACTTTTTGTCCCATCACGGTGAATACTTGGTTGCCGCGAATGATAAACACTTGTCCATTGTAAACCACTTTGCGTACTTGCGTCTCCGCAGAGGCATCCGTTTGCTCAACAGCGGTGTGCGGGGTTTCCCGTATAGCACGTACAGATATACCTGCCCATCGCATATAGTCTGTTACTTGGGAGGCAGCGCCCGTTCCTGCATTGAAAGTGAGTTTGTATGCTTTGGACTCGTCACTTGTCAGAGTGCTCGACCAGTAGAAACCGCTTGTGTTGCTGAATGAGAGACTATTATCCAAGTAAGCACCGCCTGCGGGCAGGAATATGGCATGGCTATTGGTCCGAGAGGCAACGATATTACCCATTATGCCGGTACCTTGGTAGTCATCGGTCCATGTCCAATCGCAGTTGTCGATAAGTTCTTGCCAATTTGCTTGAGTCGGCATACACCACGGTGCACCCCATTGTTGTGTGGCAGCGTCATCATCGCTGTCAAGTTGAGTCTTGCCATCGGTGGTGTTATATTTGTTAATCACGCTACCGTCGTCGTTGGAGTAAGTGTAGTTGGTCCAATCGAAACCGGTTGTCCGTGGAGTGGTCTCTCCCCATGCAAAGTAGTCGCCGTATTCGTATGGAGTGTTTGCTCCGATATTGGTAGTTGCCCAAAGCACCTTGCTTGGCAAAGCGAGGTCCACATATTCGAGGATGAATGTAACGCTCACTTCCACATTGCCGGCAGGCATCGTGAACTGATACTTGTTTTCTTCGCCTGCCACGGGAGTAAGGGTAACGGCGGTGGTACCAAATATGACGGAGAGGGTAGATATCTTATAGGTCTCATCAGGTGTAACGGTGATGGTAACCACCTCGCCTGCTGAGGCTTTTGTTTTGTCGGCACTGATTGTCCCGTTTGCGGTTGGTTGGATGATGATGGTAGGCATATATTCTTGTGCCAAACGGACCGAATAGCCGGAGGGTCGGTCGGAGGAAAGCATCGGATTTAGAATCGAATTATTGAAGTTCATACACAATGCAGCGTTTGTGACAAATGAAGCCGACCAATAGTTTCCTGAGGCATTTATCTCCGACAGGTTAAGACCATTGCGTTCACCTCCGGCGGGTAGAAATACTGCTCCGGCTTGCTCCATCAGCGCCCATTCGTAGATGGTGTAGGTGTTGTGTGTATAATTGTCATTATCCTCGTTTTCGTATCCGCTTCCCATATCGTTTAACGGGATGTTCTTTGTGGCCGCCGAGTTGAATGTAATGCCGGCAGGCGTGGTCCATGCGTCGGGCAGAATAATAAGTCCGTTTATGCCATTTACAGAACCAAAGCCGAATAGTTGGGTGGCGTTGGTACGTTCCATAAAGATATAGTTCCATTCTTCGGAACTTAAAGTGTACCATTCGTCGGCAGGCTCGGTACCGATGATGTTCTCTCCCCAATCCAAAAACTCGTTGGCGGCATAGTCTGCTCTGTCTGTAGATTCGATAGTACCGAATTTTGTGCTTACTTGGTCTGCACTCCAACCCAAGAGGTCTATCTTATCGCTCAGTGCTTTCTGGAATTTTAGGGGTTTTACACTTACTTGAACGAACATCGTATTGTTGTTTCCTACAATATCATACTGATACTCGGCAAATTCCCATGTCATTGGAGTAGCGTTGCGGTTGGTGCATTGTAGGTTGCCGGGGGCAAAACGTACTTTCTTGTTTTCTGCCACGGAGATAGGTTGTGGTTGGTAGGATGGGGCTATAGGCAAATCTTGTACCAAGCGCACAGGATTGCCACCCCAACGTTCGGCAGATGAAGTGCCGGCAGAACTACCGGGGCTGAATGCGGCATAACAGGCATGGGTGGAATAAGTACCGTAATTAGTGCTCAACCAATATCCGGCACGCCCTTCACCTGCATAGAAAATATTTTTTTCGATGCGTACATGTGTCCGTGGCAGGAATACGGCACCCATTTGTTCTAATTGTTTCCATTGTGCAGCCGTATAGGTGTTGGTGGCGTAGTCGGTGGCTTTGGGAGTCCAAGAGAGGGTGGACGGCATTTGGAATGCGTCCGGCAAAATAATCATACCATTGATATTATTCACCGTGCCAATAGAGTGAAGTTGGTCTGCGTTGGTACGTCCGCTCATGATGTGGCTCCATTCCGTGTGAGTCAGGGTACGCCACTGCTTAGGTTGGTTGCCACCGTTGCTGATGGCATTATATACACCCCAGTCGTAGTTTGCACTGCTGCCTGCCATATCGCGGTCGGGCATATTTCCGGACGGACCATAGCCGAATGGGTTGTTGGTGTTTGCAGCGTTTTTGGTTTTGCTGCTTGCCCATGGTTGATAATTGACAGCCAACGGGTCTTGGGTGGTGTTGTCGTAGCCGCTGGTACCCCAACCGAAGAGGTCGATGTAGCCGTCGTAGGTGGCGGACAGGTTACTATTGTCTCCTCCAATCTCATCGTATTGGTTTTCGGCGAAACGCCATGTGCCTTGCTGTGTCTTGCCATCGGCACATTTGTGGGTGCCCTGTACGGCATTGAATTGTAAGTTTCCTTGTGAGAAAAATACTTGGTGATTCACTCTAACTGAGATAGGTTGCGGCTTGTAATCGGATAGGCGGAAGAAGGTAGCCTTCACTTCTACGCCGGTCCCTGACGGCATGATGAATGTATATTGCCCGTCTTGTCCCACAACGGGTGTGAGTTCGATGGCGGTTGTACCTTGTTGCACAGCCAATCCTTGCAGCGTGTACCCTGCATTGGGGGTGGCTGTGATGGTGATGGTCTCGCCGGCGAGAGCGTATGTCTTGTCTGCGCTGATAGTACCATGCTCCGCATCTACAATAGTTATGGCAGAGATTTCTTGTACCAGGCGTACGGCAATACCCGTATGGCGAATGAAATAACTATGGTTTAATTCCCCTTCCCATATTTCTATGCATAATGCACTATTGATGGCTTCGGATGTGCTAGACCAATAGAATCCGGCCATTTCTAATAAGTCTTCATCTATTTCAATAAAGCCGGAAGTAGAATTTTTTTCGCGGGCACCGGTAGTGGGTAGGAATACGGCTCCCGCTTGTTCCATAGTTTCCCAATCGGTGGTGGTGTAGGTATTGGTTGATTGGGCGTTAAACGTAACCGTGGCGGGGCAGACAAATGCGTCCGGCAGCACTACTATACCATTGATATTGTTCACCGTAGCCCCCGAGTAGAGACTCTTGGCGTTGGGCCTGTCTGAAAACAGATATATCCATTCTGCTTGTGAGAGTGTGCGCCAAAGGTTGGGTTGGTTGCCACCGTTGGTAATGGCATTGGTACCCCAATCCACAAAGTCGCCGGCATAGTCAGCGGCATCCTGCGAAAGGCTGATACCGAAGGGTGCGGTGGTGTTGTTCGCGCTCCAACCGAAAAGGTCGATAGTGCCGCCCAATATGACTCCTCCTATTTTCGTGTTTTGCAGATTGGCAGTGCCGATACGGTCGTATTGATGTTCGGCGAAAGCCCATGTGCGCGTGGCAGCGTCCTTAGGATTAGTGCATTGCAAATTGCCTTGCGAGAAATACACTTGCTTGTCTGTCGCAACAGAGAAGCGACCATCGATAGCCCCAACGGGCGGCTCTACTTGGGCTATTGCGCCTATGGTGGTGGCGATAGCCATTGCAGTAAGAAGTAATTTTTTCATCATAAGTATTCTATATTATTAGGTTAGTATTTGGTGTTGATTTTGTATTTGGTTGTGTTGGTGAATTTAGAGCAATATGTCCTTAACCGCCGCAAAGGTACAATAAAGTTTATAAATGTGCAAATAAAATATTGTATTTTCTATGCATAATACACATAGAGGGGCATTAATAGGCTTAAAAGCAACAATTATAACCCATCCCTAAAAATGGGTATTGTATATTTCTGCATTTTGTCGTACCTTTGCCGCCGAAAATGGGGTGTGTCATTTTTTTATATGCCCTGATAACTTACGAAAATAAATTTTATGCGTATGAAAAAGATTTTTCTCTTTACTTCTGCACTCTTGGTGAGTGCAACTATGATGGCGCAACTTGTCGGTTGGTCGGCTGTCGAACTTAGCAACGAGACCGCTGCGGGTACATCTACGGTCAATCGCCTCTATACCAACGGGCAAGGCGATGTGTTCTTCCTCGGTAACTCGGCTTCCAATGGTGAGAAACCGACTATTTCGTTTGACGGTATTACGTTGGACGCTGCGCCCTATCGTGTGGTGATGTCGCGTACTAATATCAACATCGTATTTGGTAAATTGTCCGGCAAAGATGCTTTTACCCAATGGTTCGGCGCAAGCGACCGCGGGGCATTCACCAGTTATGTGGCAACGCCTACCGCAGACGGCAAATTCGTTATGGCAGTTACAGCCAACCATACCGACAGCAACTATCTGGCAGACGATCAGGTAATGGGTTTTAATATGCAAATGACCGGTGGCGCAACTGCAAGCGGTTCGTTGGAGGCTGAGTATGCACCGATTGTTTCCGGTAAAAGTACGAAATTGGTTCAGTTCGGTTCCATAGTAGAGGTTTCGGACAAAGGTTTTGCGTTTGTTCAGGACTTTGACCAGATGACGGGGCAGAATGCAGGTTTTACATTTGCGGATATCGTTACTGACGGTACGAACTTTTATGTACTGACTATCTTGAAACCGGGTATTGTGGTCGGCGAGAAAGATACGATCAAAGCCAACGTGGCAGCAGGCAGTGCGGCAATTCTTAAATTTAACGACAAATGGCAGTTGGTCGGTTCCATTGTCAGTGCCGGTATTGCCGATAATAGTACTATGCAGGTGCTGAAATATACCGACGGAAAGTTGTATTATGCTTGTACCCTGAAAGGTACGGCTGACAAGCAGTTTGTCTTGGGCGACAAGTCCGTTACCACAACGGCAAACTCGGGTTTGGCAGTTGCGACTCTCTCAACCGATTTGCAGTGTGAATCACTTGCATGGACGGCAGAGACCAGTGCCGTTGCAGGGCTAAAAACCGGCAATATCAGTGTTTATGACGGCTATTTTCAAGGAACAGATGCGTATCTCACAGGTTCCTTTATGGGTGGAATCCTTGTAGGGGAAAATGATACTTTGACGGCATCCGTAAACTCTGCTTTCCTGCTCAATGTGGATCTGACCACGGGTAAGTTGGCGAAGGCAACCAAACTCCAATCTACGGGTATCACGTCCGGCTCGTCTCTGTTGGCGTATGGCGACAGTCTGTATCTTTATGCCTACGATTGGGCTTCCGACCGACGCGTGGCACTCTACGGCTACGACTACCAACTGAACGCAGGGGATACCATTGCTTGGGTCAATGCAGGGGGAAAGGAGGTAACCAATAGTGCCGTGCCGTGTTGGTCTGTGGCAGTTGAAAAACCTGCTGACCGACGTTATGAACGGGGACGCAACTATGGAAACATTAGACCTGATGGAAGAACTCTCTGTATCAATCATGGAAGGAGCTGACTGTGCGATCGGGTATGAAGCAGCTCATATGGTTTACAAGAGTCTGATGGGATGTCGTGAAGACTATGAAGAACATGTGCGCCAGGGAAGATGTACCTGCCAGTACGCACAGCCTGTTCCTTGTGTATCTCTGTGCCCGGCACATGTAGATATTCCGGGATATATCGCTCTTGTCGGAGAAGGACGTTACGCAGATGCGATCCGCCTGATCCGTAAGGACAATCCATTCCCGACCACCTGTGGTTTTATCTGCGAACATCCTTGTGAGGCACGCTGCCGTCGTAACATCGTAGACGATGCAGTCAATATCCGCGGTCTTAAGAGGTTTGCGGTTGACCATGCGGGAAAGGTTCCTGTGCCGGAGTGCGGTGAGCCTACCGGTAAGAGGGTTGCAATTGTGGGCGGAGGTCCGGGGGGACTTGTTCCAGCAGGTCCGGCGGGAAGATGACCTCCAGATGGTAGCCGGTGTAGCTCTGCGTAAAGCCGCCGGTGGCGTCCGGGTGGGCATCGGTGTAGGGAAGATAGGGCTTGATGTCAAAAATGGGGGTGCCGTCCAAGAGGTCAGCCCCGGAGACATGAAGGACCGTGCCTAGGTGGGCTGTTTCTTCGATCCCTTTCAGTTTGACTGAAGAAAGACCAATGGCA
>OQVT01001646.1_pt1 | contig 14247 bp, 13 predicted proteins | sample 1691561 | NCBI WGS metagenome assembly OQVT01 (sample SAMN03418260, study PRJEB22391) | human gut metagenome | biome: human-gut; feature: organic feature; material: feces | host: Homo sapiens | place: Tanzania | collected 2013-01 | reverse complement strand
TCGTACGATAATGTTTCCTTTGCATATCGTTTCTTCTTCTCCAATATGCTTTTCTTTTTCAATATGGCTTTTTATTTTCAGATCGGTTCCTGAGATTCCAAGAATTGTTAAAATCTGTAAAATGGTACTCATTTTTCTTTCTCCTCTGTTTCTATCGGATTCCCGCCAAAATATCAAATGTTCCTGAAATATCCAATTCCCCAAACCCCTCTTCTCTATTTGGATAGGAAATCATTGCATCCCCCAATAGCGGAGTACGTCTGGCTCCACGAATCAGATAGTTCCGAATTTCACGGTTTTCTACTCCAACCTCATTTCCTTCAACAACTGCCCATTGAAGAAATTGAGCTGCTGCTCCTACGGTTATTGCAGTTGCGAAACTTGTTCCCGTTCCCCTGCCAAGCACCGTGCTGATATTAACACCCGGTGCCGAAAAGTCCGGCTTTATGAGCCCGAGTCTTGTATACCCACGCCCCGATTCTGTCCAAAAGCTTCCATTACTATCATCATAAGCATTTACCGTAATTACTTCTCTGGCATTTCCCGGCTCTAATATGGTCGTATAAGGAGAGGAACGCAAAAAATAAGTTTCCCCCCGCAAAAACTCTTTCAGCGGAAGCCACATATGAAAGCTTCCATCCTGTCTGGCATTATTTCCGGTTCCCATAGAGGTCACATTTATGGTCCATATTCCGGGTGTTGGATTTAGAAACCGAAAGAAAATCAGTTCTTCTCCGGACCGCTGCTCCACAAGCACATGCCCCACCTGAATCGTCGCCGTTTCATAAATAAATGTAAACTCCCGGATTGCCTTATCCCGGAAATCCACCTGTGCCGTTGTTTCTCCTCCGGGTGCCCGGATAGAAATCGCATGACGGTTTGGTGCCTTTCCCCACAGTTCCATGACAAATCCGGTTTCCCGCTGATCTACACGTATTTCTACACTCTCGGTTTCACCGGTGTTACTTCCGCCAACATAATGGTGTCCGGCATTCCCTTCATTTCCGCCACAGCATATTACGCAACGGCTTCTACGCAATGCCAGAGAACTCAAATAATCTGCCAGTACAGAATGTCCTTCATGGTCCCCCATCGAGGTTCCCATGCCAAGGCAAATTACCAACGGACGATACAAGGAAATCGCATAGCTCTCCAAATAACGAAGTGCTACCAGAAGATCACTTTCTGCATAGCACTCTGTTTGTTCATCCACTCCATAATATTCTTTCAGATACGGCTTTGCCTGTCGCAGTTTCACGACCACAAGGTCCGCATCCGGTGCTCCGCTGAAAAACGTAAGCCCCTGATCCAGAAGACTTCCTGCTGCAACACTCGCAATCGCTGTTCCATGCCCATTTTCATCATAGCTGGGAACTATTTCCCTCGGGTTTTGACTCTGCAAGGCTGCGTCAATCAAATCTTTACGGTATTCTGTTCCATATAAAATTCCCGCTGGCGGATTTCCATCCTGTATCGTCTGATCCCAGATTCCCAAAATTCGGCTGCTTCCATCCTCTTTACGGAATACCTCTTCCTCGTAACGGATTCCCGTATCCAGAAAACCGATTACCACGCCACGGCCGGTCAGATTAAGTGGTGGGCGCTGCACTGCCGTAATTCCGCTTCGAATATATGGGGTAGGATCAAACGTTGTCTGCATAAGTCCATACAGCTTTGGTATTTCCTGATACGGATATCCTCCACCAATTCCGATTGGTGGGATATCTGTTCGTTGCACATAAGCAATTCCAATATCCCGGTCTACAGGCTGATAAACATAATTTGGTGTATTTTCCCTTACTTCGTCCAGAATTTCATAATCAATCACTAGGTCATAAAAATCATTGGAAATGATTTTTTCCCGGTCGGTCATACCTTAATCCTGTTTCTTTTCTTCTATCATATGCACAGGCGTCTCTGTCTGGTTCCTGATTTCTATCAATGGTCCGCCTGTGCCCTCAATGTATTCTCTTGTAATGGTTACAGTACCAATGTTGTCATCCTTCGGAATCTCATACATAATATCGAGCATAAACTCTTCAATAATCGCACGAAGAGCTCTTGCACCGGTATCCCGTTCCATTGCCTTTTCTGCAATTGCTTCCAAAGCTCCCTGTTCAAAGTTAAGCTGTACCTCATCCAGCTCCAAAAGCTTCTGATACTGTTTCAAAATAGCATTCTTCGGCTCCATCAGTATCTTTACGAGCATATCCTTGTCTAATGCCTTCAGTGTATAGATTACCGGAAGACGACCGATAAATTCCGGAATCATTCCAAACTTCTTCAAGTCTTCTACTGTTACCTTAGACAAAATATCTTTTTCCTTGTCAAATTTATCCTTCAGTTCTGCATTAAATCCTATGGAAGTCTGCTTTTTCAAGCGTTGCTTGATAATCTCTTCCAAATCCGGGAATGCACCACCACAGATAAACAAAATATTTCTAGTATTTATGGTGGTCAGCGGAACCATGGCATTTTTACTGTTTGCACCAACCGGAACCTCTACATCTGCCCCTTCCAGAAGACGCAGCATTCCCTGCTGCACACTCTCACCACTGACATCACGGCTCGTTGTATTTTTCTTTTTGGCAATTTTATCAATTTCATCAATAAATACAATTCCGCGTTCTGCTTTTTCGACATCATTATCTGCCGCTGCCAAAAGCTTGCTGATGACACTTTCAATATCATCACCAATATAACCGGCCTCCGTAAGAGAGGTTGCATCCGTAATTGCAAGCGGCACATCCAGAAGTCTTGCCAGCGTTTTTACCAGATATGTTTTACCACATCCGGTAGGCCCAATCATCAGCATATTGGACTTTTCAATTTCAATGTCATCCATCGTGCCTGTTGCAACACGTTTATAATGATTATAAACAGCCACGGAAATCACTTTCTTGGCATATTCCTGACCAATCACATAGTCATCCAATTGTGCTTTAATTTTATGTGGTGCAGGAATATTCTTGATATCCAATACCGGTTGTCCCGCTTCCTTGCTCTTTTTCTTTTTAATTTTCTGCTTATTGGGGATTCCACCATCCCCCTGTAAATCAGAAATATTTACAAACCGAATATTGGGGAATCCCTGTCCCATATTTTTTGACAGTTCATCCATCGTAGATGGATTATTTAGCATTCCCATATAATCAAACTGGCTTACCGTATCCATCGTTTTGTGCATACAATCACTGCATACGGTAATGTTATTGGGAAGTTTAAACATTTTCCCAGCCTTGCTTTCCGGTCTTCTACAGATAAAACACACATCTTCATAGTCATTTTCTTTGGTATTTTCATCGGTATTTTCTTTTACTTCTTCTATCTTCTTGTCATCGTTTTCCAAATCTGCCATTTTCAAAACCTCACTTTCCTGATTTTGTAATTATTACACAATACGCCTTACTGCAAGAATTTCACGGTAGGTTGCTGTCGTAATTTTGATTCCCGTACGCTGCGTACTGGCATGAACAATTTGTCCGTTTCCAATATAAATGCCCACATGTCCGGCATAGCAAATCACATCTCCGGGTTGTGCTTCTGCATAAGAAACTCCTGTGCCGGCACTCCGCAAAGAACCGGATGTCCTTGGTACACTGTATCCAAAATCTTTATATACTCTCCATACAAAACCGGAGCAGTCCGCGCCCTGTGTCAGACTGGTTCCACCCGGCACATAAGGATTTCCAATAAACTGACAGGCATAATTTGCTATCTGTTGTCCCTTGCTGCCGGAACCACTGTAACTGCTTGCAGAGGCGTAATTGCTACTACCCGAGTCGCCTGCACTTCCCGAATTTCCACCGGATTCTCTGGAAAGAGCCTCTTCCTGCGCCCGTTTTGCTTCTTCCTGCGCTTTCTTCGCCGCATCAATTTCCGACTGCTTTTTATTACTTTCTTCCTGAAGCCGTTTTATTTCATCATTCTGTTTTTTTATGTTTGCCTTATAAACAGCTGCCTCCTGTTTTGCCTTTGTCAGCTGCGCGGAATAATCATCATATAACGCCTGCTTTTGTGCAAGTATTTCCTCCAGCCCTGCCTGCTCTTCTTCCAGCTCATGTTGCTGTGCTTCAAGTTCCGCACGTTCATTTTCCAGTCTTTCCTTCAATTCCTCGGTTGCCTGTCTGGCAAGCTGATATTCTTCCAAAAGTTTACGGTCATAATCATAAAGCTTTTCAATGTACTCTGCATGGTTTACCATTTCACCAATACTATTGCTTTGAAAAAGGAGCTGCAGATACGTTGTTTCCCCTTTTTCATAAAGATACTTAATACGTACCTTCATCGCGTCATACTGTGCATCCTCCGTCGCTTTTGCCTCTTCGTACTCTTTGGTGGTTTCTTTTATCTGCTCCTCTTTCGTGGATATTTCATCCGTAATCATTTCCACACTGGCAATTACTTCAACGAGTGATTCATCAACCTCATCAATTTCATCTCCAATGTCATCCACGGTTGATTGAATCGAACTGACTTTTCCGGATGCCGCATCATACTTTTGCTGCTCCTGGTTTTTTTGCTGTTCTGCGTCCTTTTTCTTTTTGTCAATTTCTTCCTGCTGCTTTTCTAAATCAGAAATAGTGGTAGCCCTTACCGGTTCTACCACTAAAATCATTGTAAGAATTGACATGCATATAGCTAACAAACGTACACTCGTTTTTTTCATATGACTTCGCTCTTTCCTAAAGTCCGTAATTCAACTCCTGCTATTCCTCAACACTGACATTGGCGTTTTCTGTCAGGAAATCGCATACCTTCATAATCAGCATATCTTCTTTATATGCTTCGATATCCATATTTGCTTTTGCTGCTTCAAGGTCTTCCTGGGATGCCCCATCACCCAGCTGTTGCTTCAAATCTTCTTCTACTTCTTCATCTGTAACGGTAAGTCCTTCCTTTTTTGCAACTGCTGCCAGCTCCATATACTGCTTTGCAGTACGTTGTGCAAAATCCCGGACCGTCTGTTCATACTCTTCCTGTGTACCACCGAGAATATAACTAACATAGAAGGAAACATCCACACCATTTGAATTTGCCCAGGAGGAGAATTTACTCATGGAACTATCATAAATACGATTTACCATTGCTTCCGGAGCATCTTCTATCGTAGATGTTTCTTCCAGTTTCAAAAGCACTTCACTTAATACCTGTGAGTCATTGCTTGCCTCAAGCTGTTCTTTTATAGTATTTTCTACATAATTATTATATTCCTCTGCTGTTGTTACATCCTCGCGCCCTAAAGAATCCACCAATTCATCTGTAATTTCCGGAAGTCTATATTCTTTAATGTCATTTACAGTAACTGTGAAAACTACTTCCTGTCCCGCAAGGTCTTCTGTACGGTAATTTTCCGGAAACGTAACCGTAATATCTTTCGTTTCCCCTTTCTTCATACCAACAATTCCCTCTTCAAATCCGGGAATAAACGTACCCGAACCAATTCCCAAATCATATCCGGCAGCTGTTCCACCTTCAAAAGCAACGCCATCCTTTTTGCCTTCGTAGTCAATATTGGCAACATCCCCATTTTGTACCTCATCACGGTCTTCTACGGATTCCAATGTAACCAAATCAGCAAAATCATTCTGCATATACTGCTTTTTCTGTTCCTCCGTAGCTTCCGTAGAACTTACAGAAACCTCTATTCCCTTATATTCTCCAAGGGTAACATACTTGTCCACATCAAAGTCTTTCAGGTAGGAGGCATTTTTATTCTCTTTGCCACAACCAGCAAGTGTCATTCCCAGCACAGTTGCAAATAATATTACAAACATTCTCTTTTTCATAATTCTACTCCTCAAATCTTTATTCCTTTAACTTTAACACACTTCCCCTTCTAAAGCAATGGGGACAGCAATCGGCTAATCTGCTCCTTAAACCTTATATACAGGCTTCTGCTTTGATATTTATTCTTAGTAAGAAGCTTGGATTCTTCCACATCTTTCTTAAAATACTCTACCATTTCTTCTGCTTTCTGCTCATCATAAATAATTGCATTTACTTCAAAATCCAATGCAAAGCTCCGGATATCCATATTCGCTGTTCCATAGCAGAGAACGAGCTCATCTACCACAATTCCCTTGGCATGCAGGAACCCATTTTGATAGGTATAGCATTTCGCACCTTCCAGGACAAGCTCGCCCACATAAGAATAAGTTGCCCAATACACAAATGGATGGTCCGGTTTACACGGAATCATGATATTTACTTCCACACCGGAACGAAGTGCAATCAGCAACGCATTCATCAGGGATTCATCCGGAATAAAATACGGTGTCTGAATATAAATGCTTTTCTTCGCTTTATGAATCATTCTTACATAAGTATTTCGAATATGCTGATCCTGGGAGTCCGGTCCACTTGTTATAATCTGAATTGGACATGCTCCCATATGCTCTGTATTCACCGGACAGATATATTTTTCAAATGCAAGCGTTCTATCCCTGTCTGCGAAATTCCAGTCCAGAATAAAACGTACCTGCAACGCTGCAACAGCGGAACCGGTAAGCCGCATATGCGTATCACGCCAGTTTCCAAACTTAGGGTCTTTGCCAATATATTCTTTTCCGACGTTAAAACCGCCAACATAACCAACCTTACCATCAATCACAACTATTTTCCGGTGATTCCGGTAATTGATACGAAGATTGAGCTTCCCAATCAATGCCGGGAAAAACTCGGCTGTCTGGATTCCTGCTTTTTCAAGCTTTCTCCATACGCCTTTCCGGACACTACGGCATCCCATCGCATCAAACAGGATTCTGACCTCTACGCCCTGTTTTACTTTCTCTTTTAATATCTCTACAATACTTTGAAAAACTTCATCATTTTTAATAATATAATATTGAATGTGAATGGAACTTTCCGCTTTCCACAAATCTTCTTTTAATGCGGCAAACTTATCATTTCCATTTACAAAATACTGTACTTGATTATCATCTGTCAGAATCGCTCCAGTTGTCTTTAAATGATACATTACAAGGTCAGAATAATCCGTAACTCCCGGATACGTATCCTGCAGCTCCTGATTACGGATAATCATCTCCTGTCTTCGGATAGCATTCGACAATCGGTCTTCAATCTCTTTTGTACGGAACATTTTTGTTTTGTGCATATCTGCACCAATCAACAGATAAAACACAAATCCCAAAACCGGAATAAAGTAGAGAATTAACAGCCATGCCCAGACAGATTTTGGATTTTTGCGCTGAAAAAAAACGATTACTATGCTCAAAAGAACATTAATAATCAACAGATGGGAAAAAATAAATGATACGGTTTGATGCAAAGCATTTAAAACAACATCCATTGTAACCTCTGCACTCCTTTTTCTCTTTGCAATCCTCTTTCCAATTATAGCGAAACAACTTGCCTATTTCAAGAAACAATGCTAAAATACTCTTTGCATAATTATAAATTCAACTTATCGAGGAGGTTTTTCGTGAACACCGTTACTATCGTATTATTAGTCATTTTAGCAATATTAATCATCGCTATTGTTGCCCTTTATATCCTTGGCAAAAAGGCACAGAAACGTCAGACTGAACAGCAACAGCAGATTGATGCCATGAAGCAGACCGTTTCCATGCTGATTATTGATAAGAAGCGTATGAAAATGAAAGAAGCCGGACTTCCTCAGGCAGTTCTTGACCAGGCACCGAAATTTTTCCGTAATTCCAAGCTTCCGATTGTAAAAGCAAAAGTTGGACCACAGGTAATGTCTCTTGTCTGTGAAGAAAAAATTTTTGATTCTGTTCCTGTAAAGAAAGAAGTGAAAGCCGTTGTAAGCGGTATCTATATTACTGAAGTAAAGGGATTACATGGTAAGCCGGTTGTAGCTCCCAAGAAGAAAAAGGGATGGCTGGCACGTACCACTGAAAAATTACAAGAAAAAGCTGGAGCTAAGCCTGTTAAATAAACAGCTTAGCTCCTTCCTTTTTCGAACAAAGATCCATATCAATTCTACAGTCTGCAATATGCTGGTAATTTGCTTCCAATGCATAGTCCACATGAACCTGTATCCGGTCTTCCTGTTCCTCAATTTCTATGTTTTCCGTATCAATTCCAATCAAAATATTTCCAAACGGCGTCTGGTAACTCGTCATGTTCTTTTTCTGATTTTCAAAAATCATATGCACATTGATGACACCACGCTTTGTGACTTCCAGACAGTTTTCCCGGAATTTAAAAATGTTCTTGGTAATATCCGTAAAACCTTCCATGAGTTCCTCGTAAACTACATAGTGGTTTCCATTACGCTGATAATATTCTGCCTGGGTAATCGTTTCAAGCTCCGCCTCTTCGCCGGACTCAATCTGAAGTCCCTTTAAACCAAATAAGATTTCTTTTTCCATCGGTAATCCTCTGCTCTGTGCCTTTCCTAATATGCCTCAATATTTACTGTTTTGGCAGATAGGATTCCATATTTAATAATGGAATTGGCAAACTTTTTAAATTTTTCCGCAGCATCACTCACATAAAACTGATATTGATTGTCTCCCAGATGATGCTCCTCTTCATTGAGCATCTCTTTCTGCTCCAACAATTCTTTCAGTTCTCTTGCTGTTTCATATGCCGGATTAATCAGTTCTACCCCCGGACCCATAATTTTACCGACCGTATCACGAATCAGCGGATAATGCGTACATCCTAAAATCAATGTATCAATTTCACTGTCAATCAACTCTGCCAGATAGCGACGTGCAATTTCATCCGTTACCGGATCACGAAGCAGTCCCTCTTCCACAAGCGGAACAAATAAGGGACATGCCCTGCCAATCACCGAAATCTGTTCGTTAAGTTCTTTTATGTATTGGGAATAAACATGACTGTTTATCGTACTTTCCGTTGCAATAACTCCGATTTTGTTATTTCTGGTGGCTTTTGCTGCCATCTCGGCTCCGGGACGGACAATTCCCATAATCGGAATATCAATTTCCTTTTCCAGAGTATCCAGTGCATGTGCACTTGCCGTTCCACAGGCTATTACGATTGCCTTTACCTCTTTGCTTTGAAGGAATCTCACAATCTGTCTGGAAAACCGCAATACCGTATCCTTGGACTTACTTCCATAAGGAACTCTTGCCGTATCTCCAAAATATACAATTTTTTCATTTGGTATCTGATTCATAATTTCTTTAACGACAGTTAACCCGCCGACTCCGGAATCAAATACCCCAATCGGTGCATTTTTGTTTATCATTGAACGCCACCTCTATGATTTTCTGTATTTTCCCATCACCGACGATTTCCGTTTCGGTGTTGGTCTGATTTAATATATACTCAAGAACCTTGCTTTTTATTCGGACATCTTCTGCCATGGAAAACTCCGGATATAAAAATCCCCAAAAACTTACAGTCCCTGTCAATAATACTGCCATTTCAAATATTTTTCTATGTGATTTTTTCATGTATGCTTTTCCTCTCTACACTTCCTGAAGGTCACTTCTGTTCCCTTTTTTAAGTGTATCCCGAAAAGTCCACATTTAATCACCCGCTCAAAAGATTTTAACGGTGAATCACACTTCGATTCTCCAGTTGAATCTGCCTGATAATGGATGCCTCCTGATTATCAATATGCAATCCTGCCGCCACAGATCCCTTTTCTTTATCTCTTTGCTCAATACATTTAAGGATTTCACGATGCTCTGCTACAAGATTGTCATGCTGGGTCTGATCCTTTAAATAGACGAAGCGATAACGATACATCTGCTCTGACAGATTATTTACAAGTTGTATCAGCCGCTGGTTGCCGGTCGCCTCGACAATAATATCATGATAGCACACATCCGCCTTTGCAATCAACGTTGTATCCTGCGTGTGGGTTGCTTCCTCAAATTTATCACAGGCCTCCCGCAGGCGGACAAGCTCTTCCGGTGTGATTCGCTCACAGGCAAGCTCAACACTCAGAATATCCAGGGCACGGCGTACCTCCAAAACATCCTGTAAGCTTTTTTCCGTAATCTTTGCCACTTCGGCTCCACGACGCGGAATCATGACAACAAGTCCCTCAAGCTCCAGTTTCCGGATTGCCTCGCGAATCGGTGTCCTGCTGACTCCCAGTCTGTTTGCCAGATGAACCTCCATCAACCGTTCTCCCGGTTTTAACTGTCCGGTCAGAATTGCCTTTCGAAGTGTATTAAAAACCACATCCCGCAAGGGAAGAAATTCTGTCATATCAATTTCAAATTGTTCTTCCATACAACTATCCCCCAATGCCTTCCTAAGGCTGTACAAACTCTGTAACGAATACTTCTTTTGCCAAAGCCGCATTACAAATTCTTGTTTTTGCTGCTTCTGCCCTCTCCTTGTCTGTAAAAATACCAAATACTGTAGGACCGCTTCCACTCATGAGTGCATTCTCTGCACCCTCTTCCGACATACATTCCTTTATTTCTTTGATTATCGGATACTTTTTCTCTGTGACCGTCTCAAGGACATTTTCCATGCGCACCGTAATACCATGTAAATCACTATTGGATAATGCTTCCACCATTCCATCAATATCCGGATGCTCTTTCAGGGTATCCACATGAAGATTCTCATATACATATTTTGTGGAAACACAAATATCCGGTTTTGCAATCAGAATATAGCACGATGGTGGAGTCGGAAGTACAGTCAGTTTTTCTCCAATCCCCTCCGAAAGTGCTGTTCCTCCCAATATACAATATGGAATATCTGCACCGAGTTTTACCCCAAGCTCCTGCATTTTTTCCACACTCATTTTCAAATTCCACAAGTCATTCAGTCCATGAAATACTGCTGCCGCGTCGGTACTTCCACCTGCCATTCCTGCTGCAATCGGGATATTTTTCTGGAGTGTGATTCTTACCCCTTTTTGAACTTCAAATGTGTCACGAATTAATTTTGCTGCTTTATAAATCAAATTATCCTGTGCATTCTCCGGCAGTTCCGGTCTTTCATTCGTAATCAGTTCAATTTCATCCCCGGCAATGTCCTCAAATGCCAACTTATCATGCAGTGAAATCGTCTGCATAATCATTTTTACTTCATGATATCCATCCGGGCGGCGCCTTAACACATCCAGTCCCAAATTTATTTTTGCATATGCTTTTCTGGTAATCTGCATTTTTTATCTCCACAGTGTATAATGTATACAATAATTGTACTTAATTATATACAATCCTATATTATTCGTCAATAAGAGGAGCTGTTAGAAAAAGAGCCACGAATGTGACTCTTTACAGTATGTATCTGTTTTTACATAATTGATTTTTATCTACATAACAGTAAAACTTTTTTAATAAGGCAAGCACTTATTTGAATTAATTTAAAAAAATGGTCGTTTTTTTAATAAGAGTTCGTTTTTATAAATTTAATTAAAAGAATTTTTCTTAATTGATTGAGTAACTAAATTCTACTGTAAAGTTACTTTTTTAATTTTATAATCTTCAAAAAACACTACTTGAGATCCCCATTGACAAATCTAGCTATATAGGATAATCTTAAGACAGAAAAGGGAAAGCTAGAGAAGCGGCTCACCCTGAATAATTAGTTAAACTGCTATAAAACAGCCGTCATTATTCGCAGTAATGGCGGCTATTTTCGTTTACCCTTGAATATCTGATAGCACAGACACACAAGAGTCACCAAGAAGATACCTATCTGGATTAACTCCGAATATGTAACATACATTGGCATCACCCTCCTTTCCTTTATCTGGAGGGTAACCCTCCGTCAAAGAGGGCAAGCCGCCTGGCTCTCTAGTTTCCCATATGAGAAGTGTATCACATCATATATCATCACACAATATTCTTTAAAGCAATTATATATTAGAAAAAGAGCCACTAAACCAAGTGACTCTCTACTTCTAATTGAATATCTAAAACCAACCAAATAATTTATAACTTCATTGTTTCCCATACCTCTTCCACTGTTGGCATCACACGAAGAGCACCTTTCCTTGTTGTTACAATAGCAGCCGCACAATTGGCAAAGGAAAGCATTTCTTGCAACTTTTTCTGTTCAAGTCGCTCTATTCCATTCTCCAAGACTGAATGAAGCATACATCCCATAAAAGTATCTCCTGCTCCTGTGGTTTCTATCGTATCTTCCCGGATATATGCCTTTTCCTCCACCATAATATCCTTCAAATATGCTCTGCTCCCCTCACTCCCCATGGAAACCAAAATAAGCGGTATGTCAAAGCGCTCACGTATCCACCTGACACCATCCGAATAGTCTTCCAGTCCAGTGAGCCATTGTATTTCGTTATCTGATATTTTTAGTACATCACATATGGAAAGTCCAAATAAAACACACTCTCGGAGTTTTTCTTCATCCTTCCACAATACCATTCGTAAATTTGGATCAAATGAAATAAGTGCATGATTCTGTTTTGCTATTTTAACTGCATACTCTGTTGCACATCGATTTCCATCATGTGTCATGGACAGCGTTCCAAAATGAAAAACTTTACAATTTTCCAGAATTTCTTTTGGAACATCTTTTCTTTCAAGCATCATATCCGCACCGGGGTTCCGATAAAATGAAAACTCCCGATCTCCGCTTTCCGTCTTATGAACCATTGCAAGCGTTGTATGCACTTCAGGGTCTCTTGCAAGTGCAACTGTATCAATGCCAACTTCTTGCATAGCATCCTGTAGCTGATTACCAAAAAAATCATTTCCGACCTTCCCAATAAATGCCGTTTTATGTCCAAAACGATTCAACATAGAAAGGACATTACATGGTGCTCCCCCTGGATTTGCCTCGTATAAAGGATTTCCCTGATCGCTTTTTCCATTTTCCGTAAAATCAATTAGAAGCTCACCAAGTGCAACAACATCATATTTTTTCATACTCATCTCCATAAACAATTATAAAATTGCCAAGCAAAATTCTGAAGCTACAATGTTTCCGGAGATTCAGTCAGTAATAACCATATCTCTGCTAGTTTACTGTTCCACGTATTTAAAGCACTTGTAAGGTTATCAATGATTCCATCCATATGATTAACCTACAATGATATTCAGTATTTCTTTGGCAAAGGTAATCACAATTCCACCAGCAACCGTCATAAATCCATTAGCTCTTTGGCTTGGATCATGACTCTTTAAAGATAAACCAACCTGCACCAGTACGCTTAATCCAAGCAGAAGGGAAATATGTGGTAAATCTTGTATATAAAGACTGCGACCTTCAAGTAGGAGATGTGATTGTGGCATTTAATGGCAGACCAATTGAAGATATTATTGAAGAACAAAAACAGTACATATCCATTACAGAAGATGATAAGATCTTAAATCAAATGGAGGGATTTCTTTTAAGAGCAAAGGAATCAGATATGGATATTACTGTACGTCGAGGTGATGATGAGATTTCTGTCAAAATACAAGGGTTATCATTAGAGGAAAATCAGGCAGTAAAAGTAAAAGAAAAAGAACCTTATGAAGTATTAGATAATAATATTGGACTAATGAATCCTAGCGTGTTAACAGATGATGAATTTTCAGATATTATGAAAAAAGTGAAAGAAACAAATGGACTTATTATTGACCTGAGACAATATCCTAAAAATGGTAATTGGATTAATAAACTTGCCGAGTATATTAAAACGAAAGAGACACCATTTTGCAGATCTATTTATAATTCTCCTACAATTCCAGGAGCCTATTTAACAAATTATGTAGAAACATCAGGAGGGAAACAAGTACCATATCATTATGAAAAGCCAGTAGTAATTTTAATGAATGAGCGAACACAGAGTTTGGCAGAATATACGATAATGATGTTTCGTGACGCAGATAATACCGTTGTGATGGGTTCAAATTCGGTTGGGTCAGATGGTAATTTAGCCTATTTATATGCTCCAGAGGGAAATATTTTACAATTTTCAGGTATTGGAATATTGACGGCAGAAGGAGAACAAACACAGAGAATTGGATTATCACCTGATATTTATGTGGAGCCTACGATTGCAGGAATTCGAGAAGGCAGAGATGAGCTGATTGAAGCTGCGATTCAGTATATTGAGAAGAAAAATAATTAAAAGTTGATAAGTAAGAAGGGGGTGGAAAAGTGAATCGTAAAAAGCCCGGGCAAGGTAAAGACGTTCAAGAGGATAGATGAACCATTGAAAAAATTCCACTGAAATGAGATTTCTTTATGGGAGGGAATGGATATGCAGAACAAAAGATGGAACAGGATCAGAGTGGGGATAGCAGCTGTAATTACACCGTCACCAGTAATCTGGGCAAAATCCCTTACTCTTTTTAGCAA
>OQVT01001645.1_pt1 | contig 14252 bp, 14 predicted proteins | sample 1691561 | NCBI WGS metagenome assembly OQVT01 (sample SAMN03418260, study PRJEB22391) | human gut metagenome | biome: human-gut; feature: organic feature; material: feces | host: Homo sapiens | place: Tanzania | collected 2013-01 | reverse complement strand
GGGCGGCAGCATGATAGACATCGGAGCCTTCTCGACCCGTCCGGGTGCCTATGAAGTGAGCGAAGAGGAAGAGGGACGGCGACTGCGCTGGGCTCTCGACATCGTGCGCCGCGAGGTTCCCGATGCCGTGGTCTCGGTAGATACCTACCGTCCGGCGCTCGCCCGTCGCTGCATCAACGACTGGGGTGCCGACATCATCAACGATGTGAGCGAGGGCGGTCTGACGGGCATCGTCAACACGCCGATACACGAAGCGGAAAGCATGTTTGACGTAGTGGGCGAACTGAAGTGCCCCTACATTCTCATGTCGGTCAAGCCCACACTGAGGGAGATGATGAAAGCCTTTGCCGGAGAGATACAGCAGCTGCGCGACCGCGGCGCCAAGGACATCATACTCGACCCGGGATTTGGCTTCGGCAAGACCCTCGAGCAGAACTATGAGCTCATGGCCGGCATGGCCGAACTGCAAGCACTCCATCTGCCCGTTCTGGTGGGCATATCGCGCAAGTCGATGATATGGAAGCTCATCGGGGGCACTCCCGCCACATCTCTGCCCGGCACCACAGCCCTCCACGCACTGGCGGTGGAACGCGGCGCCTCGATACTGCGTGTCCACGATGTGGCAGAGGCGGTGCAGACCGTGGCGGTGGTAGAGAAAATGAAGCAATCACTAACCAAAGAAGTTATATAACGTGTTTTTTGATTTTGGCATAAAAGACATAATCGACATCCTGCTGGTGGCGCTGTTGCTCTACAACATCTACCGGCTGATGAAGGAAAGCCGGTCGCTCAATGTGTTCATCGGCATCATGGTGTTTGTGGTGTTGTGGCTCTTCGTGACCCATGTACTCGAGATGCGTCTGCTGGGAGCCATCATGGACAAACTGGTAAGCGTGGGTGTACTGGCCCTGCTCATCCTCTTCCAGGAAGAGATACGCAAGTTTCTGTACAGTCTGGGCGCCCATCAGCGGTTCAAGAACATCTTCCGGCTGTTTTACACCGCCACCAAGAAGGAGGATGAGGACAAGGAGGCCATCATGCCCATCGTGATGGCGTGCATGAACCTGTCGCGCGGCAAGGTGGGCGCACTCATCGTCATCGAGCGCACCACCCCGCTGACCGATATCATGGAGACGGGCGATGTAATCAATGCCAACATCAACCAGCGGCTCATTGAAAACATCTTCTTCAAGAACTCGCCGCTGCACGACGGTGCCATGATTATCGCCCACCGCCGCATTCAGGCTGCGGGCTGCATCCTGCCCGTGAGCCACGACATGGACATCCCCAAGGAACTCGGCCTGCGCCATCGCGCCGCCATGGGCATCTCCCAGAGCTCTGACGCCATAGCCATCGTGGTGAGCGAAGAGACGGGCCGCATAGCCGTGGCCATCCGCGGTACTTTCAGACTGAGACTCTCTGCCGAGGAACTCGAGAGTATCCTCGCCCAGCAGCTGATAAGTTGAGGGCAGAGACAAAGAAAAAATAGATGCATGCAAAGGGGTGATTATCAAAAAAAATTACTACTTTTGCAGCGGCTTAACGTGAACCGCTAAAACCATAAGGAACTAAGTTAAGAATAGATATAGAATAACTATGGATTTATTACAACAGATTGTAGCGCGCGCCAAAGCAGACAAGCAGCGCATCGTGCTTCCTGAAGCTGAAGAGGAACGCACTCTTAAGGCAGCCGACAAGGTATTGGCTGACGACATCGCAGACATCATTCTCATCGGCAACCCTGCCAACATCCACAAGCTCGCCAAAGAGTGGGGCTTGGAGAATATCGACAAGGCTACGATTGTGAATCCATCTGACAATCCCAAGAGCGAGGAATACGCTGCTCTGCTCGCCGAACTCCGCAAGAGCAAAGGCATGACTATCGAGCAGGCTCGCGAACTGGTGAAGAACAACCTGTATCTCGGTTGTATGATCATCAAGACCAACGGCGCCGACGGCCAGATTTCCGGCGCACTGAGCACCACTGGCGACACACTGCGTCCAGCTCTGCAGATTATCAAGTGCGCTCCCGGCATCTCATGCGTGAGTGGCGCTATGCTGCTCATCACCGACCAGAAGCAGTATGGCAAGGATGGCGTAGTAGTCATGGGCGACGTGGCTGTAACCCCCAACCCCACTGCAGACCAGCTGGCCCAGATAGCCTACACCACAGCCCAGACCGCCCACAGCGTGGCTGGCATCGAAGAGCCCCGCGTGGCTATGCTGAGCTTCTCGACCAAGGGCAGCGCCAAGGATGCCAAGGACAAGGCTACCGGCAAGAGCGTATACATCATCGACAAGGTGATTGAGGCCACACAGATAGCCCACGACAAATATCCTGAACTCCAGGTAGACGGCGAGCTGCAGGCCGACGCCGCCCTCGTGCCCGCTGTGGCTGAGAAGAAGGCCAAGGGTTCTGACATCGCCGGCAAGGCCAACGTGCTGGTAGTGCCCAACCTCGAGGTAGGCAACATCGGCTACAAGCTGGTACAGCGTCTGGGCGGAGCCATCGCCATCGGCCCCATCCTCCAGGGTATCGCACGCCCCGTCAATGACCTCAGCCGCGGCTGCTCGGTCGACGACATCTACTACATGGTCGCCATCACTGCCTGCCAGGCACAGGACGCCAAGAAAGCATAACCGTAAAAACAAGAAACAGACAATGATAGTATTAGTATTGAACTGTGGCAGCAGCTCCATCAAGTACAAGCTGTACAACATGGACGACGAGAGCGTGCTGGCACAGGGTGGCGCCGAGCGTATAGGCTTGGACAACGCCTTCGTGAAAGTGACACTCAAAGACGGCAGCAAGGAAAAGGTAATGCACGACATGCCCGACCACAAGGAAGGCGTGAAGTTTGTATTCAGCCTGCTGCTCGACCCCAAGTATGGTGCGCTGAAGAGCCTCGACCAGATTGACGCCGTAGGTCACCGCATCGTGCAGGGTGGCGACCTCTTTGAGAAGAGCTGCATCGTAACCAAGGAAGTAGAGGATGGTATCGAGAGCCTCTGCGACCTGGCTCCCGTTCACAATGCAGGCCATCTGCGTGGCATCCGTGCCGTCGACGCGCTCATGCCCCATACTCCCCAGGTGACTGTCTTCGACAACGCCTTCCATTCGACTATGCCCGCCTACGCTTATCTCTACGCCGTGCCCTACGAGCTGTACGAGAAGTACCACGTGCGCCGCTATGGCTTCCACGGAACCAGCCACCGCTACGTTTCTCAGCGCGTGTGCGAGTACCTGGGTGTGGATATCAAGAAGCAGCGTATCATCACCTGCCACATCGGCAACGGCGCCTCGATTGCAGCCGTTCAGTATGGCAAGGTAATCGACACCTCTATGGGCCTGACCCCATTGGCTGGTGTGATGATGGGTTCGCGCTCGGGCGACATCGACCCCTCTGCCGTAACCTATCTCATGGAGAAGCTGGGCAAGACTCCCCAGGAGATGGCAGAGTTCCTGAACAAGGAGAGTGGCGTGGCTGGCATCACCGGACTCAGCTCTGACATGCGCGAGGTAGAGGCTGCAGACAAGGCTGGCGACGAGCGTGCCCACCTGGCCCTCCAGATGTACAACTATCGCATCAAGAAGTACATCGGTGCCTACGCTGCTGCCATGAATGGCGTCGACATCATCGTGTGGACCGCCGGCGTCGGCGAGAACCAGGAAGGTGTGCGTTGGGACTCTTGCTCTGGTCTGGAGTACCTTGGCGTCAAGATGGATAAGGAGCGCAACCACTGCCGCGGCGTCGAGCAGGTTCTCTCTGCCGACGACTCCAAGGTCAAGGTGGTTATGATTCCTACCGACGAGGAAATCGTCATCGCACGCGACACCGTAGAGCTTGTATCGCAAGCCAAGTAAGCATACCTTATACATAATATATAGCAAGAGAGTCATTCTCCCGCCACGAGCGGAGAGGATGGCTCTCTTGTCGTTTATGACCGTGGCGGAGCGGCTCATTACAGCGCTGAAGCGGAGGGCTGTGGACACGGGAGCAGAGGCTATGGACACAGCTTTGCAGGCCGCAAACACATCCGCGCGAGTGATGGACACGCGAGCGGCGATAGACATTTTAGCACTTATCAAAAGAGTTGTTAAAAATAAAACCGACAGATAAACCATTGGCCCTCATAATCATCAATAATAAAGACAAAGCCAACAATACAAAGGTAAAAAGAAACAACAAGATGATTATGAACAGGAACTTCAAACTATTCATGGTGGCGTTGCTCCTTGTGACGGCGCCTGCGGTGACCCACGCTAAAGAGTGGACACTCAAGGACTGCATCGACTATGCCCTTGCCAACAACATCGCGCTTCAGAAGACGCGGCTCGCCAAGGCCAGCGCCAACGAGGACTACCTCCAGTCCAAAGCCGCGCTGCTCCCCTCGCTCAGCGCCAGTACCAGCCACAATGTCAACTACACGCCCTGGATGGCCAGCGGTATCAGCGGCGACGGTTTCTCCAGAGCCAGCGTCGACAAGGTCTACTACAACGGCACTTACTCGGTCTCGGGCAACTACACCCTCTGGAACGGCAACAAAAATCATAATCAAGTCAAGCTCAACAAGCTCGCTACAGAGGCAGCCCAACTCGACTCAGCCACGCAGGCACTGAAGTTGCAGGAACAGATAGCCCAACTCTATGTGCAGATACTCTACTCCACCGAAGCCGTCAGGGTAAACGAGGAGAGCTGTGCCTCGAGCAGACAGAACGAAGAGCGCGGCAAGGAGATGGTGAGCATCGGCAAGATGAGCCAAGCCGACCTCGCCCAGCTCACTGCCCAGCGCGCGCAGGACGAGTACAACGTGGTGCAGGCGCAGAGCAACGTGAAGAACTTCAAACGCCAGCTCAAGGAACTCCTGCAGATTACCAGCGACGAGGAATTCGACATCGCCACCCCCGCCACTACCGACGACATGGCGCTCGACGCCATCCCTGCGCTCAACGGTGTCTACGCTGCCGCCCTCGACAACCGCCCCGAATTCAAGACTTACCAGAACCAACTGGCACAAAACGAGCTGAGCATCAAGATTGCCAAAGCTGGCAAGTTGCCCACCATCAGCGCCAACGCAGGCATCTCGACCAACAACACATCGATGAACGACAACGCCCTGGCCCGCCAGCTGAAGACCAACTTCAACATGGGCGCCGGCATAGGCATCAGCATCCCACTCTTCGAGAACCGCACCACCAAGACACAGGTCAACAAGGCGATTATACAGCGCGAGAGCATCCAGCTTGACCTCAAAAACGAGCAGACTTCACTCTATTCGACCATCGAGAACTACTGGTTACAGGCGTCAACCAACCAGAGCCAATACAAGGCAGCCAAAGCCAGCAGCGAGAGTGCCCAGACCAGCTACAACCTGTTGAGCGAGCAGTTCAGGCTGGGCCTCAAGAACATCGTCGAGCTGCGCACCGGCAAAGACAATCTGCTCATGGCCAAGCAGAACGAGCTCCAGGCCAAATATCTCACCATCCTCAACGTCAATATGCTTAAGTTCTACAGAGACGGACGCCTTTAGAGCCGTCATGCCAACGCTTATTGACATCACAACGCACAACAACAAATAGACATACACGATTATGAAGAAACTGAGAATCAGCAAAATCTGGATTGCCGTCATCGTGGTGGCAGTCATCAGCATTGCTGCCTGGGCACTCTCCGGCGGCAAGGAGAAGGAGGAAATCAACTTCAAGCAAGACCAAGTGGCGCTGAAGACGCTGCAGAACAGCGTGACCGCCACGGGCACCATCGAGGCCGTAACCTCTGTCACCGTGGGTACGCAGGTGAGCGGCATCGTCAGCAAGCTCTACGTAGACTACAATACCCAGGTCAAGAAGGGACAGGTGATTGCCGAGCTCGACAAGACCAATCTCATGAGCGAACTCAACATCGCCAAAGCCAACCTCGCCAGTGCCCAGAGCACCCTCAAGTACCAGACCGCCAACATGGAACGCTACCAGACGCTCTTCAAGAAGGGACTGGTGAGCGCCGATGAGTACGAGAACGCAATGCTCACCTACCGTCAGGCCAAGGAGCAGACAGCCTCGTCGAGAGAGAGCGTACAGAGAGCGCAGACCAATCTGGGTTACGCCACCATCACCTCGCCCATCGACGGCACCGTGATTTCCAAGAGTGTGGAGGAAGGCCAGACCGTGGCTGCCAGCTTCAACACCCCCGAACTCTTCACCATCGCCAAGGACCTTACCAATATGCAGGTGGTAGCCAATGTCGATGAGGCCGACATAGGCGGCATCAAGGAGGGCGACCGCGTCACCTTCACCGTCGACGCCTACCCCGACGACACCTTCGAGGGCGAGGTCAAGCAGGTGAGACTCGAGCCTACCACCACCAACAATGTGGTGACCTACGAGGTGGTCATCTCTGCCCCCAACACCGACCTCAAGCTCAAGCCAGGACTCACCGCCAATGTCACCATCTTCACCCAGGAGCGCGCCGGAGTTCTCGCTGTGCCCAACAAGGCTCTCCGCTTCACCCCCACCAAGGAGACCGTGGGCAAGGACATGAAGATTGTCGACTGCAAGGGCAAGAACAAGGTGTGGACGCTCAGCGACAAGGTGCTCACCGCCCACCCCGTCACCATCGGCCAGACCGACGGCATGAACACCGAAATCATCAAGGGTCTGAAGCAGGGCGACAGGATTGTGACCGAGATTGTGGTCAACACCCCCGATGCCGACGAGGCTCCGCAGCAGAGCCAGGGACTCATCTCAGGCCCCGGCCCAAGAAAGAAGAAGTAAGCCAAGGACAGGATAACCATATACAGAAAGGACTATTATGGCTGATACAACCAACAACGACAACCGCCGAGTCGTGATAGAGCTCGACCACGTGCGCCGCGACTTCCAGGTGGGCGACGAGACCGTGCACGCGCTCAAGGGAGTGAGCTTCAAGATATACGAGGGCGAGTTTGTCACCATCATGGGCAAGTCGGGCTCGGGCAAGTCCACCCTGCTCAACCAGCTTGGCTGCCTCGACACGCCGTCGAGCGGCGAATACTACCTCGACGGTGTGAGCGTGCGCACCATGAGCCGCAACGACCGCGCCATCCTGCGCAACCGCAAGATAGGGTTCATCTTCCAGAACTACAACCTGCTCCCCAAGACCACCAGCGTGGAGAATGTCGAGCTGCCGCTCATGTACAACCCCACCGTGGGTGCCGACGAGCGCAAGGAGCGTGCCATCGCCGCCCTCGAGGCCGTAGGACTGGGCGAGCGGCTCTACCACAAGAGCAACCAGATGTCGGGCGGACAGATGCAGCGCGTAGCCATAGCCCGCGCGCTGGTCAACAACCCCGCCGTAATCCTCGCCGACGAAGCCACGGGCAACCTCGACACGCGCACCAGCTTCGAGATACTCGTGCTCTTCCAGAAGCTCTACGCCGAGGGGCGCACCATCATCTTCGTGACCCACAACCCCGACATCGCCCGCTACTCGAGCCGCAACATCGAGCTGCGCGACGGCCACATCATCAGCGACACCCCCAACGAGCACATACTCTCTGCCGCCGAGGGGCTGGCTGCGCTGCCTGTGTCCACCGACGAGTAGCCCCCAGGTGACACTCACCCACAACAAGACCATCACAAACCAAACAGAAGGATATGAATTATCAGAATCTATTCAAGATAGCCCTGCGCGCCATAGGCGCCAACAAGATGCGCTCCTTCCTCACCGCCCTGGGCATCATCATCGGCATCGCCGCCGTCATCACCATGCTCGCCATAGGTCAGGGCAGCAAGGCCAGCATCAAGGCCAACATCGCCGAGATGGGCAGCAACATGATTATGATATCGCCCGGAGCCGACATGAGGGGCGGCGTGAGACAGGACGCCTCGTCCATGGAGACGCTCAAGCAGGCCGACTACGAGAGCATCAAGGAAGACTGCAACTACATCAGCGCCATCTCGCCCACGGTCAACAGCGCGGGGCAGTGGATTTACGGCAACAACAATACCCAAAGCTCCATCTACGGCGTCAATCAGGACTACCTCAGTATACGCCAGCTCAAGGTCGCCGACGGTGAGATGTTCACCGACGCCGATATCAAGGCGGCAGCCAAGGTCTGCATCCTCGGCCAGACAGTGGTCGATTACCTCTTCCCCGATGGCAGCGACCCCATTGGCAAGGTAGTCCGCTTCAACAGCATCCCCTTCCGCGTCGTTGGGGTACTGCAGAAGAAAGGCTACAACAGCATGGGAATGGACCAGGACGACCTGGTGCTTGCCCCCTACACCACCGTCATGAAGCGCATCATGGCCCAGACCTACCTCGGAGGCATCGTCTGCTCGGCCATCACCGAAGAGGCGTCCGAGCCTGCCCAGAACCAGATTACCGACATCCTGCGCCGCAACCACAAGCTCAAGGATGCCACCGACACCACCGAGGCCGACGATGACGACTTCAACATACGCTCGCAGGAGGAAATCTCGAGCATGATGAACTCCACCATGTCTACCATCACCATCCTCCTGGGCAGCGTCGCCGGCATCTCGCTGCTCGTGGGCGGCATCGGCATCATGAACATCATGTATGTCTCGGTCACCGAGCGCACCCGCGAGGGCAACGACCTGTACGGTGAAATGACCGAGAGCGGCGTTATCAACAAGACCGCGCTGGTCTACGGCCAGATGAACGAGCCCCCGGGAGCCCGTATGCGCGTGGCACTGTCCGGCCTGACCATGGCGGAGTACTTCCGCGATGTGAAGAATCAGGACGTGCTGCTGTTCATCGATAACATCTTCCGCTTCACGCAGGCCGGTTCCGAGGTGTCCGCACTGCTGGGCCGTATGCCCTCTGCCGTTGGCTACCAGCCCACGCTGGCCACCGAGATGGGCGCTCTGCAGGAGCGCATCACCTCCACCCGCAAGGGCTCCATCACCTCGGTGCAGGCCGTCTACGTGCCCGCCGACGACCTGACCGACCCGGCCCCTGCCACCACCTTTACCCATCTGGATGCCACCACGGTCCTGAGCCGTGACATTGCATCGCAGGGCATCTACCCCGCTGTGGACCCGCTGGATTCCACCAGCCGCATCCTCAGCCCGGAGGTCGTGGGTCAGGAGCACTACGAGATCGCCCGTGCCGTCCAGAAGGTGCTGCAGCGCTACAAGGAGCTGCAGGACATCATTGCCATCATGGGCATGGACGAGCTGAGCGAGGAGGACAAGCGTACCGTCAGCCGCGCCCGCAAGGTGCAGCGCTTCCTGAGCCAGAGCTTCCATGTGGCAGAGCAGTTCACCGGTATGCCCGGCCAGTATGTGCCGCTGAAGGAGACCCTGCGGGGCTTTAAGATGATCCTGAGCGGCGAGTGCGACGAGCTGCCCGAGAGCGCATTCCTGTTCGCGGGCACCATCGACGACGTGTTCGCAAAAGCGAAGAAGGGGTAAGCCATGACGACCTTTCATCTGACGGTGGTCACGCCGGACGGCTGCGCCTTTGAAGGTCAGGCCGAGCGCATCGTCTGCCGCGCCATCGACGGCGATATCGCCATCCTTGCCCGACACGGGGATTACTGCACCGCGCTGGGCATGGGCGAAGCGCATATCGTGGACGCGGACGGCCAGCGCCGCCGCGAAGCACGCAACCCCGGTTTCAGGGGGGTCCCTGTTTGCAGCACTCCAAAGGAGCCTTTGTTGATTTGATTTTTCTGATACCAGTGTACCACAGCGGCGCTGATTTGTCCAGCGCTCCGGGGTCAGTGGACAGAGGTGCGGACGAGGGCGCGCTTGAGGCGGGCCTGGGCCATCTCGTAGTCGCGCTTGTCGAGGTTCTTCTGGGCCAGAATCTCCTCGGCGCGCTTTTTGGAGGCCTCGGCGCGGGCCTGGTCGATCTCTTCTGCCCACTCCCAGGTGGTAGCCACCAGACGCACCTCGCCATCCAGCACGCTGAGCATGCCGCCCATGCAGGCGCTCCCAAAAGTTGGGAATGGGCTGCAGGTGGTCTTTGATGTACCGGGCATATTCCAGCACCCCTTGGTCGGTATGAGGGGAAGTGACAAAGCCTAGTCGATGCCCCTGGCCCCAGTCCAAGGAAACCGCCGGATCGTGGCCGCTGTACTGAATGGCCGGGAGCAGCAGCGTGAAGTGGGGGCAAGAGGAAGTATAGGTGAAAAAGTCCTTAGGGTCTACAAACTGCAGTTGGGGCATCTGTTCCCGCAGGTGGCGGCGCAGACTGTCTTCGTAGGAGTTGGAGCCGGGATGATTGTGAAAAGCCACCAGGTGATCCTGCAATTCCTCCAGATGGATCCGGGGCAGGGGGTCACTGCCCACCGGGAGGGCTCCTGGAGCAAAAAGACATAGCTCCGGAACCCGGGCAAAGGGCAGAAAGTCTAGCCCGATGCGGTGGATATCCTCGTTTTCCAACAGGGCGGCGATCTGGGCCTCCCCCCGCAGCAGGGCAGTGTAAAGTGCCTCCTTGCTCTCATAGCGGACAGACCGGGATGCGTACTGCTCTGCCGACGGCATGGCAATGCGGAACAGATCCCCCCAGAGCTGAAAAAACTGGTCCCCCAAGCAGCCGATACAGAAGTGCTTGATGTGACAGCTGCTCAACTGCTGCAGCTGCTGCCCCTCAGAAAGCGCATGAGCGTACAGTGCCTGCAGCTGCTGGGCGTTGCGGTAAAAGCTGCGTCCGGCTTCGGTCAGAGCCAGCTGCCGGGAACCGCGGTCGAACAGAGTGAAACCGAGTTCCTGTTCCAATGATTTCATCTGCTGGGATAGGGCAGACTGCGAAATATACAGCTGGTCAGCAGCGGCGGTAAAGCTGCGGTATCTGGCAATGGCCAGAAAACTTTGGAGCTGCGTATGGGTCATAAAAACCTCCCATAAGTTTTTTCTTATGAATAGTATAAGAAACTTGATTTGTAAACGCAAGCGTTTCTCTTTATAATAAGAATTATAGATGGTTTGTGAATTAACAAACTATGTTTCACACACTTGGAAAAGAAGAAAAAGAACAAGGAGAACACATCATGGAAAAGATCTCGCGCAAGAGCTTCGTCAAGGGTGCTCTGGGTCTGGGTGCCGTAGGGATTCTGGCTGGTTGTGCTTCCAGTGCCAGCAGCACGGCAGCTTCCGCTTCCAGCACGGCTGCACCTGCCGAAAAGAAGGAGTTTACGTTTGCAGACACTGTCCGCTGGGATGCCCAGTATGACGTGGTGGTCATGGGCATGGGCGCAGCCGGTATGGTAGCAGCCAAGACTGCTGCCGACAACGGTGCCAAGGTGGTCATCGTGGAAAAGTGCGAAGAGGGCAAGGCCGGCGGCAACACCAAGGTCTGTGGCCAGCTGTTCGCCTACGCCAATGGCGACAAGGACGCTGCCAAGAGCTACTACACCGCTCTGGCCGGCGGCCGTGACATTGAGCCGGAGATCATTGATGCGATTTCCGAGGGTGTTGCCAACATGGCCGACATCCTGGCCGATGAGTTCGGCTTTAACAAAGATGAGTACATGGACTGGACCGGCGTGAACGTGGGCGGCACCAACATGGGCGCTATGAGCCCCGAGTACCCTGAGATGCCCGGCCATGAGAAGATGGCTCTGTGGACCACCCATGCAGGTGCCAGCGACGGCTATCTGTATCAGGGCCTGAAGCAGAACGTGACCGACCGTGTGGATGCCATTGATGTATGGTACAGCTCCCCGGCCAAGAGCCTCATTCAGGACCCCGTCACCAAGACGGTCGTGGGCGTTACCGTGGAGCGTGATGGTAAGGAAATGAACATCCGTGCCCTGAACGGCGTGTGCATCTGCACCGGCGGTTTTGAGTGCAACAAGGAGATGGTGCAGCACTACCTGAACGTCATCAACTATGCACCCCGCGGTGGTCAGTTCAACACCGGCGATGGCATCAAGATGGCACAGGCTGTGGGTGCAGATCTGTGGCACATGGACTGCTATGAGGGCCTGTTTGGTCTGGGCAGTGTGACTTATCCGGTCGAAGAGGGCATCCCCTGCGATATGATCGCAACGCTGGCACAGAATGCTGTCAACACCGGTGCTGCCATTCTGGTGGGCACCGACGGTGATCGCTTTGTCAACGAGAGTGAGACGGTGCGTCACGGCCACCTGTATGAGAACGGCATCTGGGAGAACCCCACCTTCCCCGAAAAGGTCTGGTACATCATTGATGAGACCCAGAAGGGCGAGATCGAGGCTGCTGGTGCAATGCCTGAAGAGCAGCTGGCCAAGCTGACCGCTTACGACAGCATTGACGCACTGGCTGAGGGCATTGGCGTTGATAAGGACCGCCTGACCAAGACCATCAAGAACTACAACAGCTTTGCCAACAACGGCGAGGACTACAAGTGCGGTCGTGAAGCACAGTATATGCGTGCGTTCGACGGCAAGAAGTACTACGCAATGTACATGGTGTCCGGTCTGCTGAACACTCAGGGCGGCCCCAAGCGCAGCGCCAACGCTGAGGTTCTGGACACCCAGGGCAACCCCATCCCGCACCTGTACTCCGCCGGTGAGTGCGGCGGCATTACCGTGTGCATGTATCAGGGCGGCACCAACATTGCCGAGTGCATCACCTTCGGCCGCATTGCCGGCAAGAACGCCGCAGCGGTCAAGGACGCACTGCCCACCTACACTGTGGAGGCTGTGGAGTCTGCGCCCGCACAGCCCGGTGACATCGACGATCTGGTCGGCGAGGAAGAAACCTACGAGACTGCTGACAACCAGTACATCGGCAAGGCACAGGGCATGGACGATGAGATCGTGGTCCGTGTGACCGTGGATGACGGCAAGATCAGCCAGGTAGAAGTGCTGAAGCAGAACGAGACGGAGGGCATCGGCGTGCCTGCCACCGAGCAGCTGCCGGAGAAGTTCGTTGGTCTGGACACCGAGGAAGCCATCAATGCTGTGGATGGTATTTCGGGCGCTACCATTACCTCCAACGCTCTTAAGCAGGCGGTGGTCAACGCACTGCTGCAGGCCAAGGGCTGATAAGAACCGGATAAATGCAGAAGGGGCTGCCGATGTGGAATCGGCAGCCCCTTTTTGTACGGAAAAATCACCGCATATTTGCCTTCTCGATCAGACTGCGGATGTGGTGGGCCAGCATCTCGATGGCGGTGGTGTTTTCGCCGCCGTTGGGCACGATGATGTCGGCGTTGCGCTTGCTGGGCTCCACAAAGGCCTCGTGCATGGGCTTGACGGTGGCGCGATACTGGGCGATGACGCTGTCCAGAGAGCGGCCGCGCTCCTTCACGTCCCGCACAAGACGGCGCAGGATGCGCTCGTCGGCGTCGGTGTCCACGAAGATCTTGTAGTCGAACATGGCGCACAGCTCCGGCTCTACAAAGGGCAGGATGCCCTCCACGATGAGCACCGGGGCCGGTTCGATGTGCTGCACTTTGTCACTGCGGTTGTGGTTGGAGTAGTCGTATACGGGGCAGTCGATGGCACGGCCGGCTTTGAGCTCCTGCAGGTGGTAGATGAGCAGGGCATTGTCGAAAGCGTCCGGGTGGTCGTAGTTCAGCTTGCAGCGCTCTTCAAAGGGCAGGTCGTCGTGGCGCTTATAGTAGCTGTCGTGGGAGATCAGCCGCACCTCGTCCTCGCCAAAGCGCTCCTTCAGCCGCAGGGCCAGGGTGGTCTTGCCGCTGCCGGAACCGCCTGCAATGCCAATGATCAGATTGTTCATAGTCGAAACTCCTCCTGCACAAAAACCTTGTCGGCTCCGGTGGAAAAACCGACAGAAATGGATTATAATAGAAGAAATCAACGGTCGGTCGGGGCTGTATGCGGCCCGGCGGCCTTCTGTTCCATCTATCATACCATAAAATGCCCGGTTTTGACAGCCCGGAAGGGCGGTTGGGTGCAATTTTTTCAACCGGCAGGCGGCCTGCCGCGGAGGAAACAGACAGGATGCAAACACAACAGCTGCAGCAGAACATGAAAGAAAAAGTAAAGGTGTTTGAGGACGGCGGCATCCGTCTGCTCAAAAAGGGGCAGAAGGGCCTTGTACACGCCATCTTCAGCCGGTTCGGGCTGGTGCTGGTGCTGCTGCTGCTGCAGTTCGGGGCACTGTTCAGCCTGCTGCGCTGGTTCGGGCAGCTGCTGCCCCATTACCTGGGCGGCACGGCGCTGGTCACGGCTGCCATGGTGGTCTACCTGCTCAACATCGACATGGACAACAGCGTGCGCATCACCTGGCTGGTGGTCATTGCGGTGCTGCCGGTGCTGGGCGTGCCGCTGTTCTGGTACACCAAGGCGGA
>OQVT01001643.1_pt1 | contig 14257 bp, 15 predicted proteins | sample 1691561 | NCBI WGS metagenome assembly OQVT01 (sample SAMN03418260, study PRJEB22391) | human gut metagenome | biome: human-gut; feature: organic feature; material: feces | host: Homo sapiens | place: Tanzania | collected 2013-01 | reverse complement strand
TACAATGGGGGCAGTTACACAATTCAAATATGACATTACATCTGCTAATTTACCTCTCATGCAATTCTTATTGCATACAAATCACGAATGCCCGATTTTCTACAACATCAAGTTCTATTTCCGCTTTGAAAAGAGCCTGCCGACAGCAATACAATATATAATGTATTCATATAATTATCATAGAATATTTTGCTTATCAGTCAGTATTCCCAAAATGCATTGAATAATATTATTTTTTTTGATATAATGTTCTTTGAAAGGGGTATTTTTATGAAAGTTTTTAAGAAATTTTTTGCTCTGTTTATGAGCGGCGTTCTGATTTTTTCCTTTGTCGGCTGTACGCCGAAGAAGGCGGACAACGGTCTCATTGACGGACTTTTTTCGGACACATCAAAGATTTCCTATAGCCTCTCCTATACCGAACTTAAGCCTGATAAGAAGAATAAAGTTAAGTCGTGGCGGCAGGGCATGGTGTCGGGCGATGGAATGCAGGGCTTTGTTGAGAGCGGCTCTGCATATGAGGATACTTTTATTTTTCAAAATATGCATTTTATTATGCCGAATAAAAATCAGCGTACCTGCCCCGATACCTCGAACGAGCTGGAGACGGTTAAGCAGAGTATAGTAAACGGCGAGGATATTGAGGACAACGCTTCTTACGATGATGTTTACAGTTATCATCCGGGCGGTCAACTCAGAATTTCCCTGGACGGAAAAAAGGTTGATGACTATGTCCGCTATACCGATTATCAAACGGGTCAGGTCGGCGTAAGATACACCGATTCTAACGGAACTTGGAACAGGGTATCGTTTACTTCTTTTGCCGACAGTGCGGTTATCACCAAACTGGAAGCTTCCGATATGGGTAAGAAAATCAATGCCACGCTGTCCTATGATGATTTGTCGAGTATGGCTAATTTCGGAGACGGCAATGAGGTTGATTTGAAATATAAAAAAATCGCAAGCGACAATGCGGACAGTCTTGCACTTGTAGCACATTATCCGAGTTACGAAAACAGCGAACTTAAAAACGGCGGATATGCTTCGTATACATATATAATTACCGTGGGCGGTGAAAAGCAAAAAGTCATCCTCGATAAAAACATCGAGGAGGATTTTTGTTCAAGCAACGATGGGATTAAGATTACCGATGCCGACGAGGTCTATCTCATTACGGTCAGCGGTAGAGATACAGAGATGGGCGAGTATGACGAGTTTGAGAAGCAGGAAAGTTACGATATTATTTCTATGCTCCGTTCCGAGACAAAGCAGGTTGGTGAAAAATACGGCACAGAGGACGGCTTTGATTACGAGGCGGCGCTTGAGCGACATCTTATGATTTATCAGCCGCAGTTTAATTCAGTGAGCCTTAAACTCGAGGACAGCAGTGAAACTAACGAAGCACTGCTTAAAAAGCAAAAGGGCAGTAAGACCATAGACGCCGCAACCGCTCAGCGCACATATTACGCAGGCAGATACGCCTACCTTTGCTGTTCGGGATATTCTACGAGCAGGCTTTACGGTATGTGGACGGGCGAATTTAATACAGGCTGGGGCAGTAAGTATACCATGGACGCAAATGTAAATTTGCAAACCTCATCCTTAAATTCAAGCAATATGACCAGAACGCCCGTAGGCTATGTTGATTTTATTTTGCGGCAGGTTGCCGATTGGGAGGAAAACGCAAAGGCAACTCACGGCTTTACCGATGCAATTCAGGCACCGGTAAATACAGATGGCGATAAGGCGGTAATTACCGAAACTTGCTATCCTTATCCGTTCAGGTATTGGAACGCAGGTGCTTCGTGGATGCTTCAGCCGCTTTTTGAAACACTTAAAGCATACGGCGATATTCGTATTTCTCTGAGCACGGAATATGATATTGATTCGCTTAAATCGGTACTGTCGCTTAGCGAAGATGATGTTTCAAAAATTAAATCCAGAGGCTTTTTAATGCTGGAAGAGGATGTTTTATATCCGCTTTTGCTTAAATCGGCGAATTATTGGGCACAGCTTATGACGCCCGAATATTATACCGACAGTGACGGAAAAATTCATTACGAAAAGGGCAAAACCGCTCTTAACGACGGCGAAACATACTGCATTCTTCCGTCGTATTCTCCCGAGAATAATCCGTCAAATTATCCCTCACCCTCAGCCGCCAACTGTGCTATTGACATTGCGGCGTGCAGGGATAATATAGAAATGCTCAGAGTTGTAATGAATGATGTTGCACCCAACGAGGATTTTTCAAAATGGCAGGCACTCGAAGACAATCTTCCGCCTTATCTTTATGATGAAACAGGCGCACTTAAAGAATGGGCGACTACCTCATTTGATGAGAATAATAAGCATAGGCACTTGAGCCATTTGTATCTTGCGTGGCCGTTAAATGAAACGCAGAATAACGAAAAACTGACAAAGGCTTGCATTCAGGCGGTAGAAAACAGAACGAGCGAAAATGAGGCGTCGCATGCTCTTATTCACCGTTCGCTTATCGCCGCAAGGCTTAAAGACAGGGATATGCTGTCCGATGCATTGCTTAAGTTGATGAATCATAAAATCAGATATGATTCGTTGATGACAAATCACGATTACGACAGAGGAAGTTGTTATTGTACCGACTTTGCAATCGGCTACCTTGGCATTGTAAACGAGGCACTTGTTTATTCCGATACGGGAGTTATTGAACTTCTTCCGGCTTTGCCGACAAGCGGTTTTGATAAGGGTGAACTTGACGGACTGCGTACAAAAAGCCGTGCCGTCATCGAGTCGCTTAAATGGGACGGCGAGACGGTTGAGGCAAAGATTAAATCAGAGATTGACCAAACGATTACAGTTTCATACGGTAATAAGTCAGAAACTTTAAGTCTTAAACAAAACGAGACGGCAACGGTTAAATTTTAATAAAAAAAGAGCGTACAGATTTTCAAATCCGTACGCTCTTTGTTGTTTTGTCGTTCGCCTTATTTTGTTTGTTTAGCGGGTTTATAAAAATATCTGTCGATTTTTTTCCCTTTAATTGCATAGTAAAGTGCTGTTCCGAGAACCGCCATAACGCCGAGTTCTCCGAGGCCTACGAGAGCACCCTGCGTGAGAAAACCGACGAATTCAAACGCACCGTCGATAAAGAAGTATTCTATCTCCCATCCTATGATTACACTGTTAAATACGGCAGGCATAAGCATAGAGAGGAGCGGATAACTTTTTACTTTTACATTACGCAGCAGATACATACATGCCGCAGAGCCGAGGGTTGCGAGCGAGCCGAATATCATATCAAGCGGAAGTCCCGTTCCGATGTTGTATAAATTCGACACAATGCATCCGAGTGTAAGACCCGGTATTGCGGCAGGGGTAAACAGCGCCAAAACATTAAGTGCTTCGCTTACTCTAAACTGCACAGCCATTGAGGTTGTGCCCGGGAGCAAAAGGTTTTGTGCGTAGGTCAAAGCGGCGTACAGTGCCGCAATGACAGCCGTCTGTGCGATAAGTTTAGTCTTTTTCTTCATTTTTAATTTTCTCCTTAGTTTTGTTTTTAGAAGCCACGGGAGTGTGACTGGTCAGGATTTTGCGAACTGACAGTGAGATTATAATATAACTTTGAAAAAAAATCAACTGAAAATAATAAAAAAACAAGAAGCAAGCATATTTTACTTGCTTCTTAATTTAGCGCATTATTCGTGGTGATGGTCGCAGTTGGCGTCGCTGTTTTTTATAAGTTCGCCTTTTAGGTATTTTATTACTGCCATATCTGCGTTTCCGCTGTTGCCTGCGTATATGGTGATTCCGGCTTTTTCGAGAGAGTCGACAGCGCCTTGACCGAGCCCGCCGCAAATGACCGTTTCAACGCCCATTTCCTTAATGTAGCCGGCAATTCCGTGGTGAGAATGCTTGCCCATACTTTCTATATGAACTTTTTGGATTTCTCCGTTTTCATCCGTTTCGTAGATTTTCATGTACTGCGATTTGCCGAAATGCTGAAAAATTTTTCCGTTATCGTATGTTACTGCAATTTTCATAATGAACCTGCCTTATAAATTTATTTTGATAAAAATTCTTTTATTGCCTGTGCGTTGTCCCTGCCTTGCTTATAGCCGAGTTGGTATATCGCCTCAAGTTTTGATGCGTCTTTTTCGAGTGTGCCGACATTCAGCGGTGCTGTCGGCTGAACGACATAGACAAGTCCTTCAGCCTCCGCTTCTTTTACATAGTCAAGCTGATGATTATACATGGTATGTCTGTTTGCCACCGCTTCGCCGACCTTTGGGAATTTCTTAAATATTTTTTGCACCTTGGGAGTAATCGGTTTTTTGACGAATCCTTTGTGCCGAGTAAGAATGACAACGCATTTTTTGCACCCGTCCTCAAAGGCTCTCTCAAGCGGAATCGAATCGACCAAGCCGCCGTCGAAATATGTTGAATTTCCTATTTTTACTCCGTTTGTGACTCCCGGGAGTGAGCAACTGGCTTTTAATTCCGGACATTCGCCACGCATACTTTTTGGGTAAAAATACTCTGCTTTTCCCGTTTCGCCGTTTGTTGCGACAGCGCACAAAACCGTTTTGCTGTTTTCAAAAACATCCTGATTGAGCGGAAGAATATCATATGCCAATTCCCCGAAAATCCAGTCGGTGTTCAAAAAGGAGTGACCTTTGAGTATATTGCCTGCACCCATATACCGTTTGTCATTTGAGTAATTTATAATGATGTCGTGCTGACGGCGATAATTCTTTGCTATAAACGAAACGCCGTTGCAACTTCCTGCCGAAACGCCGATTACATAGTCAAAATCTATTTTTTCGTCCATAAAGGCGTCGAGTACGCCGCTTGTGTAAATTGACCTGTTACCGCCACCCTCAAGCACTAATCCGTTATTATACATTATATATCTCTCCGATAAAAAATAAGAGCAGTAATATGCTCATACTGCTCTTATTCTTATTTGCTTTAATTACTTGTTTTCCGACGCTTTTTTCTTAGGAGCGGATTTCTTCTTCGGCGCAGCCTTTTTCTTAGGCTCCTCTTTTGCTTCTTCGGTCTTTACTTCGTCGTTTACATCAACGATTTCGATTTCATTGTCGCATTCAAAGAACTCGTTATCGTCAAAATATTCGGGCTCTTTCTTTGCGGTAAGCTTTTTAACTGCAACATAAACTGCTGCTGCGAGCGATACAAGAGCAACGATAATTGCAATAATTTTAGCAATCTTCTTAAAGTTCATAATCTGAACCTCCTTAATATCTTTCTTTATTATTATAATCTTTAACATTTATAAAGTCAATACTAATTGTATTACAAAAATACTATACTTTTTCAACTCTTTGCGTTATAATAAGGCTGAACAGATTTTTATAAACGAGGCAGGATTAAATGACCAATGCAGAATATATAGAGGCTGTCGAAAAAAGACATTCACGCAGAGCTTACAGGCAAAAGCCGCTCAGTCGGGAGATAATGCAAATTATAAAGGAAATGGTTGAAGCGGTTAATAAGGATGCGAATTTGGACTTTACATTCATAGAGGACGCCACTCCGTTTTTTAAGATATTTTCGGGAAAGTTCAGTATGATAGTAATCGCAGGCCCCGACACCCAAAAGGCGAGAGAGAGTTGCGGCTATTACGGCGAGAGTATTGTTTTGCAATGCGTATATCACGGACTCGGCACATGCTGGGTTTCGGGTACATATAACGAAAACAAAGTATATGAGGCACTTCACCTTCCGAGCGATAAGCGTATTTATGCCGTTATCACCATAGGTTATGCAAAGGATAAGTACACTTTGGTGGAAAAAACCATGTATAACGCAACGCATAAGAAAAACAAATCGTATCAGGATATGTTTGAATTTTGCGACGCCAAATTGCCGGAGACTTACGCCTACGGTATGAAACTTGTTGAAATGGCACCGTCTGCCGTTAACAGGCGACCCGTTCATTTCAGATACGAAAACGGAATTTTAAGCGGATATGTAGACGAGCCGTATTCCGACAAGAGCGTCGATTTCGGCATTGCAAAACTTCATTTTTTAATCGGCGTAAGAGCAAAGGGAATTAACGGAAAATGGAGTCTAGACAATGCTTTTGAGGAATACGGGGGACAAAGAATAAAATTCACGCCCGATAAGGCTGAGGGAAAGGACGATTAATATGGAAAAAACAGAAAAGAAGAAGTGGTCAAAAAAGAAGAAAATACTTGTTATCGTTTTGAGTATTGTTGCTTTTCTTTTGGTTGCGACGATTTGTGCGGGTCTCGGCGTGCTGAAATGGTATTGCACTCCCGTTGATTACGAGGTGGTTTCCTCCGCTGAAATTGCAGACAGCGATACATATCTTGTTGCTCACAGAGGCTTTAGAGCGGTCGCTCCCGAGAACACGGCGCCTGCGTTTGAAGAGGCAGGCAAGGCAGGATTTTCGGCAAACGAATGCGATATTTACAGAACGACTGACGGCGTGTGGGTAGTTCAGCACGATAAGAACACCTATCGTATGATGGATTTGACTAAAAATATAGAAAAGTGCACCTATGAAGAACTGATGAGCCATAACACCGATAACGGAAATAATATCGCCGATTATCCTAATCTTAAAATTTGCACTCTTGAGGAGTATATGGAAATCTGCGATAAATACTCTATGGACGCAGTTATCGAGTTTAAGGGCGAGAGCAATCAGGAGCATTACGATGAGGTCATTGATATGATTAACCGTTATCCTAATGTTAAGGTTACATTTATCTCGTTCCAGTTCAGTGACCTTGAGGCGCTCAGAAAAGTGTGCGACAACGATTTGATGTATCTTGTGCAGAAGATTGAGCCCGAGGATATTCAACTTGCAAAGTCAATAGACAACTGCGGCATTGATTTTAACGCAAATAAGGAAGAAAACTGGGAGAATGACGCACAGATTATCAAAGACTGTCAGGCGGCGGGACTTAAACTCGGTGGCTGGACGGTAGATAAACTCGAAGTTATGCAAAAACTGCTTGATGTCGGCGTTGATATGGTTACTACCAACTGCATTACCTATTGATGAATTTTCAAAATCGAATTATTTGTATTTTGTAGAGGGTGGCCGGCGGCTACCCTTTATATAGTGCTTGAATAAGTTGTGACTATTTGGTACAATATATTGTATATTTTGTGATTAAATACAGTGAGAAAAGAAGTGAGAAAATGCTGTATCGGCTTTTGCCTCTCGGTAAGGCGTGGGAGCAGGGTATGCTTGCTCTGCCTAAGGTTATCGCAACCGATTATTTGAAACTTGCAAGTGAATATCAACTAAAGGCGTTGCTTATAATTTTGGCTTGTGACGGGCAGGCCGACAGTAAGCATATCTCAAAAACTCTCGGCTGTACCGAGAATGATGCCGTGGATTTTTTGGAATTTTGGCTCGAGGAGGGAATACTCTCCTGTGACGGCGAGGCTCGTGTTTCGCTCGTGGCTCAAAAGAGCGAAAAGAGCGAACCCGACGAAAAGAGCGAGAAAAAGTCGGAAACCGCTATTGAAATTGAAAAGAAAATTGAGGCTGTTGTTTCTAAGGCGGAGCGACCGAGTGTCCCCACATATACTCAAAGCGAGATTGTATCAATGTGCCGTGACAGTGAGGAGTTGACTTTTACTCTTCGCAATGCACAGGAGGTAATGGGCAAATCGCTCAGTCATGTGGAGCAGGAACTTATAGTTAATATGGTTACATATTACGGACTTCCGTGCGATATTGTGCTGATGATTTTGCAGTTTTATAAGAACGAAAAGGAGAGCGGAAAGGCTATCGGTACCGCTTATATTGCCGCTATGGCGAGAAATTGGAGCGAGGAGGGCATTGTTACTCTGGACGCCGCCGAGGAAAAACTCCATGATATAGAGAGAACGGACAATCTTTGGAAAGAGATTATTTCAATCAGCGGACTGCGCCACCGCAACCCCACCATTAAGCAGAGAGAGATGATTTCACGCTGGAGTGAGGACTTCGGTATGGACATGATTACCATTGCCTGCGATATAATGAAAGAAAATACCGACAGGCCGACACTTAGATATGTTGACGGCGTGCTGAAAAGTTGGAAGAAAAAGGGCATATTCACTCCTCAGGCTGTGGCTGATGAACACAAAAAGCATGAGAAAAAGACGGCGAATACGAACAAGCCGTCCATTGACGAAACCTATGATATTGACGATATTAACCGTCGTGCTATGATTAATGACAACTATGACATTTAAGGAGCAGAGCTATGGCATACTCAGCGGAAATAAGGAATAAGGCTAAGCGTATTTTGGAAAAACGGCATGATTCCGCCGTTATGCTTGCCGATGAGAGAGCAAGCGAGATTCGTATGGAAATCCCCGAGATTAACGAAATTCAGGCGGGACTGTCGCAGGTCGGCTTGGAGATTTCAAAACTGTTCTTCTATAAGGAAAATACCGATGAAAAAATAGCCGAACTCAGGGCGAAAAGCCACGCTCTCATCGACGAGAGGAGCAGACTGTTAAAGGCTCACGGCTATGACGAAAACGCTATGAAGCCGCAGTTTGTGTGCGAGGCTTGCGAGGACAGAGGTTATATAAACGGCAGAATGTGCTCTTGCCACCGCCAACTTCTTAAAGATATTATGCGAAAAGAAGTGTCACGTCTTGCGCCGCTTGACAGATGTACATTTGATAATTTTTCGCTCGATTATTACAGCGAGCAACCTATGGAAAATGCCATAATACCCAAAAAGAGAGCGGAAAAGATTTTTGACACTTGCAGAAAATACGCACAGAATTTTTCTCTGCGCAGCAAAAATCTGCTTTTCTTCGGTGGAGCGGGTCTCGGCAAAACTCATCTAAGCCTTGCCGTAATGAATGTTGTAATTAACAAGGGTTTTGATGTTTGCTACGGCACGAGCCAAAATATCTGTGACGATTTGCAGAGCGAGCAGTTCGGCAGGGTTGATGATTTGACCTATACAAAGGCACAGGTTATGGGCTGTGATTTGCTTGTGCTCGACGATTTGGGCACGGAGATAGACAATCAGTACAGCATTGCAACCCTTTATAACATAATAAATACCCGTATTCTCTCGGGTAAGCCTACGATTATTTCAACAAATTATTCTATGATAGATTTGGAAAAAAAGTATGATAAGCGTATCACGAGCAGGCTCACGGGCGAGTACATTCCGTTCTATTTTATCGGAAACGATATAAGAAATATAAAGTAAAACAGAATATGCAAAAGATAAAGCACCGAAAAGAACTTAAAATCCTTTCGGTGCTTATGTTTTTATTTATTGAGTTTCAGCAGTCTTGCGCCGTGCGGCTGAACGGTTATACTGTTTTCGCTTACGGTGCATTTTTGCCATATGTCATATGAGCCGTCAACGAAAATGTTGATTTCTTCTGCGGTGTTAATTGTAATCGGTTTTTCGTCCGTGTTGAACAGAGCGACAAATCGGCTGTTTTCGTTTTCGCCGTCCCAAATGATATAACCTTTGCCGTTTTCTTCATTGCGGCTGAGCATACGAGAGTTTTTCACAGTGCGGTGCATATTCATATATTCCGCATTGTTAAGCAGTGACAGAGTGAAATCGTCATTTTCTGGCATATTGCCGCCTATCATCAGCGGACTGCCGAAGATTCCCCACAGCGTCATCAGCGTATAATGTTCATCGTGGGTGAAATTGCTCATTCTGTTTTGTGCTCCGTGGTAGGAACAGAGCTTTGATATTCTGCCTATCGGGAGCATATCGCAGTCGGGATACGAACCGACGCCTCTCACTCCCTGCCATTCTTCGCACTTATCAAACATGGCATAAAGGTGCTCCCACAAGTCCCAAAAATCGCCTGTAAGTCGCCACATATTTGCATTTGCTTTTAGGTGCTCGGCTTTGTCTCTGAGAGCCGGACCCGGGGAAAGCGACAACACAATCTCTCTGCCGCAGGAGTAGATGGCGTTTCTGAGCATTTCTATCTCGTAATCTGCACTGTACGGGTTATCCCATTTTCTGAATTCCGTAACTGCTATGTCGTCACATTTTATGTAATCTACGCCCCAGTCGGCATACATTTTTATAATTGAATTATAGTAATCTTGAGCACCGTCGCAGTTTTTCATTCCGTACATATCCGTGTTCCACGAGCATACGGAGAAATGGTGTGCGACTTGGCGTGCGGTGTACTCGCTGTCTTTTATCGGCAGGTCTGCGTGAACCGCCTGACGGGGTATTCCACGCATAATGTGTATTCCGAATTTCAGTCCGATGGAATGAATGTAATCGGCAATCGGCTTAAATCCCTTGCCGTCTTTACTGCTCGGAAAGCGATTTTGTGCCGGAATGAGTCTGCCGTATTTGTCACAGCAAAGTTCGGCGAAGTTGTTGTAATCGTTACTGCATGCTTTAGGCTCGTACCACTGAATGTCGCAGACAATGTATTCCCAGCCGTATTGCTTTAAGTGCTTTGCCATATAATCGGCGTTTGCGATGAGTTGTTCCTCGTTTACCCCTGCACCGAAGCAGTCCCAACTGTTCCAGCCGCACGGCGGAGTTTTTGCCCAGTCCTTAAAATCACTCATTGTCATCACCTATTGTTGTTATTTCTTTTTTGTAGTTTATCAGATTAACTTTTTTGAGCGGAGTTATGCCGAGTGAGGAAAGATATTCGTTTGCTCTTTTCAGATTTTCCTTGTCGGCGTAAGCCTCGATTCTGTGGGCGTCGAGTCCGATTACCGTATCGTTTCCGATTTCGGACACGATTTGCCAGAAATCTCGGTTCGGGTAATGCCTGTTTGTGGTAAAGCCCAAGAAGTTAAATTCCAGCGGAATGCCGATTTTTTTAAGTTCGGTGACCATACGGCGCATTTTTTTGAGATATATCTCTCTGTCGCCCGTGAAGTTGATTACATCGGGGTGGGCAATGTAGGTGAATTCACCGCTTTTTGCGGCGAGAAGAACCTGGGATATATACTTGTCGAGAATTGCGACCGAGTCGGTTTCGTGACCCGAGTATCTTGCGTAGGGCTCGTACTCGTTATCCGTAAAATGCTGACCGAGGATAATGTAGTCGTACCTAAAACTCTTTAGAAATTCGAGTTCTTTTTCTATCAATTCGGGATAGTATTCCACCTCAAAACCGAGTTTTATATCGATTACGCCTTTGTATTTTTCTTGTAACTCACGAACGCTGTTTACATATCCCTGCGCCTCATCGCAGTCCATACGAAAGTTGCTTTTGTGCCCCTTTGGAAAAATGTACGGCGCATGGTCGGAAAACCCCATTTCGGTATAGCCGTTTTTTATTGCGCTTAAAACATATTCCTCGTCCGTGCCTTTTGCGTGATGGCATCTGTATGTATGAGAATGAAGATTATACATATTACTTTACGCTCTGTGCAAATTTGATGAATCCTTTTTTGCCGAATTCGTCCCTCGAGTAAACTCCGCATTGCTCAAGTATGGAGGTGAATACTATTCCTATCTCCTCCTTGATTATGTCGTCAATGTTCTTTTCGTTTATCTCGTATTTTGCCTTAATCATTTTTGACCACTCATAGTGAGAAGCCAGTTTTTCGTTATTTCTTATGTCCTCGCCGCTCAGCATAGCTTTTGCGAGGTCAGCCATTTCGGTCTTAAGTCTGCTCGGAAGAACGGCAAGACCCATAACCTCGATTAAGCCGATGTTTTCTCTTTTGATATGATGGTATTCGGGATGCGGATGGTAAAAGCCGAGAGGGCATTCCTTAGTGGTGATGTTGTTTCTGAGAACTAAATCCATCTCGAATTTTCCGTTTCTCATTCTTGCGATAGGGGTGATTGTGTTGTGTGGTTCGCCGTCGGTTTCGGAGTAGATAAACTGCTCCTCGTCCGTGTAACTTCTCCAAGAGGTGAGAATTTTATCCGACAGTTCAACGATTCTCTGCTTGTTTTCACCGGATAGTCTGATTACGCTCATCGGCCATTTAACTATTCCTGCGTCTATATCGTCAAAACCGTTGAATTTAAGTTCTGTCTCAACCGGAGCCTTAGCCATTGCAAATTCGTATCTGCCGCCCTGGAAGTGTTCGTGAGTGAGTATCGAGCCGCCGACTATCGGCAGGTCTGCATTTGAACCGATGAAATAATGCGGAAACTTCTCGACAAAATCGAGCAGTTTTTCAAATGCGCTTTTGTCTATCTTCATCGGGGTATGCTCGCCGTTAAATACAATACAATGCTCATTATAGTAAACATAGGGAGAATACTGCATAAAGAAGTCGTCGCCGCCGAGAGTCATCGGTATGATTCGGTGGTTTTGCCTTGCGGGGTGATTTACTCTGCCGGCATAGCCTTCGTTTTCTTTGCAAAGCAGACACTTCGGGTATGATGCGGCTTTCATCTTAAGAGCAGCGGCAATGGCTTTCGGGTCTTTTTCGGGTTTAGACAGATTTATTGTAATGTCAATGTCGCCGTACTCCGTTTTTGTTATCCATTTTACATCGTTTGCTATTCTGTATCTGCGAATGTAGTTGCTGTCCTGACTGAGTTTGTAGTAGTAGTCCGTTGCAAATTCCGGCGATTTTTCATAAAGAGAATTAAAGTCGGCTCTTACCTTGCTCGGTCTCGGCGTGAGAATTCCCATAAGTTTTGTGTCGAATAAATCTCTGTAAACAACGCTGTCCTCGCACAGTCCGTTCTCAACTGCATAATTCAGCATACAGTCGAGTATTTCCTCTAGCGGTTTGTCCTCTGCTTCGCAATCTTCAAAACTGTCGAGTCCGAGTGCTTCGCAAAGACTGTTTATTGCCCATATCTCGTCATCTTTTTCAATCATATTGTTCTTTTGGGCGTAGTGAACCAATGATTTTACTGCTGAATTTACATTCATTTTGATATTACCCCTCCGGCTTGCATATACTTTTATGTCTTACATTTTATGTATTATAATATATTTCAACTCATTATTCCATACAATTTTTTAACTTTTTAGAAATTTTGCCGCATTAGACTTTACGAGGCGGCATTTTCGTGATAATCTAGGAGTATAAATACCGATGACAATCGGGTATCTGCGGAGGCTGATTTATGAAAATCTGTGTATTCGGTGCGGCGAGTAAAACGATAGACGAAAAATATATAAAACCTGTTGAGAATATGGGTGAATATCTTGCAAAGCACGGTCATTCTCTCGTTTTCGGAGCAGGCAGTACGGGTGAGATGGGTGCTGCCTCCCGTGGCTTTAAGAATGGCGGCGGAACGATTCACGGCGTTGTGCCCGAGTTTTTCAAAAACGATTTGTACGAGTTTGTCAACTGGAATTGCGATGAACTTACCGTTACAAAAACAATGCGTGAGCGTAAGGGAATTATGGAAAATTTGGCAGACGCTTTTATTATCACTCCCGGCGGCTGCGGAACTTTTGAGGAACTTTTCGAGGTGCTCACATTAAAACAACTCGGACAGCATCGCAAGCCGATTGCGATTTATAATATCGACGGATATTATGATTTACTTGTCGGAACGCTTAAATATTCCATTGAAACCGAATTTGTTAAGCCGAATTGCGAAAGATTATACCGTGTATTTGACGAAAACGAATTTGATAAAATGATTGATTACATAGAAAACGATGATATGGACGGTATGACCGTTCACGATTTGAAATAGGAGGTTATCTTATGGCTAAAAATTTTGTGATTGCTTTAGGCAGAGAGTTTTGCTCTATTGGAGCAACAATATCCTTGATAGTTATAGCCTTGTCCTCCATTTTCTTCCCTTTGTCCTGGTCTGGTTTTATTACAGGTGGAACTGTCTCATCTTTTGGACGAGGAATAGCAGGAAGAACTTTATACTCCTTCCATACTTCTTTTACGAAATCAGCATATTCAGCATTGCATTGGGAACGAAAGTCCGCATACTCTGCCTTTACTTGCTTTTTAAAGTTCTCGTATTGAGATTGAAAGGTGTCGGTTTGGGCATAGACAGAAATAGAAGTTGTAGCATAAGCTAGCAAGAATATTAAAAACTTTCTCATTTTCCAAAATGTCATTTATGGTTTAACTTGAATGGATATAGCTTGACTACATGCTTTTTTTACATTGTTCTTCAGTTCTACACCAAGATTACCATAATCCCATGTATTTGCAAGTCCACCGTAAATCTCAGATCCCGGATAAATAAAGCCTCTGGTTTTGCAGAGAGCTATAATGTCCTCCATTTTAAACTTTGTTCTGTCCATTTTGTATATCCTCTTATATCTAAATGATTTTTTTACACTACAGATCCGCTGCGAAGCATTT
>OQVT01001638.1_pt1 | contig 14271 bp, 13 predicted proteins | sample 1691561 | NCBI WGS metagenome assembly OQVT01 (sample SAMN03418260, study PRJEB22391) | human gut metagenome | biome: human-gut; feature: organic feature; material: feces | host: Homo sapiens | place: Tanzania | collected 2013-01 | reverse complement strand
ATTGAGGTGTCTGGCAAGCGTGGTTTTACCGCAACCGTTGCTGCCGAAGACAACCCAGCGGCTGCCGGGCTCGATCTTCCAGTTCACGTCCTTGATAAGGGCGCGACCACCAATGGTGCAGCCTACTCCTCGCAGTTCAATTGTTGCTCGCTCCATGTCTCGACCTCCTTCAACAGCTCATCAAGGTCATCTTCCGAGACGATGGTGTTGGCGTCCATGCTCTGCGTGGATCCCTCGGCGGCGTCCTTCAAGCGCTCGTCGTCGATCATGCCCAGGTAGCGCAGCTGCCATGCAGTAAGCGTGGAAAGCTTGGCGATGTTCATCTGGTTGCGGGTAACGCCCTCTTCGGTTTCGGGATAGTAGTTGAAGCCAAGGCGCTCGATAGCGGCCTTCGCGCTGTCGTACAGGGCGCGCGGCACGCCGTACTCGATCTTCTCGCAGTTGTCGCAATACAGCTCGATGCGATACTCGGCCGTCGTCTGGTACAGGATGCGGCGAACAGCCAGGTCACCACCGCAATAACTGCAGCAGCAGTCCTTAGCGCGTTCCTTTAGGTGCTCAACACGGGGCAGTTTCTGGTTCATGTTAATCCTCCTTGTTTACAAGAGCCTTTATGAACTTGGTATCGGGGAGGTCTGCGGTCACCGTAGGCACCTTGATGCCGCTGACGCCGCGACCGGGAAGTTCCTTGCTGTCGAAATACGCCTGCTTATAGGCCGAATCGACCACGTATATATGTGAGGCGGTGAAGCCCCAGTGCTCGCCCATAATAGAATTCAGGAAACGAAGCAGCCGGGCGTAATCGATGTCGTCGGCGCTTTCCAAGATGAAGGACAGCTCGCCGTCTTTCTCGCACACCTGCATCAGGTCGAACTCGATGTCGTACTTGATCTCGATCCACGCGAACAGCGCCAGGAAGTTATGGCTGTCGCGCTTACGCCCGTTCACGCGAACGACCTCGCTGGTTTTACCGCAGAAGGCGAACACGGGCGAGCCGCCCTCGCGACCGGTAACGTATACAACATCTTGCATGTTATAGCGAACCAGACCCGAGTATGTGGTAACCACAAGCTCGTAGAACTTATGCGGCCACACCTCGCTGGCGCGATAAAGGCGCCCGGTAACCAGGTCACGGAACTCGTAGATCGAGCTGAACGGAGAAGCCGCGCCCTCGGCGGTAGCAGCCTTCAAAGGAATGTTCCACTTGCCCTCACTTGAGCCGTAACCCATGGCGAACGTGCCCACTTTCTTGGGAAGACGACGCATGACCTGGCGGGCATCGCGGCCGGTTGGTCCGTTCAGCCAGCCGCTGACCAACGAGAATCGAGGCCAAACGTTTCCAAGCGCCTCTTTCGAGGAAATAGAGCCAAACTCGCGCATGCCCGCATCGAGCGCATCGGCGCGCTCGGGGTTGGGCGAAAGCAACTTTTGCATGACCATGCGGCCGTCCTGGTCAATGACAGGGAGCGCAAGCAGGTCATACTTTGTGAACAGCTGTGCAACCTGTTCCTGGTCAGCGTGTGTATACACGGAGATGATCTCTGTCTCCATCAGTTCTTTGATCGGAACATCGTCATCTGTTGTCATCAAATCTTTTGCACTTACGATACCGACCAGTTTTCTGCGTTCTGTGATATAGCAGGTGTAAATGGTCTCTTTATGGATTCCGGTCTTCTTGATATGTGCCATCGCCTGTCCGACAGTCATTTCCTCACGCAGGTCTACATATTCCGTTGTCATGATACTTCCGGCACTGTCTTCCGGATAGTTCAGCAGTTGGTTGATCATGCTACGGTCTGACGCGCTGACGGTAGCCAGAATTCGCTTTACAAGGTTTGCCGGGAGTTCTTCCAGCATATCGACTGTATCGTCCATATAGAGGTCGTCTAAGAGCTCTTTCAGCTCTTTCTCAGTAAACATTGTTACCAGATAAGTCTGCATGGAAGTGTCCATATTGGAAAATACTTCAGCAGCTTTATCTTTTGGAATAAGACGAAAAGCAAGAGCCAGTTCTTTATCACTTAAAGTTGAGAGAAGAGAGGCTATGTCCACTTCGTTCATTACATCGAGAATACTTCTGACAGCTTTGAATTCGCGCTGCGCCAGAAGCTTTATAAAAATATCTTTGTCCATGATAATTACCTCGCATTATTTTATTTTTGTCTATTGAGCCACATATGTGGTAACTACTGGCACCAGAGTCCATAACCTCACCTCCCTTGTTCGTATTTTTATGAGAAACAAAAAACTCCATCATTGCCTGAACAATGACGGAGTCGTATTGACTTCTTATAAAATGCATCGTTCAAGCTTTAGTATCACAGGGCATATCAATTGCATTAGGTTGTGCCTTCTCGACACAGCCTGCTGACCAACTAATCGTGTCTCCACAATCTCGCGGCAGCAATCTCCGGGTCCTATCGAATGCTTAAGCATGTCAAATATCCCAATCCCTGTGGTAACCTCACCTACCGAAATGATGTAGTTGTGTTGTTTTTACCATAGATTATTGTATCCCACGCAGCGGGGTGTGTCAAGGAAAAATGCGATAAATCTGTGTAAATTGGTGTAAAAAGAAAGAAAAAAGGATATCTGTCAGAGTAATCATTACTTCTGGCAGATATCCTTTTTGTTTTCAATCCTTGCGGATCTGATATACAATTTTCCCATTCACTTTTTCCTCAGTGATCATTTTTTGCTTTACCATATAGGGAAGAATTGAATCAAGAAATTGTCTTGGATTAGTCACATTGATTTGTTCCTGCATAAATGGCTGTCTCGCCGTCAGATCTTTCACATATGGTTCAAGAGCTGTGCGGGTCATAGGACCATTTTTCTTCTCCATAATTACTAAGGTCTAAATCATTATTTATTACTTAAGTGTTACATTTGCGGAGCATATTAGCAAGATCGCTTCCCTGTCTCATCGTACGCCACAATCCCCATCCGTAGACGATCATTGTAGCAACTGCAAAGAGCAGTACATAAGGAAGATATTTCAGAATCGTATGCATCATTTCCGTTTCTCTCCTTTCCAGTAGATCAGGTGATTATCATGAAGGATCTCAAGGTATTTGATCAGTCTTGTCAGCGGCTGTTCCATAGAAGGAAACTCTGCTTCAAGCTCTTTGGAGATTGCATGTACATCCTTTTTATCATCGATGGAGTTCCACACAAAAGTTCCAAGCTTGTCTAACTTAATCTCGCTTACACGGGGACGACGGAAGAAGCGCTGAGCCAACTTGTGATAAAATCCCTTCCATTCGATAAGGACGGTAATAATACCGTCCTCACCTGTTTCATATTCAATTTCCGGATTCTTCTCCGGGATAAAGTCAAGATAGTTTTTACTGTCTTTCTTTTTCATTGAATTATTTTTCCTTATCAGCTTTCATACATACAACGTACAGAAGTACGAGTAATGCAATGTAAAGCACCAGACTGCCAACCTGTGGTAAGTGGAATGGCAGAATGATCTTAGAATCAATCTTAACTACTGCAAATACAGCAAGAAGGATACCGATGATACCTTCTCCGGCGATCATACCGGATGTAAAGAGAAGACCTCTGTCTGTACGTGCTTTTTTCTCTGCCTCTGTACCTTTTTTCTTCTCAACGAAGATACGTACAATACCACCAGCCATGATACCAGCACTCAGAGAGAATGGAAGGTACATACCAACTGCGAATGGCATAACCGGCATCTTGAGGATCTCAACAACGATTGCAATAAATACACCGATCAGGATCATAGCCCATGGAAGTTCCTCATTCATGATACCTTCAACGAGCATCTTCATCATTGTAGCCTGAGCTGCCGGAATCTTTTCTGTTCCGTATCCCCAAGCCTCATTCAGAAGGTAAAGAACGAATCCGATTGCTGCTGAAGAAGCAACAACACCGATGATCTCACCAACCTGCTGTTTGGAAGGTGTAGCACCTACGATGAATCCTGTCTTTAAGTCCTGAGAAGCATCTCCTGCGATTGCTGCAACGATACAGATGATACCACCGATAGAGATGGCTCCAACCATACCTGTAAGTCCTGTAGTACCTGTTACTTTCAGGATTACTGTAGCAAAGAGAAGAGTAGCGATTGTCATACCTGATACCGGGTTGTTAGAAGATCCGATCAGTCCAACCATACGAGAAGATACAGTTGCAAAGAAGAATCCGAATACAACGATGATCAGGGCACCAACCAGGTTAACCGGGAAGATCGGAAGGATCCAGATCAGAACAGCGATCACAAGGATAACTCCGATCAGTAATGGGAATGGAAGATCCTGCTCTGTACGAAGCTGTTTTCCAGATCCTGCATTCTTTTTCATACTTCCAATGGCCTGCTTAAATGTTCTTACGATCAGAGGAAGGCTCTTGATCAGACTGATGATACCACCAGTTGCAACAGCTCCTGCTCCGATGTATTTGATGTAGTTGCTCCACAGAGCGGACGGACCACCACCTGGCATAGTGAGCAATTCATTGACTGTAACTGATGCAGGGAAGATTGTAGCATCTCCACCGAACAGTGCGATCATTGGCATCAGTACGAACCAGCTGAGTGTACCACCGGCGAACATGTAGCTGGAGATCTTCGGTCCACAGATATATCCTACACCACCAAGTGCCGGAAGAACCTGCATACCAATCTGTGCTCCGCTGTAGTTCTTGAATGCATGTCCAATCTCACTTGGGAAGAGCTGCATTCCGTCTGCAAGGAATTTGTAAAAGGCTGCGATACCAAGTCCTGCGAATACTGTACCGGCCTTAGATCCACCTTCTTCTCCGGCCAGAAGAACTTCTGCACAAGCAGTTCCTTCCGGGAAAGGAAGTGTTCCGTGCTCTTCAACGATAAGAGCCTGACGAAGTGGTACCATGAAGCATACTCCGAGTATTCCACCAAACAGGGCAATCATAGCGATGGAAAGGATGCTTGGGAAAGCAATCTTTCCTTCTTCAGCCCAGAGGAATAATGCAGGAAGTGTGAAGATAGCTCCTGCTGCAACAGACTCTCCGGCAGAACCGATTGTCTGTACCATGTTGTTCTCAAGAATAGAATCCTTACGGAGAATCACACGAATGATTCCCATAGAAATAACGGCTGCCGGGATGGAAGCAGAAACTGTCATACCTACGAGAAGTCCGAGATATGCATTGGCTGCCCCAAATACGATCGCCAGAAGGATACCAATCAAGAGTGCTGTCACCGTAAACTCAGGAACGACTTTGTCCGCTGGGATGTACGGCTTGAATTCTTTCTTGTTGTTGTCCATTTTTTCAATGTCCTTTCTTTTGTTTTTTATACTATCCTGCTGTCCCCACAACAGATAGCAACGCTTTTTGCCAATACCCAAAAAAATTTTTATTAGCACAGCTTTATGATTATAGCATATTAAAGTGCTAAAAGGAAGAATAAAACGTAAAAATGTTATGGAAATATGTTACAAATATAAAATTTTTATAAAAAATGGTAGATTTTGGAATGAAAAAAGTGAAAACGAGAAAAATTCTCGATAATCTTGATGAAAAACGAGTTTCTGGAAAAAGTAGAAAAAAATACAAAAATACGTATGAATATAGAAATGATTGATGTCAAGAAGAGAAAAATGTGGTAAAATAAAATGGATTATGTAGTGATATAAAAGAACGGAGGTAAACAGTTGGAAGCTTATACAGGGTTTGCGGCGGTCTACGACATTTTCATGGATAATGTACCTTACGAAGAGTGGGGCGAATACATTCACAGTCTTTTAAAAGACCGTGGAATAGAGGATGGCATTCTCTTGGATCTGGGCTGTGGCACAGGAACAATGACAGAGAAGCTTGCGGATTATGGATATGACATGATCGGTGTGGATAATTCAGAGGATATGTTGGAACTTGCGATGGAGAAACGTATGGAGTCGGGGAAGGATATTCTTTATCTGCTTCAGGATATGCGTGAGTTCGAATTATATGGAACAGTAAGGGCGATTGTCAGTGTCTGTGATTCAGTCAACTATATTACAGAACCGGAGGAACTGGAAGAAGTATTCCGTCTGGTGAATAACTATCTGGATCCAAAGGGAGTCTTTTTGTTTGATTTTAATACTGTATATAAGTATAAGGAAGTTATGGGAGATACTGTGATCGCGGAAGACAGAGGGGAATGCAGTTTTATCTGGGATAATTTCTATTATGAAGAAGAGCGGATCAACGAGTATGACCTGACACTGTTTATCCAGGAAGAACAAGAAGACGGAAGTGAAGATTTATACCGGAGATATCAGGAGACACATTACCAGAGAGGCTATACATTAGAAGAAATGAAGGAACTGGTAGAACGTTCCGGACTTGTTTTTGAGGCGGCATATGATGCAGTGACACATGAAGCACCGACCGGGAAGAGTGAGAGAATCTATATCGTGGCCAGAGAATCCGGGAAATAAATGGATACAATTTATATTGCATAAGAAATACGAGGAGAATGAGACATGAATGATTATATTGTAAGAGCAACAGCAGGAAATGCACAGATCCGTGCATTTGCGGCAGTGACAACGAAGCTGGTTGAGGAGGCAAGAGAGCATCACGGAACAAGTCCGGTTGCGACAGCAGCGCTCGGACGTCTTCTTACAGGCGGAGTGATGATGGGAAGCATGATGAAGAATGATACAGATATGCTGACAATCCAGATTCAGTGTTCCGGTCAGATCGAAGGTCTGACAGTGACAGCGGACAGTAAAGGAAATGTGAAAGGATATGCATTTAATCCTGATGTTATGCTTCCGGCGAAGAATGGAAAGCTTGATGTTGGTGGAGCACTTGGACAGGGTGTCATGACGATCATCAAAGACATGGGACTCAAAGAGCCATACTCCGGACAGACAATCCTGCAGACAGGAGAGATCGCGGAAGATCTCACTTATTATTTCGCAACATCTGAACAGGTACCATCTTCTGTAGGACTTGGAGTTCTTATGAATAAAGATAATACAGTAAAATGCGCCGGCGGATTTATCGTACAGGTTATGCCGTTTATCGAAGATGAAGTACTCAATAAGCTGGAAGCGAATATTCAGAAGATCCAGTCTGTAACATCCATGCTGGATAACGGACATACACCGGAGCAGATGCTCGAGCAGGTTCTTGAAGGACTTGATCTGGAGATCACAGATACAATGCCGGCACAGTTCTATTGCAACTGCTCTAAGAAGAGAATTGAGAAAGCAATCATCAGTATCGGAAAGAAAGATATTCAGGAAATGATCGATGAAGGCAAAGAGATTGAAGTGAAGTGTCATTTCTGTAATACAGCATATAAGTATTCCGTAGATGAATTGAAAGAATTGTTGAAACAGGCTCGATAAGTATAGCCTTCGGCAGGATTGCAGAGATGTGCAGAAAAGTATGCCGTGCGATACATTCTTGAAAATAGAAAAAATATAGAAGATGGGGTGAAGATGAGATGAAAAATGGATTTATAAAGGTTGCGGCAGCAACACCGGATATCCGCGTTGCAGATGTGGAATTCAATACACAGAATATCATCAATGCGATGGAAGAAGCACAGAAAAATGGTGCGAAGATTCTTGTGTTTCCGGAGCTTTGTGTGACAGGATACACCTGTAGTGATCTGTTCGACCACAGCGTACTTCTGAAAGCTTCCAGAAAAGCGCTGCTTGAGATTGCAGAAAATACAAACGACAAAGATATGCTCGTATTTGTCGGAGCACCGCTTGAAGTGAATGGAAAGCTTTATAATGTAGCTGCGGCAATGAACCAGGGCGAGATCATCGGGTTTACGACAAAGACGTTCCTTCCAAACTATGGTGAATTTTATGAGATGCGCCAGTTTACTCCGGGTCCACAGACAGTGAGAGAGATTACATTTGGAGGAAAGAAGATTCCATTCGGTCCGCAGATTCTCTTCCAGGCAGAAGGGATGGAAGAACTGGTAGTGGCAGCAGAGATCTGCGAGGATGTCTGGTCACCGGTCCCACCGAGCATTCAGGCGGCACTCGAAGGTGCGACCGTGATCGTCAACTGTTCTGCAAGTGATGAGACGATCGGAAAAGATACTTATCGTCGTGCATTGATCTCCGGACAGTCTGCAAGACTGATCTCTGGATACATTTATGCAAATGCCGGAGAAGGGGAATCTACAACAGATCTTGTTTTCGGCGGACACAATATCATTGCTGAAAACGGAACAGTGCTGAAAGAAAGCAGTAGATATGTAAATGAAATTATTTACTCGGAGCTGGATCTTCAGAGAATTACAGGCGAGAGAAGAAAGAATACAACATTCCAGCCTATGGATGAAGAGACTCTGGTACGTGTTCCATTTACAATTGAAGAGACAAAGACATTCTTGACAAGAACATTTCCTAAGAAGCCATTTGTTCCTTCTGATGAACAGACTCGTGCACAGCGCTGTGAAGAGATCCTGACGATCCAGGCAATGGGACTGAAGAAACGTCTGGCTCATACGAATGCCAGAACTGCGGTTGTCGGCATTTCCGGAGGTCTGGATTCTACGCTTGCACTGCTTGTAACAGCACGTGCATTTGACCTGCTTGGAAGAGACAAGAAAGATATCATTGCTGTGACAATGCCTTGTTTTGGCACGACAGACAGAACTTATCAGAATGCATGTGAGATGTCCAAGAAAGTCGGTGCGACTCTGATCGAGGTTCCGATCGCAGATGCGGTGAATATTCATTTCCGTGATATCGGACATGATCCGGAAGATCATAGTGTAACTTATGAAAACTGCCAGGCGAGAGAGCGTACACAGGTGCTGATGGATATCGCAAACAAGACTTGGGGAATGGTTATTGGAACAGGTGATCTGTCAGAGCTTGCGCTTGGATGGGCGACCTATAATGGAGACCATATGTCCATGTATGGAGTCAATGCATCTGTACCAAAGACACTGGTTCGCCATCTTGTGAAATATGCAGCAGATGATACAACAGATGAAGCACTTAAAAACGTGCTTTATGATGTGCTTGACACACCGGTAAGTCCGGAGCTGCTTCCACCGAAGGACGGAGATATTGCACAGAAGACAGAAGATCTTGTAGGACCTTATGAACTGCATGATTTCTTCCTGTACTTTATGCTTCGTTTTGGATATGAGCCAAGCAAGATCTTCCGTATCGCTTGTATGACATTTGACGGTGAATATGACAAAGAGACGATCTTCAAATGGCTGGAAACATTCTGCAGAAGATTCTTCTCACAGCAGTTCAAACGTTCCTGTCTGCCGGACGGACCAAAAGTCGGTACTGTGGCACTTTCTCCAAGAGGGGACTGGAGAATGCCAAGTGATGCCTGCGTAGCGGTATGGATGAAGGATCTCGAGGCTTGCAGAGTATAATCTGTGGTGAAAACCAGAGAGAAGGAGAATAAGATAAGAAAAATCATTGCGGGATGTGGAAAATCAGCATCTTGCATAAACTTGGGGAAAGAAAAAGGAGAGGATAAGATGAAACTAATCAGAACAGAGGATGCAGTCGGCAGTGTGCTTTGCCACGACATTACCCAGATTATTCCGGGAGTTGTGAAAGATGCGGTCTTCCGTAAAGGCCACGTAGTGACAGAAGAGGACGTTCCGGTACTGCTTTCTGTAGGAAAAGAACATCTTTATGTATGGGAGAAGCAGGAAGGCATGCTTCATGAGAATGATGCGGCAGAAGTACTGCGTCAGGTATGCCAGGGAGAGCATATGAATGCATCGGAGGCGAAAGAAGGAAAGATCGAACTGACTGCACAGTGCGATGGCCTTCTGAAGATTAATCGCGAGAAATTAAATGAAGTAAATGCACTTGGTCAGATTGTACTTGCATCCAGACATGGAAATTTCCCGGTGAAAAAGGGAGATAAGATTGTAGGAATGCGTGTCGTTCCGCTAGTGATCGAGGAAGAGAAGATGAATCATGTGAAAGAGCTCTGTGGGGAAGAGCCGATTTTCACAATTCTTCCATTCCATCAGATGAAAGTCGGAATCGTGACAACAGGAAGTGAAGTTTATCATGGAAGGATCACAGATAAATTTACTCCGGTTGTAAAAGCGAAATTAGAAGAAGCAGGCATGGAAGTACTTGGAAATGTACTCTGCGATGATGATTCTCAGATGGTAACCGATGCGATCAATGACTGGATCGCAAAAGGTGCAGAGTTTGTTGTCTGTACAGGGGGAATGAGCGTTGATCCGGATGACAGAACACCGTTGTCTATCAGAAATGCAACAGATGAGGTGATCACTTATGGCGCACCGGTACTTCCGGGAGCGATGTTCATGCTGGCTTATAAAGGTGAGATTCCGGTTGTAGGCCTTCCGGGATGCGTAATGTATGCAAGAAGAACAATCTTTGATTTGGTACTTCCGAGAATCGCAGCAGGTGAGAGACTGAGTGTGGAAGATTTCACAGTGCTTGGAGAAGGTGGACTTTGCCTGAACTGTGATGTTTGTACTTATCCAAATTGTGGATTTGGAAAATAATAAGATGAAGGAGAAGTGGGGAATGAATTCATTTTACATTCAGTTGCAGGCAGAACTTACAGATGCAAAAGAAGAACTTTGGGCACAGACACAGATTGATGGTGTTGAAGCAGGAAAGAAAATTCTGTTGAAAGGTGAACCGGAGAATACAGATAGTGTATTCGTAGATGAAAATGGTGAGCGTGTTTTCCAGGAGCGTATCAGCCGTCCGGCGAAGCTGGTGATCTGTGGGGCAGGGCATGTATCTATGCCGATCATTCGCATGGGAAAGATGCTTGGATTCCATGTTACGGTGGTGGAAGACCGTCCGAAATTTGCAGATGATGCGAGAAGAGCGCAGGCTGATCAGGTCTATTGCGAACCATTTGAAGATGGTCTTGCAAAGATCAAAGGAGATACAGATACATGGTTTGTGATCGTTACAAGAGGACACAGGTATGATACAGACTGTCTTAGAACAATCCTTGGTAAGCCAAGAGCCTATGTCGGAATGATGGGAAGTAAGCGAAGAACTGCGATTGTGAAAGACCAGCTGGAGGCAGAAGGTTTCGAGCGTGAGGTGCTTGAAGCGGTTCATACACCGATCGGTCTGAAGATTGCTGCCGAGACACCGGAAGAGATTGCGGTATCTATTATGGCAGAAATCATTCAGATTAAAAATAGCCGTGCAAAGAGCGGCGGATATTCCAGTGAACTTCTTGAAGAAATTCTGAAAGAAGATGAGTGCGGAAAAGTGCTTGCGACAATTATTTCCAGAAAAGGTTCTGCACCACGCGGTGTTGGAACAAAGATGCTTGTATGCGGAGATGGAAGAATTGTTGATACTATCGGCGGAGGATGTGTGGAAAGTGAGATCATTCAGAAAGCACTTCTCATGATCCGTACAGAGCAGGAAGGATTCCAGGTATGCAAGGTAGACATGACAGCAGAGGCGGCCGAGGATGAAGGTATGGTCTGTGGCGGCGTTGTTGAGGTCGTGCTCGAAAAAGTAAAATAAGTGCTCTGGATAAAGTTAAAATGGTAGTAGTAATTGAGATTGGAGAATAAGAAAATATGGATGATATCAAAATTTTAAAAGGAAATATTATCTATACAAAGACGAAAGACACATTTGAGATATGCGAACACAGTTATCTTGTGTGTAAAGATGGAAAAGTGGAAGGTATCTATCAGACACTTCCGTTCCGACTTGGAGGGGAACCAATTGAGGATTATGGAGATTGTCTGATCATTCCGGGAATGACAGATCTTCATATACATGCACCTCAGTATACATTCCGCGGTACAGGGATGGATCTGGAACTGTTGGAGTGGCTGGAGACGAATACATTTCCGGAGGAAGCAAAATACAAGGATGTATTGTATGCGAATGAGGCGTATGCGAAGTTTGCTGAGAATTTGAAACAGAGTTCAACAACAAGAGCTTGTGTCTTTGGAACGATTCACAGAAGACCGACACTTGTTCTGATGGATCATCTGGAACGAAGTGGTCTGGTCACAATGGTCGGAAAAGTGAATATGGACAGAAATTCACCGGATGAACTTCGTGAAGGTACACAGGAGTCTGCAGAAGAGACAGTTGAATGGATGAAAGATGTTCAGCATAAAAAGTATAAGAATACGTTGCCAATCCTGACGCCTCGTTTCATTCCGAGCTGTACAGACGAGTTACTGGATATGTTAAAGATGGTTCAGATGCGTTATCAGATTCCGGTACAGTCACATTTATCAGAGAATCTGTCAGAGATCGAATGGGTAAAAGAACTTTGTCCGTATGCCGAGTTTTATGGAGATGCATACGATCATTTTGGATTGTTTGGAGCAGATGCACCGACAGTTATGGCACATTGTGTATACAGTACGGAAGAAGAGATCCAGAGAATGAAAGAAAATGGTGTATATGTTGCTCATTGTCCGGAATCAAATGAGAATCTTTCTTCCGGAATCGCACCGGTAAAACGTTATCTGGAAGAAGGACTTTCTGTAGGACTTGGAAGTGATGTCGCAGGTGGATCGACAGAGAATCTTTTCCGGGCAATGGCACATGCAATCCAGGTGTCAAAGCTTCGCTGGAGACTGGTGGATCAGAAATATCCGGCATTGAAGTCAGAAGAAGCATTCTATATGGCAACTAAGGGCGGCGGATCATTCTTCGGAAAAGTCGGAAGTTTTGAAGAGGGATACGAGTTCGATGCAGTTGTATTAGATGACAGCAGACTGGAATCTTCCCGTCAGATGAGTGTAAAAGATCGCTTGGAAAGAATGATCTATCTTGCTGATGAGAGAGAAGTGAAAGCGAAATACGCCAGAGGAAATAAAATTATATAAAACACATGAAAAAACCTCAGATTCGGGTGTTGCAGCACCGTTCCCTGAGGTTTTTTCATGTTCTATTTTAGGAGTTTTAAGTAATTGACTTATTCAATCGATTTTTCAATCTTAAAGGTGGATTCTTGTTCCGGTCTCACCAAGAATTCCGTCTTTTGCTTTCTCAAGCAGTGTGATCAGTGACTGTCTTCCAGGTTTGGATTCAGCAAAGTCAAGCGCTGCCTGTACCTTAGGAAGCATAGAACCAGGAGCGAAATGTCCTTCTTCTACATACTGTTTTGCTTCATCAACTGTCACATCGTCAAGCCATTTCTCATCCGGCTTTCCGTAGTTCAGTGCAACTTTCTCTACAGCAGTCAGGATGATGAGGAAGTCTGCGTCGAGCTCTTTGGCAAGGAGAGCACTTGCAAAGTCCTTATCAATAACTGCACTTGCACCTTTCAGGTGGTTACCCTGGCGCATAACCGGGATTCCACCGCCGCCGCAGGCAATAACAAGGTCACCGGAGTCAACCATTGTACGGATTGTACCGATCTCAACGATCTCCTGCGGTTTTGGAGATGCTACAACACGGCGGTATCCGCGTCCTGCATCTTCTTTCATGATATAATCATATTTCTCAGCCATAACATCAGCTTCTTCCTTAGAAAGGAATTTACCGATTGGCTTGGATGGTGTTTCAAAAGCCGGATCATCAGCATCCACGCGAACCTGAGTGATCATTGTAGCAACCGGGATATCATGGATTCCTCTGTTGAACAATTCTTCTCTCAGAGCATTCTGCAGGTCATATCCGATATAAGCCTGGCTCATTGCAACACATACAGAAAGTGGTGTGTTTGGCTGTTTCTCATCCTCGTGTGTCAATGCGATCATTGCGTTGTTGATCATACCAACCTGAGGACCATTGCCATGTGCTACGACTACTTCGCAGCCTTCCTGAATCAGGTCTACGATCGCGCGTGCTGTAATCTTAACAGCAGCCATCTGCTCAGGAAGAGTATTGCCAAGGGCATTTCCGCCGAGGGCAATGACAATACGTTTTTTCTTTTCCATTTTAGGATCCTCCGTATTTACTGTAAAGGTATTGTACAGGTCTGAAAGATTCAGGCCTGTACAATGAGTTACTAATTAAGGTAACTATGAAACTATTCTTGTCTAAGAGATTTGAGATTAATCAAAAATTCTAGACACTCCTCTTTCTTCGAGTTTCTTCAGGATTTCCTGTGGGTTCTCGAATTTAGCGAGGAAGATCATAGCTGCGATGATGTATGGTTTGAAGCTAGCTTCTTTGTAAAGTGGATCTCTGTAACGATCGAATACGGAAGCGTCAACTTCACCTTCTTCACAGCTTACGCCTGTGATGTCAGCTGGCAGGCAGTGCAGGTAAAGAGCTTTTCCGTCTTTTGTTGTTTTCATAAGTTCTTCTGTACAAGCCCAGTCTTTGTGCT
>OQVT01001636.1_pt1 | contig 14280 bp, 19 predicted proteins | sample 1691561 | NCBI WGS metagenome assembly OQVT01 (sample SAMN03418260, study PRJEB22391) | human gut metagenome | biome: human-gut; feature: organic feature; material: feces | host: Homo sapiens | place: Tanzania | collected 2013-01 | reverse complement strand
GAGCATCTGCCTTACAAGCAGAGGGTCACAGGTTCGAGCCCTGTAACTTCCACCAGGTAAAAAAAGCACTCCAGATTTGGAGTGCTTTTTTGTTTTTTCTGAGAAAAACCAAAAGGAGGACGGCATGAAGGAAAGTTCGACAAGAAAGCGGCGGTTTGCGATAGCAGCCGTGCTGGTGCTTGTCCTGTTTGCGCTGGGGCGGTTTTTACAGCATCCGCCGTCTGCGATGGACGTTTTGTCCGGCGCAACCCAAAAGACACAGACCGCGGAGCTTGCGGAACGCTATGCGCTGGGCATGCCGCAGGACATGGAGCGCGGGGAGCAGGAGGCGATAGCTGCGCTTGCCGCCGGTCGGGAGACACAGGACGGCTTGCCGGACAAGGTGCTGCTCACCGTGCCGGAGGAGGACGAGGCGGCACAGACATACGCGCGCAAGCTGGCGCGCGTGCTGGAACGCAGCGGTACGGATTGCCGCGTACAGACGCAATCGGATGCGATGCTGCGCGCGTTTGCCAAAGAAGGAAAACTGCAGCTGTTTTTGATTGCAAGCGATCAAATCGGGCGCAGTCAGACACAGGCGTATACCGTACAGGAACTGACACGGGAAGAAATGGAGGCGGTTCGGTGAGAAAGCTCAATACGATTGTGTCGGTCTTGCTGGTTGTCGTGTTTTTGCTGCACGGCGTGCTGGGCAGCTTTCTGCTGCTGGGCGTGAGCCAGACTGCCGGAAAGATGCTCGCGCATATCGGCATGCTGCTGCTTTTTCTGCATCTGTGCATCGGTGTTCGTCTGACGATGCAGACGGTTCAGACCAAGCAGGGATTCGCGTACAGCAAACAAAACGCGCTGTTCTGGACGCGCAGAGCCAGCGGTTTGGCGATTTTGATTCTTGTTTTCTTTCACATGGGCGCGTTTGGCAGTGTGGAGGACGGACTGTATATTCTGACGCCGTTTACGACGGTGAAGCTGCTCACACAGCTGCTGCTCCTTGCGGCGCTGTTTGTGCATATCTTCGTCAATGTGCGGCCGCTGCTGGTTTCGCTGGGCGTCATTACCTATAAAGAGCGGCGCGGCGATTTGTTTTTGATGTTATCCATCCTGCTGTTGTTTATGGCAGGTTCTGTCGTAGTGTACTATATTAGGTGGCATGTATGAAAAAGACATTGTTGATTGTTGGCGCAGGGCTCGCCGGACTGTCTGCGGCTTGGACGGCGGCGGAGCAGGGACAGCAGGCAATTTTGGTGTCCGCACAGCCGTCGGAACGGGCGCAGTCGGTCATGGCGGAGGGCGGCATCAATGCGGCGCTGGACACCAAGGGAGAAGGCGACACGCCGCAGCAGCATGAGGCGGATACCCTGCGCGCTGCGTGCGGGCTGGCAAATCCGCAGACGGTGCACGGACTGACGCAGGCGGCGCCGCAGCTCGTCCGGCAGCTGGATGCGCTCGGCGTGCAGTTTAACCGCACAAAACAAGATGACATAGATGTGCGTGCGTTTGGCGGACAGAAAAACAAGCGCACGGCATTTGCACAGAGCGATACCGGCAAACAGCTGGTTACCGCGATGATTGACGCGGTGCGCCGCTGGGAAGTCAAAAAAAGCGTTGCGCGGCTGGATCATCATGTCTTTGAAACCCTGCTGCTGGATGGGAACACCTGCGGCGGCTGCGTGGTGCGCGACACCTATACCGGCGAACACATGCCGATTCAGGCGGACGCCGTCATCATGGCGTGCGGCGGCATACACGGATTGTTTGGCGATACGACGGGTTCTCTTGCCAATACCGGCGAGGCGGTCGCAGAGCTGTTTCGTCTGGGCGTACCGCTTGCCAACGCCGAAATGATCCAGTATCATCCGACGACGGCGAAGCGCGGCGGCAGACGGCTGCTCATCAGTGAGGCGGCGCGCGGCGAGGGCGGCAGATTATACGCGCTGCGCGACGGAAAACCGTGGTACTTCATGGAAGAACGCTATCCGGAGCTGGGCAATCTGATGCCGCGCGATGTGACTGCGCGGGAAATTTGGCGCGTGCGGCAGCAGACGCCGGTTTATTTGGATATGACACAGCTGTCCGGCGAGGTGTTTGCACACAGGCTGTCCGGTCTGCGTGAGGATTGTATCACGTATTTGGGACTGGACCCGAAAAAACAGCCGATTCCGGTTGAGCCGGGCATTCATTATTTTATGGGCGGCTTGCGCGTCGATGCACAGCACCGCACGAACGTGCGCAATTTGTATGCGGCGGGAGAGTGCTGCGCGCAGTATCACGGAGCCAATCGCTTGGGCGGCAATTCGCTGCTCGGCGCGATTTACGGCGGAAAAATTGCCGCACAGACGGCGCTGGCACAGGCGGATGGCAGTGCGCATACCTGTCAGATCACACAGGCGGGAGCACAGACGCCGATGCAGGAACAGCAGGTTCTGCACCGTGCGCTGCTGGATGGGTTGGGTGTTGTGCGCACGCAGGAGAGCATGGAACGGGCACTGCACACGGTACAATCGCTGTCCGGCAATCTGGCGCTGCTGGGACAGGCGGTTCTGCGCAGTGCACTGGCACGCAGAGAGAGCCGCGGGGCGCAGTTCCGCGCGGATTATCCCGAGACAGAACAAAAATACTGTGCGGCGACGGTGGCGCACTATCAGCAGGGAAATCTTTCTATCACGTGGGGTGATGTGACGATATGACGTATGAAATTCAAATCAGACGGCAGAACAGCGCGCAGGACGCGGTGTATTGGCAGACATTTCGCTGTGAGAGCGACGGCAATGCCTCGGTTGCGGATGCCCTGCGCGAGCTGAATGCGCGGACACCGCTGCTGGATGCGGCAGGGACACCGGCGCAGCCGATCGGCTGGGAATGCAGCTGTCTGGTGCGCAAATGCGGTGCCTGCGCGATGCGCATCAATGGGGTGCCGCGTCTGGCGTGTTCGGTCTTTTTGCGCGACATCAAAAGCGGCAGGCTGCTGCTTGAACCGCTGAGCAAATTCCCGCTTGTGCGCGACTTGATTGTGGATCGGCGCGTGATGTTTGACCGGCTCAAAGAGATGCAGGTGTGGCTGGACGGCGAGGCGGACAAGCATCCGCGCACGCACGCCGCGCGGTATCAGTCGGCGCGGTGCTTGCAGTGCGGCTGCTGCTTGGAGATTTGCCCGAATTTTTGCGCCGAGCAGCCGTTCGGCGGGGCGGCAGCGGCGGTGAATGCATTTCGCGTGCTGGATCAGGAAACCGATGCGGCGCATAAGCAGGAGCTGATGCAGCAGTATCGCGCGAGCTATTATGAGGGCTGCGGCAAGTCACTGGCGTGTCAGGATATTTGTCCGGCAGGCATTCCGGTAGAGGAGCTGCTGGTGCGCTCCAATGCAGCGGCAATTTGGAAACGATAACAGCATAGAAAACAGCGGCGTGCGTGCCGCTGTTTTTTTGTGCCGGAAAGCGTATGTGTGCCCGCAGCTTCGACGGACTTTTTGGCTGCGCTTGGATATACTGGGAACATGAAACAGGAGGCGCGAATACATATGCTCGAAAAACAGAAACAGCAAAAACGAACAGGAAGCATGCAGACCCGAAAGCGCGGCGTGTCCGCGCTGTATGTCATCGGGGCGGCGCTGCTGTCCTGCGCACATATTACAGGTGTCGGCGCGCCGTTTGGCGTGGCATTTGCCGCGGCGGCGTGTCGGGCAGGATATGGATTTGGCGCCGTGCTCGGCACATTTGCGGGATATCTGCTGTCCATGCAGGGCGCAGAGGGCGTACCGTATGCGGGCGCGGCGCTCATGACGCTGGCGGCGGCGACGATTTTTTTCGGCACGCGCCTGCCGTCGGCGCGGTGGTTCTTTCCGGTCATGGCTGCGGTGTCGGTCGCGGCGACAGGGGCGGTATTTGCCTTTGCAGACGGCGTGGAGTGGCACAAAGCGCTGTTGTTTGCGTGCCGCGTTGTGCTGGCGGGCGGAACGGCGTATTTTTATGAGGCTGCCTTGGACACCGCGCGCGGACGGCCGCAGGTGGTGCGGTTTGGCGGGATGCTGATTTTGGCGGCGACGCTGCTCATGGCGGCGTATCCGTTTACCGTGGCGGATCTCATTTGTCCGGCGCGCATTGCGGCGATTTTTGTGGTGATGGCAATTGGTTATATGGGCGGATTTTCGTATGGCGCCGCCAGCGGCGTCGGCATTGGCGTGGCGATGGATGCGGCGGGCGGTGTCGGGCTGTATTATGCGGGCGTCTATGCGGTCGCCGGTATGGTTGCGGGATTTTTCTCGCGCGGCGGACGCGTGGTGTTTGCGGCGGCGTTTGTCCTGACGCATGCGGCGGTGCATCTGCTGGGCGGTCAGGCGGCGTATTTGTCGGGCATATATGAATGCTTTGTCGCATCCGTGTGCTTTGTCCTGCTGCCGGAGACCGTGTGGGAGGAATGGAAAGACCGCCTGCTGCCGATGGACCCCAAGCCGACGGATTATGCGGCGCGCGTCAGCCGGTTGGCGAATCACTATGCGTCGGTGGCATCAGACGCCTTTTCGGAGATGTATCAGGCGATGGCAAACAGCGGCAAGGCGCGCAAAGAAGAAAGTGACCTCGGCGCGGTGTTTGACCGGACGGCGGATCGGGTGTGCCGCCGCTGCTCGGCGCGGGAAAATTGCTGGGAGCGGGACAAGCTGGCGACGCTGCGCACACTGGATTCCATCTCCGGCCCGCTTTTGCGAACCGGACACATCAGCAGCGGCGATTTTCCGGGACATTTTGCGGCGCAATGCCTGCGCTTTTCTGATTTTGTGCTGGCGCTCAATGAGGGCATGGACGCGCTGTTTCAGCGCAGACAGACGCAAAAGAAAAATGAGGCGGGAAGAAAGCTGATTGCACAGCAGTATGCCGGTGTGACCGGAATTCTCAAACAGGTGGGAGAGAGCATGTGCAGCGGCACGGAGATTCTTCCGGCGCAGGAAAAGGAGCTGCGGACGTATGCAGAGGCATTTGGCCGCGTGCGGACGGTCGCCGCGTGGAAGGATCGGCGCGGCCGTCTGCATCTGGAGCTGACGGGCGAGTGTGTGCAGCGCATTTTGCGCAGTCAGGAGGGCTTTACGTCCGGTTTGGGCGCGCTCATGCATGTCACGCTGACAAAACCCGAAACGCAGTATGATTCCGGCGGCATGCGGCTGATGTTCCGCGAGCAGGAGCCGTATGATATCACGGTTGGCATCGGGACGCGCACGCGGGAAGGTCAGCAGATTTCCGGTGACTGCATTCGCTATTTTACGACGGAGGAGGGCATGGCATGCGTGATTTTGTCGGACGGCATGGGCTCCGGAGAACAGGCGCGGGAGGAATCTGAGAGCACCGTGCGCATGGCGGAGCGGTTTTTGCGCGCGGGCATTTCGGCGGCGGACTGTGTGCGCACCATCGGACCGGCGCTCAAGCTGCGCACGCAGGGAAAGAAGTTTGTGACGCTGGACATCAGCACGATTGATTTGTTTACCGGTGAGGCGGTGTCCGTCAAATGCGGCGCGGCGCCCAGCTTTGTGCGCGCCGCAGACGGCGATGACAGTGTGCGCGTGCGGCGCATTTTGTCCAGCACGCTTCCGGCGGGACTGGAGGAAGCCGGAGATATGGACGTGACACAGTTCCGGATGGGCAGTCAGGACGCGCTGGTGCTGCTCAGCGACGGCATTGTGGATGCGGACGGCAGCAATGCGGGCTGGGTAGAGGAATTGCTGGCGGACAGCGTGAAGCTGTCTGCGCGGGAGCTGGCGGCGCGCCTTGTGCTCGAAGGCTCTGCGCGCGGCGCACCGGATGACATGAGCGCAGTGGTTGTGTATCTCGGCAAGAGAGCGCAGCGGGAGATGCAAGAAGCAGGGGGATGATTCCGCCTGCTTTTTTGCGTGTGTGAATAGAATGTAAAACTGTCGGCGAGCGCTTGCATCTGTCGAAAAAAGAGACTATGATAAATCCAGAAGAGAACGGAAAGGAGTATGCAATGCTGATGCACATTGCGCCGCTGTTGGCGCTGACACCGGAAATCAAACAGGAAGTATATCCCATTCTGCTGTTCTTGGGCATGTTTGCCGTTGTGTTCGGACTGGGCGGCACGCTGGTTCGCCGTCTGCCGCGCAAGCCGGGCTCTATGCTGGATGAAATTCTCAGCGAGAAATGGGAGGACGAGCAAGAGGACGAGCGAGAAAACGCAGACGAACAGCATACACAAGAGAAAGAATAAGATACCGCGAAACCCGCATCGAAAGTGAGGTCAGGGGAACCGTGGATGTCAATATGATTATGGACTGGATCGCCAAATACGGCGCCGTTGTTTTTTTGGTCATTACCTGCCTGGAGGCGATGAACTGCCCCGGCATGCCGGCGGGCGTTGTGCTGCCTGCGGCGGGCATCTATGCCGCGAGCGGAAAGATATCCCTGCTTTTTGTCATTTTTCTGACGGTAATCGGCGGTATGGCGGGAACTGCGGCGATGTATTATATCGGCCGGCTGGGCGGACATCCGCTCATGCATTGGCTCAAGGCGCGCGGTCCGAAAATCAAAAACGGCTGTGAGCGGTGTGAGGAATATTTACACCACAGGAGCTTTGTGAAAATTTTTATCGGGCGGATGCTGCCGGTGGTGCGGACGCTGCTGCCGCTTCCCGCCGGTGTCTGTGAGGTAGAGCCTGTCTCGTTTCTCAGCGCCAGCGCGCTGGGCATCCTGTGCTATAACGCGGCATTCGTCAGCGCGGGCTATTTTCTGGGACATGCACTGATATGACTGACAAGGTATAGAGAAGGTCTTCCGGTTTGCGGGAGACCTTTTTGCTTGTCAAATTTGCGAAACAATGCTACACTGATACTGAATATATCTGATAGAACAAATAGCAGGAGAAATCATATGACAGGGTTTTGTATTGGACAGGTGAACATGGACGGACGGTTTATCATGGCGCCGATGGCAGGTGTGACGGATCGGGCGTTTCGGCAGATTTGTCGGGAGTGCGGCGCGGCGGCAACCATCAGTGAGATGATCTCCACACAAGCCCTGCTGTTTCAGGACAAAAAGACGCGGGAGCTGCTGTCGCTGGCACCGGCGGAAAAGCCGGGCTGGGTGCAGATTTTCGGCAGCAATCCGGCGTATATGGCGGACGGCGCCCAAAAAGCACTGGACATTTCCGGTGCGCAGCTGCTTGACATCAATATGGGCTGTCCGGCGCCGAAGATTGTCAAGGGCGGTGACGGCAGTGCGCTGATGTGTCAGCCTAAGCTGGCGGAAGAAATTATCCGCGCAGTGGTGCAGGCTGTCGATGTGCCGGTGACCGTCAAATTCCGCAAGGGCTGGGATGCAGACAGCCAGAATTATTTGGACTTCGCCAAGATGGCGGAGGCGGCGGGCGCGGCAGCCATCACGCTGCACGGGCGCACGCGGGCGCAGATGTATGCAGGAAAAGCGGATTGGGATGCCATTGCACAGGTCAAGCGCGCCGTGTCGATTCCGGTCATTGCCAACGGCGATGTGGACAGCGCGCAAAAGGCAATGGATATTTTGCAGGCAACCGGCGCGGATGCCGTTATGATCGGACGCGGCGCGCTGGGCAACCCGTGGCTGTTCGGTCAGTGCAATGCGCTGCTGGCGGGCGAAGAAATTCCGCCGCTGCCGCCGCTGCGCGAGCGGCTGGAAACCGCACGCAGACAGATTGTTCTGGCGGCGGAACAAAAGGGAGAACACATTGCCATGCTGCAGGCGCGTAAGCACATCGCGTGGTATCTCAAGGGTGTGCGCGGAACCAAAAAGCTCAAGGCGGGCATTTCCGAGCTGAACTCGTTTGAAGAACTGGATGCCATGCTGGCAGAGGCGGCAAAACTGGAGGGGTAAAGCATGTTTGACGAAAATAGTCTGGTAGAACGCGTGCTCAGCGGGGATGAGGATGCGTTTGCTCGGCTGGTTGCACGGCTGGAACCTCGCGTCTATCAGTATGCGCTGCGCTATTTGGGAGAAGAACAGGAGGCGCGGCAGGCGACCATTGAGACGTTTAATCAGGTGTACCGCAAGCTGCACCGCAATATGGAGCTGCGCCTGTCTATCTGGACGCTGCGCCTTGCGGCGGATGTCTGTGCGGACATTCAAAAGCGCAAGCGCGGCGGCAAAAGCTCCATGGCGGTCTTTCGTCTGCGCGAGATTCCGCACGGAAAGCACGGGCAAAAACAGGCGGCGACGGATTTGGACGCTGCCATTCAGAGCCAGCTGCTGCGCCTGACCCGTCAGCAGCGCGAGGTGCTGCTGCTGCGCGATTTGATTGGACTGAGCGATGCGGAAACCGGACAGGTGCTCAAGCTGGATGTCAGCGGCGTGCGCCTGCGCATTTCGCGTGCGCGCCGCAATCTGCGCGAACTGCTCGTGCGGCAGGGCGCGCTGCCGCAGCCGGAAAAGCACGGAGAGGGCAAGGACTGCCCGCATTTTCAAGAGCTGTGCAGCCAATACGTGGATGAGTGCATTGAAGATGCGGACAAGGCGGCGCTGCTCGACCACATTCAGGAGTGCTCGCGCTGTGCGGCATATCTCAACGACCTGACGCTGATCGGCAGAGAGCTGCTGCACATGGAAGAAGAACAGGCGCCGGAAGGGCTGCGCGACGAGGTTGTCAGAAGTGCCGTTCGGCAGCAGAGAGAACGGACGGGTCTGCGCGCGCTGGGTCTGCGCATTCCGATTGTGGCGCTGGCGTGCTTTGCGGCGATTTTTGCCGTGCTGGTGTGCTCGGGCGTGCTGGGCGGCTTGTTTGTCAACACGACCAGACAGGAAACTAAGATGCAGAGCAGCGGCGCGCACGATACCAGTGTGCTGTCGGAGGATTTGAGATTGCCGGACGCCGTAACCGACATGAGCTATTCGTATGTGATTGCGGCGGCGGGAAACGCCGGTCTGCCGGAGCTTTCCGCCTCCGCGGAGCTTATTGCGGCGGAGGACGGCGTGGAGTATTACCGCGTGGACGGCGGATTGGAAATCATGCAGAAGCTCGCCGAGGGCATGGAGTCGGTCGGATATGAACTGGAATCCGTCAGCAATGACCAGCTGGTGATTACGCCGACGGCGTCGCAGGGGCTGTTTATCGTCATTCGGCAGGCGCAAGAGGACGAATAACGGGCGAAAATCCGGCATTTGCCGGATGATTCGGCCTGTTTTGGAAGAAAAGCACAAGCGCTCGCACAAAAATCGCAAAAAATCCGTCAAAAAGACGTGAATTTTCGTGGGATATTTTCTTGACTTTGCGGGCAAAATGTTATACCATATAAAGGCACTCGTGAGAAGGCGAGTGAGCGATGATGCTGGAGATTGCTGCTCAGGCAGGTAACTTCAGCGGAGTAAGTCCGACAATCGGGCGGTTGAGACAACTGCGAACTACCACCGGTATGTTCCTGTGTAAGCTCGGGACTGCCAGCGCACGCGCTGACAAGCCGACAGCCGGAACCACTGCGGTGAAATCCAAAGCCGGATTGCATAACTACACGACTGTTTTGCCCGGTTTTTCTTATGCCCAAACGTGATACACACGGAAGGGTTGCAGTTTCTCTCCGAACGCGAGGACACATTTTTATAATGTAGTGTTCGAGGAGGAAAACACACAATGGCTAACGCAGAGAAAATCAGAATCAGACTGAAAGCTTATGACCACTCGCTGATCGATCAGGCATCTGAGAAGATCGTAGAAGCTGCAAAGCGTACCAACGCTAAGGTTTCTGGCCCGATCCCGCTGCCGACCGAGCGCGAAGTCGTTACCATTCTTCGTGCAGTGCACAAGTACAAGGACAGCCGTGAGCAGTTCGAGCGCCGCACCCACAAGAGACTGATCGACATCACCGGCGCAGGCAAGAACACCGTAGAGACTCTTATGACTCTGGATCTGCCGGCTGGCGTAGAGATCGAAATCAAGCTTTAAGGAAACCACTGGACAGCCATCCAATGTGGGCTGATTCAGAAATTCCAACCATCGCCTAAGCCGCAATAGAGCGGCAAGGTCAAGTTGGTGGGCGGAAACCGCGCATCAACCAATAACCTACAAGGAGGAAACAAACATGCAAAAGGCAATCATCGGCAAGAAAATTGGCATGACCCAGATTTTCGATGCTGACGGCAAGGTAATTCCGGTTACCGTAATCGAAGCTGGCCCGTGCTCTGTCACTCAGATCAAGACTGAGGAGAAGGAAGGCTACAACGCAGTACAGCTCGGTTTTGCCGACGTAGCAGAGCGCAAGCTCAACAAGCCGCAGCTCGGCCACCTGAAGAAGGCTGGCGAGGCTGTAAAGAAGTACCTGAAGGAATTCCGCTTTGACGATATGTCTTCCTACAACCTGGGTGACGTACTCAAGGCTGACGTATTCGCCGAGGGCGACAGCGTAGACATCACCGGCATCAGCAAGGGTAAGGGCTACGCAGGCACCATCAAGCGTTTTGGTGCACATCGCTCCCCGATGAGCCACGGTGCTGGCCCGATGCACAGACATCAGGGTTCCATGGGCTCCTGCTCCGATCCGTCCCGTGTATTCAAGGGCAAGATCATGCCGGGCCACATGGGCGCAGAGCAGGTAACCGTACAGAATCTGGACGTTGTTAAGGTAGATCCTGAGATGAATATGATCGCAGTTCGCGGCGCCGTTCCGGGCCCGAAGGGCGGAATCGTATTCCTCAAGAACACCGTTAAGAACGCCTGAGGAAAGGGAAAGGAGGATACATCATGCCTATCGCATCCGTATTTGATATGACCGGCGCTAAGACCGGTGAGATGGAGCTGAACGCTGCAGTATTCGGTATCGAGCCGAACGAAGTAGTGCTTCACGCTGCTGTCAAGAATTATCTCGCAAACCAGAGACAGGGCACTCAGTCCACCCTGACCCGTACCGAGGTTCGCGGCGGCGGCATCAAGCCGTGGCGCCAGAAGGGCACCGGCCGTGCTCGCCAGGGTTCCATCCGCGCTCCGCAGTGGGTTCACGGCGGCGTAGCTCTGGGCCCGAAGCCGAGATCCTACAACTACTCGCTGAACAAGAAGACCAAGCGTCTGGCTCTGCTCTCCGCACTGTCCGCTAAGGCAGCTGCAGGCGAGATCATCGTAGTGGACGGCCTGGACATGGGCGAGATCAAGACCAAGACCTTCGCTGCATTCCTGAAGAATGTAGAGTCCACCGGCAAGAGCCTCGTAGTTACTCCGGAGACTCGCGTCAACGTGGTAAAGTCTGCTGCTAACATCCCGGGCGTACGCACTACCCCGGTAAGCACACTGAACGTATACGACATCCTGAATGCTGACAAGTTCATCATCGACAAGGCAGCAGTTGCAAAGCTTGAGGAGGTGTACGCATAATGAAGTCGGCTTACGATATCATTAAGAAGCCTGTCATCACAGAGCGTTCCATGTCCGGTATCGCTGAAAACAAGTACGTTTTCGAAGTACAGGGCGACGCAAACAAGGTAGAGATCAAGAAGGCAATCGAAGAAATCTTCGGTGTCAAGGTCGCTTCCGTTAACACCATCAAGCTTCCGGGCAAGTGGAAGAGAATGGGCGTTCACACCGGCAAGACCCCGGCTAAGAAGAAGGCAGTCGTAACCCTGACCGCTGACTCCAAGCAGCTGGAGATCTTCGAGGGTATGCTTTAATCCACACGAGGGAATGAAACGTGCCGAAGGGCACACGTTTGAAATCATCTAAAGGAGTTGAAAAACATGCCGATAAAGACCTATACTGCGTCCACCCCGTCTCGACGCAACATGACCGTAGTTGACTACAGCGGTCTTTCCAAGGTCAAGCCGGAAAAGAGCCTTCTGGAAAAGAAGAAGAAGCATTCCGGCCGTAACAGCTATGGCAGAATCACCGTACGTCACCAGGGCGGCGGTAACAAGCAGAAGTACAGAATCATTGACTTCAAGCGCAACAAGATGGACATCAAGGCTACCGTCCTGACCATCGAATACGACCCGAACCGTTCCGCAAACATCGCGCTGGTTCAGTACGAGGATGGCGAGAAGCGCTACATCATCGCACCGCAGGGTCTGTCTGTTGGCGACACTGTCATTTCTTCCACCGGCGCTGACATCAAGCCGGGCAACGCACTGCCGATCGAGAACATTCCGGTTGGTACCGTAATCCACAACATCGAGCTGTACCCGGGCAAGGGCGCTCAGCTGGTTCGTTCCGCTGGCGGCGCAGCTCAGCTGATGGCTAAGGAGAACGGCGTAGCTCAGGTACGTCTGCCGTCCGGCGAGTACCGTTATATCCGCCTGAACTGCATGGCTACCATCGGTGCCGTAGGCAATCAGGATTACAGCAACCAGAAGCTTGGTAAGGCTGGCAAGACCCGTCATCGCGGTGTCCGCCCGACCGTTCGTGGTTCTGTCATGAACCCGTGTGACCATCCGCACGGCGGCGGCGAGGGCAAGAGCCCTGTCGGACGTCCGGGCCCGGTTACCCCGTGGGGCAAGCCGGCTCTGGGTTACAAGACCAGAAAGACGAAGAATCGCACTGACAAGCAGATTGTCAGAAGACGCAACGGTAAGTAAGGGAGGACATGAAATATGGGCAGAAGCATTAAGAAGGGCCCTTTTGTGGCTCCTGAACTCATTAAGAGAGTAATTGCACTCAACGAAGCTGGCGAAAAGAAGGTTCTCAAGACCTGGTCTCGTGCATCGACTATTTTCCCGGAATTCGTTGGTCATACAATTGCTGTTCACGACGGCCGCAAGCACGTTCCGGTATACATCACCGAGGACATGGTTGGTCATAAGCTGGGCGAGTTCGTTCCGACCCGCACCTACAAGGGTCACGCTGGCAGCAAGACCTCCAACAACGGCAAGTAAGGCTGAAGGAGGATCATTATAAAATGGAAGCAAAAGCAATTTTGAGAAATGTTCGCATCGCTCCGCGCAAGGTAAAGGTTGTTTGTGACCTGATCCGCGGCAAGAACGCAGCGGAAGCAAATGCGATCTTACTGAACACTCCCAAGGCTGCATCTGAGCACTTATCCAAGCTCCTGAAGAGCGCTATGGCGAATGCTGAGAACAATCACAACATGGATCCGGAGAAGCTGTACGTAGATCAGGTCTTCGTATGCCCGGGCCCGATCATGAAGCGCATCCGTCCGATGTCTCATGGCCGCGCATTCCGCATCCTGAAGAGAACATCTCACATCACGCTGGTACTCAAAGAGAAGGAATAAGGAGGAGGTAGACTATGGGTCAGAAAGTTAATCCGCACGGTATTCGTGTCGGCGTAATTAAAGATTGGGATTCCCGTTGGTTTGCCAAGGACAATGAGTTTGGCGACCTCCTCGTGGAAGACTACAACATTCGTAAGTATCTGAAGAAGACCCTGTATGCTGCAGGCGTTCCGACCATCGAGATCGAGCGCAGCAACGGCAGAGTAAAGATCTTCATTTCCTGCGCTCGCCCGGGTATCGTTATCGGCAAGGGCGGCGAGGATATCGAGAAGCTCCGCAAGGAGATGGAGAAGATGCTGGGCAAGCCGGTATCTCTCAACATCATCGAGATCAAGAACCCGGACACCAACGCTCAGCTGGTAGCTGAGAACATTGCAAACCAGCTGGAGAAGCGTATCGCTTTCCGCCGTGCAATGAAGCAGTGCATGGGTCGCGCAATGCGCATGGGCGCAAAGGGCATCAAGATCAAGTGCGGCGGTCGTCTGAACGGCGCCGAGATCGCTCGCAGCGAGTCCTACCATGAGGGCACCATCCCGCTGCAGACCCTGCGTGCAGACATTGATTATGGTTTTGCTGAGGCAAACACCACCTACGGTAAGATCGGCGTATCAGGTTTTACCGGAGGTTCAGGAATAGTTACATTACCATTCTTATCAACCTTCGGTGCAACCTCTGCAGGAGACGGATCTTCAGGAACTACAGTATGCAGTTCCTGCTTAGGGGCCTTCTTAATATCATCAGGCTTAGGAGCAACTTGCTGAGGCTTCGGAGTTTCCTTGATCTTATCAGGATCAATATCTACTACCTCAGCATTGTTACCAATGGCACTCAGAGGATCATCAGCTTCCTCTTCAGGATGCTCCTGCTCAGCTTCAGGAACCAAGAAGAACAGAGCTGCAACTTGACCATCAGTGTTGCTCATGAACATCCGACGAATCTCTGCAGGAATATCAGCATTTGCATCAATTGCCATATTCCATGCCTTGATCCGACGAAGATCAGTGTACTTCTTACGTGCACTGAAAGTCGGAATCAAGTTTGCAATCTGCTCAGGATCCTCCCATCAGCAGACAAACCACCCAAAAAAGGTAAGTTTAGAATAACCCTAT
>OQVT01001635.1_pt1 | contig 14281 bp, 18 predicted proteins | sample 1691561 | NCBI WGS metagenome assembly OQVT01 (sample SAMN03418260, study PRJEB22391) | human gut metagenome | biome: human-gut; feature: organic feature; material: feces | host: Homo sapiens | place: Tanzania | collected 2013-01 | reverse complement strand
TCCTCATTCGAACTGTATAGGTTGATTTCGTTTGACCCGAAGAGGTTGATCTTTGCGTTCTCGGCGAGAAGGAAATCGGTTGCAATGAATTCCATACTCATGTCAGCCGCAGACCAGTACTTGCCGAACTCGGAAGAACCTGGAACATTCCTCGTATCCGTCCTGCCTGTTGACTCGTATTTCAGAATGCATCGATACCGAATCTTGCCTATCAGTACCACATCGATGAATTTCTCGTCATTTCCGCCAGCCATATACTCGTATGGTTCCGTCTCTGATGAATCAACGAAACCCTTGTGCTGTCTCCAGATTGCGCCTGCGCTACCACGCTCGCCGTCTATAGGCTGGCGCAATACGGTGAAGGTGTTGCTCGCCAGGATTTTGATGCCCGTATCTTCAGGAGGAATACCCTGCGCATCCCTGATTCTCTTCAGGATGGTGGCATTCGGGTCGTTGTTAAGATTCAACAGCATCTTGTCATACCAGAAAAAGCGGACCATATCAATGTCTGTCAGAGCAATCTTGCTGCTGGCAATAAACTTCATAATATCCGATTCACCGCTGGCCATAAGACTACCCTTTACCACGCCATTCTTGATGAATACCGCCAGGTTATTGGATAGCAGATACACTGAATTTATTTCTTCTTCTTCTCCACCTACATGCTTGATGTAGCGGAATTTGCCCAACTTCTCGGTTACAAACTTACCCGTCTTCTCATTCAGTGTTACGGTATTAGTATCAAGGCGAACTTCGCACGTAATAGCTGGCTTGCCTTCTACCTTTACCCATTTGTATGTTGATGGCGTACTAGGGTCGGTTTTACCATCGGTGGTGTAGCATACACCCATATAGGCGTAGGCTGCACCTGCGGGATTGGAGGTAGTAAAACCCTCTGCCACGATGGTTCCGTCTTCCTGCTTGGTGATGCTGTTCGCCCACGCCACATGATAAAAGTACTGGGTAGCCGGGTCGCCAGGGTCGCCCTTTATACTGCCACAATTTACGAAACCATACTTCATGTCGTCCGTGCTCTCGCCTTCCTGTCCGCCCACATACACCCAGAGCTCGCCTGCTATCAGATAGCAGGCGCCCAGGGTTGCACCCGATGTAGGAAGTCGGCCGGAATTGTCTAGCTTACCCTTGATGGAGATGGATGTGCCATTTGTACCATCCTTACCATTGATTCTTGTGTAGTATCTCGTACCTGCCTTGCCATCACTCGAAAACTTGCAGATAGTCATCCAGAGGTAAGGCTTCTTGGCGGTGGTCTTCTGCGGACCATCGAACCACTCACTCACATCAGTAGGCGAGGTGGTAGGACTGTCCGTAGCATCCTTGCTGCTGATACCGTAACTAAATTCTGTATAACTTCCGTCCTTGCCTTTCACGCCCTGCTCGCCAATAATACGCATCGGAGCACTCCAGTCAGCATCGGTGGAGAGCTTCTGACGCATCCAGAAATCCGTGCCCTGCTGGAAATCATCATGCCAGTTGCCCGTTCCATTGCTGGAATACTGACAGGTGAGCGAAGCGCCGTCGTCGCCGTTGGTTCCGTTGCGAATCACGGGGATGCTGATCATGGCGAGCGGATCACCGATAGGCTTCGCTGTGGCTGCATCATAGACGAAGACTGAAGCATCTACCACGGTGGCGGTACGGGGAATTAAAAGGTAGAAAATACCATTATTGAACCTAAAGCCTTTGATGTAAGCACTGCTTGCCGTATAGTACAACTCCTCGGTACACAGCTCTCGCTTAGTACCTACCACCTTATATACCGAGCAAGTCACCTTGGCGAAACCTGAACCTGGTACCATTGTTGTGCCATCCACCCAGTTACCATTGGCACCTATTAGCAAGGAACTGGTTGAGGGTACGATCTCGTAAGAGACCGCATCCTCGCCGTTCGAAACGCTTGCTATATGAAATGCCTTGCGTACTATAGTCATAATTTTTGTTTTTACGTTGTCAAATCCGTGATAACACAGATTATCTCTCCATCGATTCCGTTATTCGCGGTAATGAACTTCTCCGGTATTACAAACTCCGTCTTCTCGTCTGAGTCGAGGAATGGAGGGTTTGCCGAGGAACCCTTTTTGTTTAGCTTCGTGCCTACGGAATCAAACAATCCCATGCTGAACTTGCATCTTGCAGCATCAAGCTTGGTATCTGAACCGGCATGTTTCACGTATGGCTTAAATCTGAATGCCACACCGCTTCCCTTATAGCTGATAAGAGATGCCGGCTTTCCGTTGTCGTCCACCGGGTTAGGGTAAACTTGCCATGGGTCCGAAACATCGGTCACGCTCTGAATATCTGTACCATATACGCCATTGGCGTTTGACACCTCACACATGAACAGCGCTGCTCCGTTAACCATTCCCTCTGATACATCAAGGATGGAGTCCGTTTTACCTTCGAGAACCACCCAGGCGCCATCTTTCTGCTGGGACCACTTAAACGTGAACCCGTCCTTTGTTGTTCCGCTACTTGTAACGACAACGGCTTCGAGCTGGCAGCTTCCGTCTTTCACGGAGATGACAAAAGGAGTTCCCTTGTATGTTGCAGGAGACTGGATTCTCACCTTCTTGGAGGATACATCGCCATAACCGATTGTTACCGGGAAGATTCCTGTCGCACCGAAGCTTGTATTATCAACCGGAACAGTGGCCACTGCCGTGATGGAGAACGAACTTTTGCCGTTAATGTTAATCAGGTTTTTGACAACCTTTAAGCACTGAACGGCCACGCCGTCAATCTCTTTCGACATCTTTACGAAATGTCCTGTCTCGTTGTTAACACCAAATGTCGTTGTTGATTTTCCGCCCGAGAATGAAAGCTGCTTGCCGTTAACGTACCAGATGATATTTTCATCCTTAATCACAACAGACTTTGCGCTGTTCTCGGAATCATACAGAAGGAACATCAATAACGGAGAGTTATTCTCGTTAAATACAGGTACGACATCACCAGCGTCATTGTAATACTGGTTAATATCACCCTGGTCGCACAGCAATAAAGGGTAGTATGACTTACCATTTGATATACTGATAATTCTAAAGGTTGCACTACTTTTACTCATCTGTTACCTCGCTTTCTTTATTTGTTACTATTTCTGCATCCTTTGCGGTGTCAGGCTCCTCAGTGCCGGTATTCGTACTTTCGCTTCCTGCACCGATACCGGTATCAATGCCTGGTGCCGTATTCTCTTCAGTATCCTCACCACCATATTCCTTAGGCGTATGGCAAGGAAGGCAACTTGTTCCTTTAATCTCGGCCTTAGCCTCCAATGGAGTGAGCAGGGCGCCACCAATTCTCTTACATCTCTCAGAAAGCGTATTGCCTTCTACTTTTTCGAGTGCAGACTGGAACAGAAGATAATTCCCGTCAAATGTTTTCTGCACTACAAGGTAAGCTGGCAGAATTGCTTCTCTTACCTTTTTTGTTACTTTTACGTAATATGGCATAATCGTATATTTAATATATTAAACAATCGCTCAGTCGCCTTCGTAATCTCTTGTTACGATAACGTTTCCATCGGCATCAGTAAGCCATTCGCCGGTATCAGAAACCAGTACCTTATTGGTTCCTCTGTCTTCTATATCGCAGAAGAAAGTTTTTCCATACTCCATTGGCATCATCACTTCTTCGCCTCGCATTTTCTCTTCCTCTTTCGTACCATCAGATACCTTCCAGGAAGCGTAGAGATAGCGGTTCCAATTTTCGACAACGCCCTGCCCGTCACTAACAATAGCCTTCACGCATGCTGCATCCGTGCTAGAGCGGAGTCCATCTCCTCGCATATCGCACGTAAGCTCAGGGAACTGACGCTTAATAGTCGTGTACGCCCGAGGATCATACTCGGCAGGCGCAGTTGGAAACTTCTTGCTGGCACGATAGAGAGCGTAAACCACGTACGTCTGCCCGTCTCCGATAAGCTCGCGGTTGACGGTGAGCGATGTGATGCTTCCATTTGCGGTCTTGACAGCAGAAACGATATCGATGTTATCGAAATCTACGTTGCCGGTAAGCGGGGTTTCCGTACCATTCGAATTTCTGCGGAACCAGAGCAGTTTACATTTATCGCTATTAGTGATATCCTCGGTTCCCTTCATAATCTTTGCGTTGATGGTCTGCTGCTCGCCCATTCGGAGTGGATTGTAGATTGTCGCCTTATCGGCATCTATCATCAGCTCAATGCTTGCAAGGGAAACGTCGTTGGTGATAAGCGGAATACTCTTGTCAAACTTGTATGTGTGACCATCTTCCACATAGATTCCTACGAATCGCATCGCTCTAGGAATGCCGACCTTGCCGTTTTTCTTGACAACGAGCTGACCTGCATAATCTCCTGATGTAACAACATCGTATCCGTCTGGCATAGTTACTCCCTGACTGTAGATAGGCGTCTGGCCGCTCTGTGTCACCTCGAACCATTCGAACGAGAGCAGCTTGCTATTACACGTCACGGCTGCTATCGGAGAGTCTGGGTTAATCAGCGTACAACGAGGAAACAGGTTAAGTGGCCCATCGTTGTAGTCCGGATAGAAAATGTCATCAATCGCATCGTAGTTCTGCGTGTTCGGAACGTAGCCGTCTGCCATTACCTCGATATTACACATAGTCGAGTAGATGACAGGAGCCTTCTCCATTTTCTTTCTGTTACTTCTTGCTAAAACCATAATTTATAATTTTAAAATTCAATCTCAATTTCAGACGAGTAAGTCTCGCCATCTTTAATTTCAGCGGTACACTTGAAGACGCAAGGATTATCGTACGACCACTTTTCTCCCAGATCGCTTCCTTTGAGCGGTAGAGTGAGTTGGTCTTTTCTCTGTGCCACCTGCTGTGCCCACTGGTTATCTTTCTCTGCATCTCCTGTATCCCTGGTCCATGCAACGTTGAAAAGATGTTCTGTTACATCGTTGTTGTATAGCTTTCCGACCACGGATAGAGTAGTGAAGGCCGTGAGTTCGCCAAGGTCGTTTCTCCGGCTAAAAACATAATTCTTGGAGAATCTCCAGCCATCTGAAGATACGACATTGATTGCGAATTCCGGATTACCCTCAACGAACGCCCAGCCGGTGCTTGCGTATTTGGGTTCAACAGCCGTTTTATCTACAAGGCATCTCCACCTGCACCCGTAGCGCCAAACGTCATGTACTTCTGTAGCGGTGCATCGGTATGGCTTGTCTCCTCTGGCTACTTCAAGCGACCATTTTCCTCTGTCAACAACGTCCTGCTTCACGTTACCCTGGTAGTCCGTCCTGAGGATATTTTGCACCGCCAGATACTTGGCATAGAACGCTCCGTCACGCTTGTCGGCCAGAGGGTAATCTGCAAAGATAAACGACAGGGTATCCGGAAGCTTACCGATAGCTACTGAATAATTCGTCTTGTCAATGATAGGTTTGGTTACATGGTCGAGCCAGACAAGCAAACCTTCAGATGATGAGATATACCAGCAGCTCTGCCTGTCTTCGTCCACGGCGTTGCCCCAGCGGATTAACCGGGCAAGCTCGCAAGGAGGATGATTCGCGCCAGAAGGAACCTCGCTATCGGGATAACAGACCACAGTAATGGTGTTTGCAACGGTGTTCACCGAAAGAACTCTCAGCCACATATCATAATGCCCCCCATTTCCTGATAGTCTATTGACCGATGCTAAAATCACATCGTTCTCCCTGAACGCCGTAAAGTCACCTTCCCATCGTTTTTGAAGCCCCAATAAATAGGTGGTATTGCTGCCTTCAGATGTTGCGGGAATCTCACTCACACTCTCAATCAGTCCACTCTCCGTGAACACAAAGTTGCTTTCCATTGCCGTCTGGCGGTTTACGATAAGCTCCTTGGCGATAACAGAGCTTCGCACAGTAATCGATTCCACCTCAGCATTACCCTTATCGTCAATCTGCGCTCCCGTGCCATCCATGATGCCCGATGTAAAACTACCAAACTGTGTACCTCCCTTCATCTTAGACATTGATTCCGAGACGATTCCTTTCAGAAAAGTGATAACACCGGAAGCGGCATCATCATGTTCCCTGGACAGGTAGGTTCCGTTGTCCTGCTTGGCGTATTCGAGCAGGGCAAGCAGGGCACTTCCAACACGCCATGCCGTGTTGGCTCCCTTGGCACGTTCATCACGTATGCCGGTGAGCATCCTGGTCAGTTCCTGTATGGTATTTTCGTTTTGCATGATTCTATTTCAATTTTGAAGCAAAAATACAAATAAGATTCCTGAAACAAAAATACACTATATCTTGCCGAACATCTGCTTGAACAGGTCTGCCATCAATCCCTGATACTCCGTACCGTAGAAATAGCCCTCCATATCGTTGAGCTTCATGATGGAAATATAGTATTTTCGGTTGAACCATGGACGGCGCTGTCTAGGTTCGCCCAGATGATGCTTCGCACGATATTCCTTATCCAGGAAGTAGAGGTCGCCGGGGTTGCCATGGTAATAACCGTTGCCCGTTCCCGTCTCCTGATACAGTCCGTAGAGCAGGAACTTGTGGGCGATGATTCTTGATGATCCGCCAAACGATGTAGCCTGCACACTGTTATATAGGGCACCCGTATGGCGGATGCGGTAGTGTATGATCTTCTCCTTCCAGATGTTCACCATCTCTTCAGCCCATCCACGTTCATAGGCGTGGATGTCTTCCTGGGTGACGGGAGCCTTGATGTTATTCGTTCCATTCTTCATTGTTATATACCAGATCTAGCGGCTCACTCACGTCGATGTGGAACTCCACGCCCGTAAGCCCGTTAATAAAATATGCGCCTATCTCACGATTATCCACCTGGTCGCTCAGCAGATAGGTGAAATCGCTTTCCCATTTCATCTTGTCTATGAGGATGCGGCTCAGAAACTGGCGGAATATCTTGCGGCAGGTGTTGAGCTTCTCCTGGCGGTCGTTCATGTCGTTGAGCCTGTAGCGCATCAGGATCCACACCGTATAGGTTACCATCTTGCGGAAACTTCCGTCTCCGTTCACCGCCACGTTGCCGTCGTTGGTATCGTCTATCACTATGAAGTTCCTGCTCTTCTGCATATTCGCCAGCATGCCCTCAAAGGCCATGGGGCTGGAGCAGGTAGTGGCCAGGAATCCCAGTTCCTGGGTAAGCTTATTCTTCTTCGTCAGGTCTCTGAAGTAGGAAAAAGCATCGAAGCCCACCTGTACCGATGAGGTGTTGATTTCTGTCTTGATCATGATTTCTTCAGTCTTTTGTTCAGTTCTTCAGCTTCACGTGCCTTGGCATCCAGTTCGGTGAGTGCCCGCCACACGTCAGCCTTCTTGATTATCTCTTCCTTGGTGATGTCTCCACCCGTCAGCGCCCTTATCTGGGCGTTCATGGCTTCGGTGGCATCATACCCGCCGTCATTACCGGCTGGCTTGAAGAGATGAGGGAAATGTGTGGAAAAGTTGTACTTTATCCACATAAACCAGAGAAAAACGCCCATCACCTCGGGTGCCGAGCAGTCTATCTGCCCTGCTTCGCTGCCATCCTCCTTCAGGTAGAGGATGGCAGCTATCTCGCGGATTGGCGTATCGTCCGACTGGTCGCTCAGCAGGAAGTTCTGGTAGTAGTTGTCGCAGACGATGTAGTTGTAGAACGGCACATCGTGCAGTTCCACGTCCGCAGCCTTGAAACGACCTATAAAGTCGAGCCTGTTGTCTGCTCCCTTGCCATCGAAGATGAAATTGAATTCCTCGCAGAACTCCCTCACCTGCCATAGCTCAAGGAAAAACCGCAGCTTCTTGCCTTCTTCGGTCTTCACCTCGCAGAGCCAGCCGTCTTTCTTCTCGTTGAGCACCTTCACGCCCGCAAACCTGCAGAACAGGTAGGTTTTCACCTGCCATTCGTCCCAGCCCTGCGTAAGCAGGTAGAGCACGTAGCGCAGCTGGTCCTGTGTCAGCTCACTCCAGGAGTGCGGGGCATGCAGCACCAGCGTGCCGTCAGCCAGCAAAGAAGAAGGTTGTGTCGTCAGCTTTGTTTTCATAACTTTCCATGTGATTGGCCTTGTAGGCCGATGAAACCGCGTATTTCTGGAAATCCCCGATGTGTTCCTCGATGAACCGAAGCAGATTCTCGAAGAGCAGGGTGCAGCGTTCCTTGTCGATGGATTCGCCCTTTACGGTGAGGTGTTCACCGATGAAAGCGAGCATTTTTACCTTTGCAGCACGATGAGATGGGGCAAAATGGCCTTTTCGCTCCTCGGCGATGATTTCATCGATAAGGGCATCGCCCAACTGCTTGCGCAGGAATGCCTCGGTGACATCGATGGATTTCTTGTACTTCGCCAGGTCGTCGTAGGTGAGCTGCCCGCTTACGCCGCACCAGCCCGAGAGGATGGCAGGCGACCATACCAGCGAGTGGATGTTCATCTCTGCCTGTTCCGTCTCGCTCCAGCCGTCAAACTTGCGCATCAGGAAGACTACCTGATGCTTGTTGTAGTCGCGTTGGTAGGTGAGTTCTGCCTTCATGGCTTCCACTCTCGCCTGCGAAGCCGGAGCGATGTTCTCGTTGGATACCACGCCGAAGCCGTTGTCTGTCATGATGAGGTCGTGCGAGTGCAGACGGCTCAGGAAGGTGGCACGTATCACGTAGCTGCGGATGGCGGTCATCAGTTCCGTGCCTTCCTGCGTGGCTTCCTCCACATATTCATTACCTATCACCTGTTCCACCAGTTCGCTGTATGGAATGCTGAATGATGGCTCCATGTTCCTGAAGACATCTTCGGTGGCAGCCCCCACGAAAGGAAGGAGCTGCTCAAACTGTTCAATGCTAATCTTGATCATCTGTCTTTGAATTTGGATTGTTAGACACTTTCTTGGCATCCTTATTCTCATCGAGCGTGGTGAGCATGATGAGCGGAACGTCTGGATAAACCTTCTCTTCCCAGTGGTTGAAGTAGATCACCACCCAGTGAACGGTCTCCATCAGGTCGTGGAATGCCTTCTCTATGCTCTGCTTCAGCGTGAAGAGTTCACGCTTGTCGGAACCCGAATTGTTGGTCTGGCTTTTGCCGGGCGTGGCTCCCACCAGGTTAGGGTGGATGTTGTCGGCATAACACTGCATGTTGTTGCTCTCGGCAATGTCGTCGCTGTAGTCGCCTCCATCCTTCGATGTGTCGATGCGGGTGATGCGTACCATCTTCACCTCCTTGCCGTCGGGCGTGGTGTAGTAGCCCGCTATCCAAAGCTTGCCGCTGTTCTCTATGCCCGATATGAAGGAGCGGATTTTCTCCTTCTCGGCAAGCTTGCGCAGCTTCTGCTTCTCGGGGTCGGTGATGTGCTCTTCCTTGAAGATGCCGCGCCAGTAGTCGTTGTGAATCTCTACCAGGTAGGGAATGGTGGCGTGATTCTTCAGCTTTGCCATCTTGCCGATGGCGATGAGTCGGGAGATGTCGTACCATTTATCCCTGAAGATGGCGGAATAGTAGGGCACGGGATAGTACTGGCAGCCTGGGGTAGGGAAGCGGGTTACGATGGCAAAGACGCGCTCCTTGCAGGCAGGCTGGGTGCTCTGCCGGGATCTCACCTTGCCGTTCTGCCCGTCAAGCCCCATGCGCTTCTGGAGGTCGCCCAGAGGGTCCAGCTCGTCGAGCAGCGGCAGAACCTCTACGTTGTCGGGCGTTACGCTGTTTCTCCAGTTGGCATAGAGCACGTATTCCGAACGTCCGTTCTTGCTCTGGGTAAAGCGGCAGTAGCATGCCTCCTTGTGGCGGATGCCCACTATCTTGTCGCCCTTCTTGTTGAGGATGATGGCCGATACACAGAAGAAGAAGTATTTCATGTCGGTAATCTGCTCCAGGAAGAAGCGGCTCATGGAATTGTGCATCCTGAACAGGTTCACCTCCTTGTCCCTGCTGGGCAGCTTGGTCTCCACGTCGTTATACTGGAAGCCCATGCCGTAGCAGGTGAGCACGTTGAAGAGTTTGTTCTGTGCCATCACGCTGCTCTCCCCTATTCGCCTGATAAGCTCGTAGGGCAGCATGTTGTCTTCGCCGAACGGTATGTAGGTATAGCTCTTCTTGCCTATCTCTATCTCTACGAGAGGGGTAGTGCCGTCATCATCGAAGATGCTGCCCGACTCCACGAATCCGCTGGTAGGGGAGGAGGTCTGATAGTCGAGCACAGCGCCCATGGTGGCGAAGGTGATGTCAATATCGTTGTTATTCTTTTCCATAATCTGTTATAAATAAATAGGATGATCATTATATCTGAAGATGAAGATATCCCTCACCTTGCGTATCTGATGGTTCACGGGGTTGTAGAGGTTGTGGGTTCCCTGCTGCCAGGAACTGCTCTTCACCAGCCAGCCCCGATACTGGATGATGGAACCGTCGCTGCCCTTCCAGCAGTCCAGGTCCACGGGCGTGCGGTCGATGCGTGAAATATCCAGCGCACGCCTCAGTTCATTGATGTGAATGGCTTTGGGTGTTGTATCCTTCGGCATATCTGCGACAAAATTATAAGGGTGAAACTTCTAGTTGAATGTATCATCGAAGGAATCATCAAAGATTCTTCCCGATGTGGAACTTACGGTTCTGAAGATGACGTTCTGTATCCTCTGGGCATACTGGTAGGAGAAGGTGAACTCTGCCAGGTCATCATCCTCGTTGGTCCGTTCGCTTTTCGAGTCGGTAAAGGTGATTTCCTTATCCTGGGCATAATCCCTGAAGAGATATACTTCATCGCTTCGCAGCAGGTCTTCGGCAAAGTGGGCCATGGATGGCGGAATAATGCCGGTGTCGCCCTCGAAGGTGCGGGTCTCCCTTACGGAATAGTTGATTTTCTTGCCTTCAATCACCGCCTGCTTGCGCTCGAAGGTTGGGGCAATCTTCTTCTTGCCCAGGCAGTAGAATATCTCCTGGCAGCCGAACGAGTTCGTGAAGAGCAGCACGGGGTCTGCCACTGCCTGGGTGTGGTCTATCCTGAACTCCTGCTCCCGCTTGCCCACGCTCACGGTATAGGCAAAGAGACTGCCCTTGCTCTCATCGTAGAACCTGTCGGGCGATACATCAAAGGTGGTTACGCCCTTGTCGGTATGGATGGGCACGTCTTCCGCTCCGAAGGTGGCGGTGTTCACGGTGTGGCTGCCATCGAAATACTGGGCTACCACGATGGGAACGGTGCTGTCTGTGCCTGCTGCATGCAGGTACTCCCGATGTCCCAGACGGGTGAGCTTGTAGCCATCGAGCAGGGTGAGGAAGAAAGTGTCGAGGAACGCCTCGCAGCTCATGTTGATATCCACGGTGGCATAGTGGGCAGTAAACTTGCCCGTCCAGCTGTCCGTGTCGCTGTCGCCCGTATGCTCGGTGATTTTGATGGTGCAGTCGGCCACCACGGTCTGGCGCACGTAGTCGGATACGAGTGTACCCAGGTCGTGTATGGTCACCTTACCCGATACGGGGTAGTAGTTTTCACTGAGCACCTCTTCATCGCCACAGGTGATGGTGACGACGGCATACTCGCCGCTTATCTTGAAGGAGAAGGCGTCGAGTTCGCTGGTGAAGATGGGCGAAATGGGTTTGTTGGTAACTGTAATCATGTCTCTGTCTCATTAAAACAATGCAAAGATAGGACATTAGGGGAGAAAATAAAAATACCCAGCCGCCTCACGGCGACCGGGCATTGAATGAAGCACACTTATTAGTATAAGTTATAATCGGCTACGCTTAGCCTAAGCTTATGAACCTTTTGAGGTTTATATGATTTCTAATTGAAAAAAAAAATGAATGTCATCATTTAGAAGGGCGCTGAATCGTCCTGCATTATCCAGGCCAGCTGCTTGCCGCTATAGCCCATCTTGTAGCCCTCGTTCAGCATGTATTCCGTGATATCGTTGACGCTTGCCGTTACCATATCCGATATGTCGGTCTGAATCTCCTTCGAGGTCTTGTATTCCACGGGAGCATCTTTGTTCGGATCATAGGGCTTGTAATCGTCCAGGTAGGCGTGGAGGGCTACTCCCATGCGCCAAAGTTCTGTTTCCGTCATGCTGCACCTCCTTTCGCCTCGAGTGCGATTTTCATGGTCTCAAAGAGCTTGCTCATGCGCTTGAAGGTGTTGAGCATGAGCAGCACCTTGCCGGGACCTCCGAAATCGTCCACGCTGTTGGTTACTACCTCATCTGATACAAGCTTATCCTGTATTTCGTTGAGTTTCTCGATGAAGTTGTCGAGCTGTGCAACGTTCATCATATCTGACAGCGCATTCCATACATCTGCTGTCATGCGCATATTGGTTGAATTATTCTCGTTCATGCCTAATTGTTGCTTATAGATTTCCACTTGGCCAAAGTCATGTTGAGTGGCTTAGCCTCTTTAGCACCGTATTGAAGAGTATAGTAGCGATGATTAAACCATCGGATTACGGTCTGCCTGTGTGGCGCATCATCGAAGAATGCGACTGATGCGGCAACATTGTCGTCTCTCAGAAAGCTAAGTTCTACCTTATGGGCATTTATTTTTCTGCCTTCAGTAATAAAGAACTGGCACTTGATGATGTCATTGGCAGTCAGCTTGGCTATGCGTCTTCTACGGTTTCTACTTTTCCTCATCGCCCGTACCTCCTTTCTCTATATACTTTCTGGCTTCCTTTATGAAGGCTTCTTCGGCTTTTGCTCTTTCTTCTTGAATCAGAAACATTCGTCCCGTTAAACCAAGGCTTTCGCTAAAGGATTGCGCCTTATTCATTGCCGAGTTCAATTTTTCAGCCTTATCTTTTAAAGCTTTTATCTTACGGCAAAAATCCCCGACGAGACTTGCCGGAACGCTATCGTTCAATACGAGTTCTTTTAATTCATCATTCATCGCTCATTCCTCCTTTCTTGTCTCTGGCCCAACCTGGGTGCAGGAGTCCTTCGGACCCTTGCGAGAGTACCCCCCCCGAATTTCTGAAACGCTCGAAGATGTTGTGGCGCTCGCTCTGAATCTCCTCGTTATCTACGGTCCAACGGTTCTTGGCCTCTGCTTTGCCCTTGTTGTACTTCTGCCCAGCCTCGTTGCGCTCTCTCTTCAGATCTCTGAGGATCTGTTCGTGTTCCTCCTTGGCTCTCTCGTACACATCGCGGGCTTCGCGGAGCTCAAAGTTCGCCTGGTGTTCCTTCTCCAGTATTTTGTCCAGGGTATCATCGTACTCCTGCTGGAGGTCGGTAATCTCGGTGGCGTAGGCTGCTCTCAGCTTCGACTGCTTGAAGGTGTTGGCTGCAAGCAGCGTCTGGAAGCCCTCTGTGGTGAGCGGCTTGTCGTTCGTCCCGACACTCTCATTATTGCCAGGCGATGGCACATTATTGCCATCCTGCTGGGCATTTTCCTGCCATTGTGTGGCATTATTCACTTCTTCCTGTGTACCGATATTATTCATCTGCTGATCTTTCATAATCCTATAAATTTAAATTTTAATACTGCAAAATTACTCACTTTTCTTTAAACGGAAAAAGACGGTTATTTCTTGTCTTCCTCCACCGGGCGCCAGAATACGGCGAAAACATCGTCTTCGGGTGTGAATCCGGCTTCCTCACTGAAGAGCCACAGGCAGGCGGCTCCACCCTCATAGTGGATACCTTCCTTCACGATTTCACCCTCTACGTGAATCGATGGGGTTCGCGGGTCTCTGTACTTTACCTTGGTACCTGCCTTCATCTTCTCCACGTTCTTCAGGAATTCTGCCGACTTATATACCTTGATGTTGGTAACCCGGCTCTCCTTCGATACCCCGATATACAGGGGCATGGTGTGGGTCATCTTGCCAAGTTTCAGGGCAGCATCAACCACCCACTTGTCGTTAATCTTCACTTCGTCGAGCACGTTCATCGTGGTAACGGTGGTGTCGGGATATACCTTTCTGTATTCCTCCAGAAGGCTGCCGGCTAGTTCTTTCTCTAAATCTGCCATAGCTACATCACCTCCCCTCCGAAAAGATAACCACCTATAAACACAAGCATCACCAGGGCAAGCATTCCCACCATGGTCAATGCCACCTCGCCATACGTTACCTTCTCCTCGCAGAGGAAGCTGAAGGTCTCGCTCTTGGTAGCCATGAGACGCTTAGCCTCACTCTTGATTGCACACTTGAGGGATTTCATTCCCTCGTTCACATTCACGTGGATGCCCGCAGGCTTGGCCTGCATCACATCATTCAATAAAATAGAATTCTGCATATCGCATCATCTTGTAGACATTAGCAGCCAACTTGATTTCGTGAGAAAAGGGTGGCGGCTGCATTCCCCGTTGTCTACAAGATGATGGCTTATCCGAGAG
>OQVT01001629.1_pt1 | contig 14307 bp, 14 predicted proteins | sample 1691561 | NCBI WGS metagenome assembly OQVT01 (sample SAMN03418260, study PRJEB22391) | human gut metagenome | biome: human-gut; feature: organic feature; material: feces | host: Homo sapiens | place: Tanzania | collected 2013-01 | reverse complement strand
TTAAGGCAGGAAAGCCGGGGAAAAACGGATATCTGGAAGCAATGCAGAAAATTGAAATACTTCCGACAACGCTTTTCATCATAAGCCGGAGATATAAGTGTCTTATACTCATCATCATGCCTCGCAATGCATAACCCTTCTCTTAACCTCATTTAATCGGTTTCTGAAATATCTTTCAATAGTCTATTTACAATTCATTGTATAAACACTGATCATGCCGTATAATATCTTACAGCTTGAAACACATCTACACAGGAGGATTTTATTATGAGTGAAGTATTGGATAAGATAAAATCAAGAAGAAGCATAAGAAAATACAAATCTGAGCATGTTCCGCAGGATATTATCGATAAAATAATCGAAGCAGGACTTTACGCAGCAAGTGCAATGGGCAAACAGAAAACAATAATCATCCAGATCAAAGATCAGAATACCCACGATAAGATAGTTAAGATGAATGCCGATATAGGCGGCTGGGATAAGGACTTTGATCCGTTCTACGGCGCTCCTGATATGCTCATAGTCCTTGCTAAAAAAGACTGGCCAAACAGAATATATGACGGCAGTCTTGTCATGGGCAATCTGATGCTTGCTGCTCATGACCTCGGAATCGGAAGCTGCTGGATCCATAGGGCAAAGGAAGAATTTGAGACTGCTTGGGGCAAAGATTTCCTTAAATCTCTCGGAATAAACGAAGAGTACGAGGGAATAGGTCACTGTGCATTGGGCTTTGTTGACGGCGAATACCCTGATGCTCATCCTCTCAAGGAAAACAGAGTATATAGTATTTAAGGAGTTTTTTTGAACCATGAAGTTTGTTATTCAGCGTGTTACACACGCTTCAGTTACTATTGATGAAAAGATACACGGAGAGATCCAAAACGGACTGTTAGTCCTCTGCGGAATATCCGAGAATGATAATACCGAGATTGCTGATAAGATGGTAAAGAAACTCTGCGGACTTAGGATATTTGAAGATGAAAACGGCAAAACAAATCTTTCCCTTGCAGATGTCAACGGACAGCTTCTCATAATTTCTCAGTTTACGTTGTATGCGGACTGCAAAAAAGGCAACAGACCAAGCTTTGTTAAGGCCGGGAAGCCTGACATGGCAGAGCCTCTATATGAGCATATTCTAACGGAAGCAAAAAAATATACACCGAATGTAGAATGCGGCATCTTCGGAGCCGAGATGAAGGTTGAGCTTTTAAATGACGGTCCGTTCACCGTGGTGCTTGACTCAATGGAGATCCTCGGTATGTAGTCTTTACCCAAATGCAATCGAGATATATTTTTTTCCGTGCTTGATATTCTTATCTTTTTTATTTTTACCGGAAGATAATTTCATGTAAGAAAAAAGCTTATTATTCCGCTTTTTGTATAAAGACGCGATAATAAGCTTTTCTATTCTGCTTTTCATATTAATTTTTTGAACTCTACAAACCGAAAGTTGTCTATTTCTTTGAACCATTGTTTTTATTGTCTTGTTTTTGCTTCTTTTTTTCTTTTATTCGCTCTTTAATCTTAAAAAATAATTCTAATGCCATTTGATTTGCTATCTGTCCCATAAGCAAACTCTCCTTTCATAATTCTAATTTTCCAATTTGACAAACCTTGAATTTATAACCCCAATAACTTCTCCAACTCATCCATTTCCCTGCTGATTTGCGTCTCCAATTCGCGAAGGTCAGCAATTATTTCCTGAGTTGGCGGATACTCTACTGTTACATATTCTACTTCTTTGTATTTATTGATACTCAGATCATAATCATTATCTGCAATTTCCCGTTTGGATACAAGGAAGCTTTGGTCGGTTCGTTTTCTTTCAATCTCTTTATCAAGGTTTTTGAAACGTTCAATGATATCCGGAATATCATTTTCATTTGTTTCGCTTCGCTTGTCATCTAAACTGAAGCCGTCAGCCTTCATGTCATAGAACCATACATTGTCCGTTCCGCCGTGTCCGGTCTTGGTGAAGATCAGAATAGCAGTAGATACTCCGGCATATGGTTTGAAGACGCCGGAAGGCATAGAAATAACAGCTTCAAGTCGATTTTCTTCAACTATTGCCTTACGGATATCTTTGTGAGCCTTTGAAGAACCAAATAATACTCCGTCGGGAACGATACATGCACAGCGGCCGCCGACTTTAAGCATGCGGACAAATAAGGCTAGGAATAATAATTCTGTCTTTTTTGTTTTGCATACTTTAAGCAGATCCGCACTTACGGAGTCGTAATCAAGACTTCCTTTAAACGGAGGATTTGCAAGGATTAAACTGTATTTATCTTTGTCCGGATTCTGATCTGACAGACTATCTCGATACTCGATATAAGGGTTATCAACACCGTGTGTCATCATGTTCATGGCACCGATTCGAAGCATGGTTCGGTCCATATCAAATCCGTGAAACATATGGTTCATATAATGATTTTTATTGTGCTTATTAAAGAATACTTCCTCTTTTTTTTCTTCTTTTAAATATTCACTTGCAGATACAAGGAAACCGGATGTGCCGCATGCTGGGTCGCATATAATCTCATCGGCTTTCGGATCCATCATTTCCACCATCATACGAATAATATGTCTGGGTGTGCGGAACTGACCATTCACGCCTGCTGTTGCAAGTTTTGAAAGGAGATATTCGTACACATCTCCTCTCGTGTCAGCAGATTTCAATTGAGCCATCTGATCATAAATGGCATCCATTGCAGTGACGATTTTATCAAGCATCAATGGTGTGGGTACTTTAAAGATAGCATCGTTCATATATTTAGAATATGCGCTGTCTTTATCACCGTGGAGGTTTTTGATAAATGGAAATACCCATTCCTGCATTGTGCTGTACATTTTTGAAGCGGGAAAATCATGGAATACACTCCATTTCAGTTGGTTGCCTGCAATAGTACGGTCTCCGATCTGTACTTCATCAGCAAATATGCTTTTATGTGGAAGTCCTAGCATGGTTGCTTCCTTTGCATGAAGATTATCTGAATCATCGAGATCGCGTATGAACATCAGATATGTCATCTGTTCAATTACCTCTAACGGGTTTGTTAATCCGCCGGTCCAGAAGATTTCCCATAAACTGTCTATTTTATTTTTTAATTCACCTGTAACCATGTTGTCTGTTCTCCCTATTTATGTAAGAAGTTATCTTTTTACTGTTTTAATTCTTAATTGCATTTTTAATTAGCAGATTCGTTAAAACACAAACCAAGATTAGTATGTCGTTCTAATGAGTGCAGATCTTTTGTGATGTAATCCCATGATTCTTTGTAATCAGAACCTGTTGAAAAATCTGATTCTTTTATGTACTTTATAAATCCAGAAATATCGTTCCGGTATCTTTTGGCGAAGAGATATGCGTCTTTTTCCTTTTCTTCATCTGAGCTGTTGAGTTTCCCGTATAAAGCATGATCCAGGTTGCAGGACATGTAATAAATTCCATACGGAAGTTTCCAGATATGTCCTGTGGATTTCAGACGATCGATATTTTCGCGCTTTCTGACATTCCTGTTAATGATTGCCTCTGGATTTGCAGAGTGTATTTTATTAGTGCTGTAAAAAGGTTTTACAGCAGTTTCGTCTTTTTTTATTGCTGAATCCGGAATATAAGCATCATCCATATCTATAATATGAATGATGTCCTTAAAATCAGATGCTCTGTAATGATTTTGCGTAGCATAATGTCTTATACAATTTCCGACCTTTGATACAATATTGGCAGATGTGACTCCTGTCTGAGTAGTTATATCACCGTGAATGATGTGAACATAGACAGAATCTTTATCATAGATTTTTGAAAAAAGGACACCTAATGCTTCGTCGTCAGATGGACCCTCTACAATTACAAAGACGATTTTTCGTTTTGCCACTACATTTCACCAGCCTCTCTAAATGCCAGTGCTATTTCATAGTTGTTTGTAGGTTCGTAAATTACTTCGTTCTGTTCACCCAGAACGATATCTCTGTAATAGAAATCTCTTAAATTATTGTTCTCTTTTACATTAGTCATTCTCAAGTAACGATTTTCCGGATTTGTTGTGGTGAATGCAATAAATCCACGATCTAAAGTTTCCAATGGACGCAGATTGTGTGAAGTAAAGATTAATTGCCCCTTGCCTTTTTCGGAAATTATTCTGAGTAGTTCGCCTAGCAGGTATTCAAACACTCCTGAATCAAGCTCGCCGATTGCTACTGTAATGGAAGGCTTATTATAAACAACGATAAGAAGCTGTAAGATGGATACGATTTTTTTAATACCATCAGATTCATAACGCAAAGGGATTTCTTTACTGTTTTTCTTAGACATTAGCTGAACCCGGCATCCGATATTTCCGTTTTTCAATACCTGCGGACCAAAGTTGTACATACTGATAGTAAGTCCTGGAACGATTTGAGTAAGGACCATATTCATATTTGGGATGATCTCTTCAATTAACTCTGCAGCTTCTTTCGGTATTGTTGCTGCCTCGTCAAGCGGAAGCATGATGTTTCCAGCAACGCCTGAATTTTCGTTTTCGTATTTAAATGCCAGGGGAAGGGCATTCATTGTAATAAGTCCGTTATTTTGAGTATTAATTACAAACAGTTCGAAATTTCCATATTGTACCATCAGCTCAATAAGATCGATATAAATCGGTTGCTTGCAATTTTCTTTTATTACTGACAAAAGTTCTTTTGAGAAAATAAATGATCTTGAAGTCGCAGACGCAAGACGTTTTGCAACTTCAAGGCTTGTTGCAAGTTCCTTATCTTTACCGACAAACTCCTGGTATTTATTTCTTGGCGAGAATGCACCCTTAGCATTTGTGTTGATAAGAGTGGACATTCTGTATTTATTATTATCGTGTGTGTAAGAACTGCTGAGTATTTCGTCATAAATTACAGCTTTAGTATTTTCTGATTCGGATAGATTTGAAGTGCTATCATTTTGCTCTTTTCTAATTTTGAATTCATACACAGTAACATATGCTGTTCCGTTTTCGGGATCTTCTACAGAAAGTTCAAATTTCAGCTTTGCATTTTCTGCATCCACATGAATGTAATCTGCATACTGCGGTGGAATAACCTGTCCGCAAAGAGCAAGTTTTAACAGCATAATTGCATCTATTAATGCTGTCTTACCGGAGCCGTTCTGACCATATATTCCAAGAATGCTTGATTTATAGTTTTTTCGGTTGTTTTTCAAGATGATATGACCATTTTTAACGTTTTTGAAGTTTTCAATCTCTATTTTTTCTATTCTTACGCAACCTTTTCTCATGATACACCTCTCCATTTATGTGTTTATATCACAAGATTATTCTATCATCATGTTCCAAAATGGTCAATAAAACTGGGACAATTGATACTTTTTGTATCGTTTCGAGTGTTCGAATAACGAAAAGCGCACCGCGATATATAAACGAGCTTATATGGTTTAACTAAATATTACAGCCGCTGCATTATCAGACTGCCCTCTTCCTTCAACCATCTGACAGCCTCTTTATAATCCGGCATCACCTTTTCAACCTCCGTCCAGAATGCCTTGGAATGGTTCATTTCTTTTCGGTGACACAGCTCGTGGACCACAACATAGTCAAGCACCTTGGGAGGTGCCAGCATTAGAAGACAGTTAAAGTTCAGATTTCCTTTGGCACTGCAACTGCCCCATCTGGTTTTCTGATTGCGGATCGTTATACGTCCGTAGGTGACGCCGATAATGGGGGCATAATATGCAGCCCTTTTGGGAATAACATCTATAGCCTTGTCGGCGAGCATATTTATATCTTCATAGGTCAGCTTCTTTGCACCTGACGATTCATATCTGGCCTTGTCTCTTTTGACCTGCTCAAGGTGCGTACATATCCATGCCCTTTTTTCTTCAAGGATCCTGTATATATCTTTTTCCGAAACGCCTTGCGGAGCTTTAACCGTAACACTCAGATCGGAATTAACACTGATAGCTACGGTTTTTCTATTTGAGCGGATCACCTTAACATCCATGGTGGACCTCCTGTAATTTCTTTTTTATTTTTGGAATCAATGACTTATCTGCAGGAAGCCAGTTTACATCATAAAGAGATTCAGATGTCAGCCATCTGGCGGCTTCATGCTCCTTTAACATAAGGTCTCCGCTGATGATATTACACCAGAAACAGTCCATCGAAAGATGGAAATCGGGAAATTCCCACCGGCCCTTGTATTCGCCATAGCCGCGTTCGGTAGCAAATATTCTGTCTTTATCACGGATTATCGCGGCAACAACTTTGATCGTTTTCAAAATTGCGTCTCCTTTTAAAATGATGCTACCGGTCATTATACTATGTTTCACATGATAAATGGTAGATAAAGACAGCTTTTTTCTAATCTGAGTCATCTCAGTTGAGAAGATTCTAACTTCTATAAGTGGTGAGTTGCTTTCAAAATTATCTCAGTAGGGATTCAATCTTCGACTGAGATAACCGCTCTACGAGTATGCGCAGTGATTCTAAGTGGAATATGTATAGAATCATGCACTTAGCCTCGCATGTGTTCGACTTGAATGTATAACTTTTACATGTATAAAGGTATATGAAAAACTGTACATTAAAAAAGACAGGAACGGATGCTTGAATTTGTTCAACACATCTGAACCTGTCTTTTATATAGATAGTTAATTGTTTTTCGCTGTTTGAGTATCTTTCGCCTCAACCTTAGGAACAGTCATCGGGTTAACATGGACCATGCAATGCTTTACAGCCGGGAAGCTGGCTTCTATGTTTTTATGAACAGCTTCCGCAACCTTGTGGGCTTCTATAAGCGTATCATTTCCGTTGACCGAGATCTCGATCTCGACATATATTTTTGAACCGAAAAGCCTTGTACGAAGAACATCTATTGCGAGAACCTGCTTGTTAGAGAGGATTGCGCTCCTCATTTCGTCTATAACATCGTCAGGGCAGGACTTATCGACCATTTTATCCATTGCATCGTTAAAGATATTTAAAGCTGCCTTTTCAATGAAAATACAGATAACGATGCTGGCGATAGGATCAAGGATTGGAAAGCCCATTCTTGCTCCCAATATACCGGCGAAGGAGCCGATGGAAGAGAGCGCATCCGAACGATGATGCCATGCATCTGCCATAAGAGCACCCGAATGTATTTTCTTGGCAGCTATACGGGTGAACCAGTACATCCATTCTTTTACAATGATAGAGACGATGGCGGCAATAAGCGCAAGCAAGCCCGGTATCTGCAGGTCTCCGTAGTTTCCTGCCATGATCTTTTTTATACCGGCATAGCCGATACCCGCGCCTGTTATCGCGAGCACCACGGCCAAAATAATCGAGGCTTCGCATTCCAGCCTGTCATGACCGTACGGATGCTCCTTGTCAGATTTTTTTTCTGCAGCCGTTACACCTATCATAACGATAAATGTACTGAACACATCCGAGGCGGAATGAACTGCATCGGATATCATTGCGCCTGATCTTGCCAGGATACCGGCTGCCAGCTTGAACAGTGATAAAAGCACGTTGACGGTTATGCTGATCGCCGATACGCGCATTGCAACCTGTTTGTCGGACCTTTGCCCGGCGTCAGGTGAAGAAGTTTTTGATTTCATAATAATTTTCCTCGTTTCCTTTTAAGAATGTTTATTCCGTATCAAGGTATAAAAAAACACCTGCGGAACATTATCGAAATACTGTCCCACAGATGTAGTATGATCTGTTGCCAAAACGGCCCGGCAAGATGAACGATGTGTTCATTGCCTGCTCAGTATGTACTGTAGATTTATGCAGTGCAAAACTTATTGCTGGTAAAATAGCATTTATCGGTGCGGATGTCAATATCTGCATGAGCGGAATACTAATATTGGTAACACTTGCCGCAGCTTTAATCCAAAAACAAAGAAGAGTGTGCTATTATAGTAATGTTAAGTAAGTAATGAGACAGTCCTTAATGGATGCGGTATATGAGCATTTAGGCATTTAAGAATACTCTGTATGGGTAAGTCTGAGGACAGTTCGGAGGGAGAGAATGAGAATTAAATGGACTGAAAAAAAGTTAGCACTGGCTGGCTTCATAGGCCTTTTCGTAGCGCCGGTATTGATAGTAGAGATATATAAAGCAGCTCTTTATTATAAGCCGAAATGTAAGGTTGAGGGATGCGATGTAATAAGAGAAGGTAAAAAATATTGCGCAATCCATAGATGCAGGAACGGCGATTGCGATGAATATGCGGAGGCTAGAGGCCAATACTGCAAAGAACATGCTGAGATCATAGAAAAACAGCTGCAGGAAAGCCGTGAAGCAGAAGAGGCGAAGAAAAAGAGACAAGAGGAACTCGCAAAACGAAGAAAAGAACAAAACAGCCAAAACAGTAATAATAGCAGCAATAGTAGTAATAACAATAATAGTTCAGATGGCAGTAACAAAACACAAGGAAGCAACAGCTACATGGACGATGATAAGTACTATGTATATGACTACGACGACCCGGAGGATTTCTACGAAGAGTGGCCCGAGGAGTTTGACGGCTTCGAGGATGCCGAAGACTACTGGGATGAATACTGGGACGAGTAGGTGGAAAGTATACTTTAAGAGATGCCTTTTGCAGCCGAAACAAGGCAGCCCTCATTTTATTTTTCTTTTTTGTGGTTGTTCATTATAGCCCTGATGTTTTTATCGAGAAACAGTTTATAAACATCAAGGGACACCGGATCGGACCACAGTATCACGTTGTAACAGGTGGAGCTTGCGAGCTCCACTATCGTATAAAGCATCAGATCAGGCTCTATAAATTCATCTCTGTAATCATTTATCAGCTTATCAAAGGAATAATAGATATCACTGTCACAGTCACTGTTCTGTTGCTTTATCGCATTTCTGAATATTCCCCATGAAAGATTTTTATAAATAAATTTAAGAAGACTCGGATCGATTGCGAGCTGATCTATAAGATCGCCCACAAGGATTACGGCTTTATCCTCAAGGGAAATATCCTTGGGATAATTTGCCAATGCACTTTCGGCATGCTGAAAGAGCTTTGCGGCTCTGCGGCTGATAAGCTTAGCTTCAAGCTCGTATTTATCCTTAAAATAAAGATAAAATGTGCCTTTTCCCACTTTAGCTTCCTTTGTAATGTCCGAAACGGATGTTTCGGAGATACCCTTTGTAGTAAAAAGTTTAAAAGCGGTATCAAGCAGCTGATTTTTTTTATGAAGCTTGTTATCAGATACCTTGCTCATATCATTACCTCTTTCAGATCTTATATTATCATTGCAAAAGCCATGTAAAATATTTGCGGCTTATAATTAGACTAAGGCTAAAGAGCCGCAAAGTCAAATGACAAAAGACACAAAAAATCGGTGTTCCTGAAACTGACAGTGCACAAATACCACAAAAAAGTGACCGTTAGTCATTTTTATACAACGAAAGTATTGACTTATAATAAGGACTCTGCTAAATTGTATCACGTTGAAAGTGACCGATGGTCATTTTTAAGAGGAGGTTGATTATGAGTAGTTTTTCAAAAGGTGTTGTAAAGTTCAGAATACCGATACTTATAATAAGTATACTTTTGCTTATTCCGAGTTTTATCAGCTTTGCTGCTACAAAGGTCAATTATGATATCCTTTATTATCTGCCGGATTCGATCGATTCGATGAAGGGTCAGGATATATTGCTTAATGATTTCGGAAAGGGCGCATATGCGATGTTCGTCTGTGAAAACATGGAGGACAAATATGTGAAGCAGCTTTCCGAGGATATAAAGGATGTAGACCATGTTGCCAGCGTTTTGGGTTACAGCGAGATCGCGGATTCGATACCGCCCGAGATGCTTCCGGATAAAGTAAAGGATGTATTTTATTCTAAAGACGGTGAAGCAAAGATGATGTTCATTTTCTTTGACACGGGTACATCTTCTAACGAGACGATGGATGCGATCAAGGAAATAAGGTCTATAGCCGGAAAGGATTGCTTCCTTTCAAGTATGTCCGCAGTTGTAACGGACACCAAGGACCTGGTAGATTCACAGATCTTCTGGTATGTACTGATAGCGGTTGTGCTGTGTGCGATAGTGCTTGCGCTTACGATGGATTCGTTTATTATACCGATTCTCTTCCTATTAGATATAGGAATGGCGATCATATATAACCTGGGAACGAATTTCATACAGGGCGAGATCTCATATATAACAATGGCGCTTGTCGCGGTACTTCAGCTGGGTGTTACGATGGACTATTCGATATTCCTGTATCACTCATACAAGGAGCAGAAGATGGCCTATGCGGACCATAAACAGGCGATGGCCAAAGCAATCTCCATGACGATAGAATCGGTAACCGGTTCGTCGCTCACTACGATAGCGGGCTTTGTCGCACTGTGCTTCATGAGCTTCACTCTGGGTCTTGACCTTGGTATCGTAATGGCTAAGGGTGTGCTGTTCGGAGTTATATGCTGTGTAACGATACTTCCGTCAATGATCGTAGTATTTGATGCACCGATCGCAAAATTCTCACACAAACCGCTTAATATCAAGCCGGACAATATAAGTAAAAAGATCACAAAGCATTCATGGATGCTTTTCATCATAATGCTGGTCCTTTGGATACCGGCGGTTATAGGAAATAATAATGTTAAGGTTTATTACAAATTGGATACAAGCCTTCCTGCCTATCTTGGAAGTACGCAGGCAAATGAGGAGCTTAAAGAACACTTCGATATGAACTCCATGTCGATGATCCTTGTGGATGCAGACCTTTCTTCTAAAGAAACCAAAGCTATGACGCAGGAGATCGAAAATGTTGACGGCATAACATTTGCACTCGGTCTGGACAGTGTAGTAGGCGCACAGTTCCCGGACGAGCTGGTTCCCGAGAAGATAAAGGATATACTTCAGACGGATGACTGGAAGCTGATGCTTGTAGCGTCAAAATACGAAGTAGCGACAGATGAGGTCGGAGATCAGTGCAGTAAGATAAACAACATAATAAAGAAATATGATCCGAACGGAATGCTTATAGGTGAGGCGGCCGGTACCGAGGATCTTATAACGATAACCGATCATGACTTTGCGGTTGTAAGTCTCGTATCGATAGGAGCTATATTCCTGATAATCCTTTTGGTACTTCGTTCGGCACTGCTGCCTGTACTTCTGGTGGCAGTCATCGAGCTGGCGATATACCTGAACATGGGTATGGCTTTCTATACGGGAACAACACTTCCGTTTATCGCTTCGGTATGTATAGGAACGATCCAGCTTGGAGCTACGGTCGATTATGCGATACTTATGACAACTAGGTATAAGAGGGAAAGAATGAGCGGTGCGGATAAGCACGATGCGGTAACAACTGCTCTTTCAACCTCGCTTCAGTCTATATTTACAAGTGCATTGGGATTCTTTGCGGCGACAATAGGAGTTGCGATCTATTCGGATGTAGATATGCTTTCATCGCTCTGTCTGCTTATGGGACGAGGCGCGATCATAAGCTTTATAGTAGTTATACTCTTCCTGCCGAGCGTGCTTATGACCTTTGATAAGGCGATATGCGCAACGACCGTGGGAATGAGAAAATTGATACATCATAAGGGAGGTTTAAAAAATGTTGAAGATTAAACCGGCAGTAAAAAAGATGATCGCTCTTGCAGCAGCTGTCTTACTGGGAGCTTCACTTACGGCATGCGCCGTTGAGACAGAAGCAAGCTCACAGGTCAGCACACAGGAGGGCTCTTCAAGCGAAGATATACTTACAAAGACAGCCAGGGAGCTGCTTAAAACGACAACAAAGAGTGACGAAAACGGAAAAGAAGAAACAGTATATGTTATACAGGATGCAGACGGCAACAAGGACAGCGTCATAGTCAGCAACTGGCTGAAGAACGGTGACGGAAAGGATGAGCTTGTCGACAAGACAAATCTTACTGACATAGAAAATACAAAGGGCGACGAGACTTATACCGAGAATCCGGACGGAACGATAACATGGGATGCTCACGGAGATGATATTTTCTATAAGGGAACTTCAAACGAGGAGCTTCCTGTAAATGTAAATATCACATATAAGCTTGACGGAAAAACCGTTAGTGCAAAGGAGCTTGAAGGAGCAAGCGGACATCTTGAGGTTGAATTTTCATATGAAAACAGGCTTTCCAAGACAATTGCCATAAACGGGGAGAAGACAACTCTTAACAAGCCTTGTGCCGTCGTTTCGGGTCTTCTTATGGATGGCAAGAAGTCTTCTAATGTTAAGGTCACCAACGGAAAGGTTGTAAATGACGGAGACAGGAGCGTTGTGGTAGGTCTCGCGCTTCCGGGAATGAAGGAAAATCTGGATCTTAGCGAGCTTGATGAGGAAGAAGCTGATAAGATAAATGATATAATACCGGATACGGTTACCGTAGAAGCTGATGTTACGGATTTCTCAATGATAGGAACCGTTTCACTTGCAAGCTTTGATCTTCCTATAGAAACGGATCTTAATAAATACAGCAGTGACATCGACAGCATGAAGGATTCGGCCACAGAGCTTCAGGACGGAGCAGATAAGCTTGTGGATGGAGCAAAGGAGCTTTCGGATTATATGAAGGAGCTCAAGGACGGTACTGATACCTTATCGGAAGGAACAGGAAAGCTTGCATCGGGAGCAGATACGCTTTCAAGCGGAGCCGATGAGCTGTCAAAAGGAACAGGAACACTTTCATCGGGAGCTGACTCATTATCGGAAGGAGCAGGACAGCTTGTGGGAGGACTTGATCTTCTTTCTACTTCTGTAGCACAGCTTCCTGACGGAGCAGACAAGCTGTATCAGGGATCCCTTAAGCTTGCGGCAGCTCTTAAGAGCGGAGATTCAAGCAGCGTTGACAAATACGGTGTTTACGAAGCAGTATCGGCAATGGAAAGCGGAGCCGAAGATCTCAAGAGTGTTCTCGGACTTATCATGAACGGTGCTCAGTCGCTGTATGACAATGCACTTACTATGGCGGACGGAGCAAAAAGCGGAAGCACAGATCCTAAGCAGTTCGGTATTTATGAGGCGGCAGGAGCATTGAAGGCAAACCTTGATCAGATAGTAGAAAATCTTGAAACAAATATAGGAACGGCCGTACAGACGCTTGAAAGTGCAAACGGATACGGACAGAGTGCGGTGGATGCGGTAAATGCACTGATCGAAAGCGGAACGCTTAACGAGGAGCAGGCAGCAGCTATACTCGAAAACATTCAGGGTGAGATGCAGACAGTCTCCGGAGCTAAGCAGGCACTTGCGGCAGTAAATGCAGATACAACACAGGCTGATGCGGTTATTGCTCAGATACAGTCAGGAGCCGATGATTTGAATAAGGGTGCACAGGCTATTGCGGCAGGAGCAAAGAGCAACAGCACGGAACCTTCAAAATATGGTCTTTATGAGGCGGCTGCAGCTGCATATGCCGGAGCGGATGAGCTTTCACAGTCGGCTTCGGAGCTGGCGCCTAAAATAGACTATATGGCCGGAAGCGAAAACATGGGAGCACTTACGGAAGGACTTAAAGAGCTCAATTCACAGAGTGAACAGCTCATCGATGCGGTAGGACAGCTTTCAGGCGGAGCGAATACACTTAACGGCGGAGCAAAGAGCCTTGCAGATGGAGCAGGTACGCTTAACAGCGGAGCGGCTGCGGTTGCAGGCGGAGCAAAAGAGCTTGCAAGCGGAGCCGGTACTGCCGACAGCGGAGCAAAGACTCTTGCCGAGGGAGCAGCTCAGCTACTTGAAGGAACAAATACCCTCTCAGACGGTATCAATACTCTTAATGAGGATGGAATCTCGAAGATTGCAGAGCTTATGGGTGATAAGGTCGGTGAATTCTATGACAGACTTAAGGCAATAGCTGATTATGCTAATGAAAAGACCGATTTCGCAGGCGTTGCGGCAGATACCGAATGTAAGGTGCAGTATATCTTCAAGACAGGAGAGATCACAGATCCTTCAAAGGATTCAGGTAACTGATATATATAATTCTTCAATTACTTTAAAACAGGCAGAATATAAGTTATAATAGTGAACCGGAGACCGATACAGGTTTCCGGTTCTTTGTATGCTCCGGTAAATTTGTTTGCCGGATTTCTCACAGGGGAGAATGCTTCGGCGTTCTTAGAATATTTAAAATGAAAGGATGCAGGCAGGATATGATCAGAAATGTTATATTTGATGTAGGAAACGTGCTTTTTGATTATGACTGGCACAAGCCGTTCAGGGATCACGGAGTGCCGGATGATGATATACAGCGTATAGGCCGGGAAATTTTCCATGATGAGATATGGCTTAAATGGGATGCCGGACTGTGTACTCTCGA
>OQVT01001627.1_pt1 | contig 14311 bp, 12 predicted proteins | sample 1691561 | NCBI WGS metagenome assembly OQVT01 (sample SAMN03418260, study PRJEB22391) | human gut metagenome | biome: human-gut; feature: organic feature; material: feces | host: Homo sapiens | place: Tanzania | collected 2013-01 | reverse complement strand
AACCAGTGACACGAGGATTTTCAGTCCTCTGCTCTACCAACTGAGCTATCTGGGCTCACCCGTATCACACAAACGCTATTTTACATTTCACATAGTCGTTTGTCAAGCAGAAAATTTCAATTCACCCAGTTCGGAATCATAAGTTAAAGTTAAAATACATCCATCTGTGGAAAATTCTTCTGTCGGAAGTTCCAAAGAGTAAGCAGTGCCGTCGGATGTTTTTAAATCAAGCATCCAGGGAGTGTTTTGTGTGTCGCGGTAAATCATTAGTCCGGTTAATCGCTGCGTAGGACCGAAGCCGGAAAGAGATTCTAACAAATCATCGTTTTCGGTAGAATCTTTCTGATAAAAGGAAAGACTGGTGAAGGTCAGAGAAGTACCGTTAATCAGGGAAAGAGGAATCGGAGTAAGTACCGCAGCATCCTCGGAAGATTTAATCTGATTAATGGCATCAAGATATTCCTGATAGGTACCAATAAGTGTATTCATAGTTTCAATCAGCATATCTACTTCTTCGTCATTCATTTCATTCAGATGGTAAGTGTTGATTTGTTCAATTTTACCTGAAAGAGTAACCAGCTTTTCATCCAGCGAATCATCCTGAATCTGTTTGTGTGCAGAAACCACCTTATTATGTATATTGACAAGACGTGTATAAGTATCCTGTGCTTCTGCAATTTTTTCTTTGGATGCGCCCCCACAGGCGGCAAGGAGCAGGCAGCACAGAAGGAGTATTACTTTCTTTAAATGTTTCATACGAAAAGACCTTTCTATTTATCATACAAAATTAACAGTAACATATTGAAAACGTGGGTGCAAGTAAGAAATGCATTTCTGGACGAAGGCAGGGATGTTGCCGTATAATAAAACAAAAGAAATGATAATGGTTCGGAAAGGAAATCCAGATGACCCGAAAGCTATATGAGGAATTTCAAAAAAGGTTTGGCAGCTGCGATGGAGCAGAAATTTATTTTGCACCGGGAAGAGTAAATTTGATTGGTGATCACACAGATTATAACGGTGGTCATGTCTTTCCTTGTGCACTTACGATGGGAACGTATGCGGTAGCCAGGAAACGTGCTGACCGTAAGATACGGTTGTTTTCCATGAACTTTGCAAAGACAGGAATCATAGAAAGCAGCCTGGAAGATTTGGTACCAGGGGAAAATGGCGGTTGGAGTGATTATCCGAAAGGAGTTTTCTGGGCTTTTTTTCAATATGGATATGAAATCCCGTATGGCATGGACTTGCTTTTATATGGAAATATTCCAAACGGAGCAGGATTATCTTCATCGGCTTCCTTAGAGGTTCTAGTTGGTTATATTCTGAATGACTTTTTGGGATTCCGGATAAAAAACGAAGAGCTTGCAAAAATCGGGCAGTATGCAGAAAATCATTATAATGGCATGAATTGTGGAATTATGGACCAATTTGCAGTTGCCATGGGGAAAAAGCAATATGGTATTTTTTTAAATACGACAACACTGGACTATCAGTATGTTCCAATTGTACTTGATGATGTCCGGCTGGTTATTGCCTGCAGTAATAAAAAACGGAAATTAACCGATTCCAAATACAATGAGCGCAGAAGCCAATGTGAAACTGCTTTAGAACGAATCCAAAAGATAAAAACAATAAAAACGCTTGGGGAACTTACCATAGATGAGTTTTATGAAGTAAGGGGTGCTATTTGTGATGAAGTTCTGGAAAGAAGAGCAATGCATGCAGTAACAGAGAATCAACGCACGATACAGGCGGTAGCCGCATTACAGAAAAACGATATGGAGACTTTTGGTGCCTTGATGTCCAAATCCCATGTTTCGTTACGTGATAATTATGAAGTAACAGGAAAAGAACTTGATACATTGGTAGAAGTGGCATGGGAACAGGAAGGAGTTCTTGGTTCCCGTATGACAGGAGCCGGATTCGGAGGATGTACCGTGACTTTAGTGAAGAAGGATGCAGTGCAGGCATTTATACAGAAAACCGGAACTGCTTATGAGAAAGCCATTGGATATCCTGCTGACTTTTATTCTGTAGAAATTGGAGATGGACCGAGAAAGGTATGACAGAGCGATGAAAAAGTTTTTACTTGTAGCGTTAAACAGTAAATATATTCATATGAACCCTGCAGTTTACAGTCTGCGTGCTTATGCCTGCGAAAAACTGAATGGGGTGTCACAGGATGTGGCAATCGATATTTCCGAGTATACCATTAATCAATCGATGGAAGAAATTCTGATGGATATTTATATGCAAAAGCCGGATGTGGTAGGCTTTTCCTGTTATATCTGGAATTGGAGAATGATTCGGGAACTGATGGTAGAATTAAAGAAAATACTGCCTGATACAGATATTTTTCTGGGAGGTCCCGAGGTATCCTATGAGGCGGAGCAGCTGATTCAGGAATTTGGATGCCACACGGAAGAAAGAAAACCGGTAATCCGCGGAATTATTCTGGGTGAGGGCGAGAAAACATTTACGGAACTGGTACAGGCTTATGCAGAAGGGAAAGAGGACCTTTCCAAAGTCGCCGGATTGCTTTTGGAAACAGGGTTTACGGGAGAAAGAGAGGCTTTGGATTTTGATGAAGTTCCTTTTTTGTATGGAAATATATCAGAAGACAAATGCAGCCTGGAACCGTTCCGCAATAAAATAATTTATTACGAGTCAGCACGTGGTTGTCCATTCCGGTGCAGCTACTGTCTATCCTCCATTGACAAAACAATTCGTTTACGGAGCCTTAAAAAAGTATTGCCCGAGCTGCAGTTTTTTCTGGATGAAAAAGTACCGCAGGTAAAGTTTATTGACAGAACGTTTAATGGAAACAAGCAGCATGCAATGACCATCTGGAATTATCTTGTGGAACACGATAATGGAATCACAAACTTTCATTTTGAAATAGCAGCAGAGCTGATTGGAGAAGAAGAGCTTACATTATTCCGTAAAATGCGTCCGGGGTTAATTCAATTGGAAATCGGTGTTCAGACGACAAATGAGCAGACACTCAAAGAAATTAACCGGAAATCCAATTGGAGTCATCTCGTGCATACGGTGACCGAAATCCAGAAAGGAAAAAATATTCACATCCACCTAGATTTGATTGCCGGTCTGCCGAAAGAAGATTACCAAAGCTTTGTCCATTCTTTTAATCAGGTGTATGGATTGCAGCCGGAACAGCTCCAGCTTGGATTTTTAAAGGTTTTGAAGGGAACACAGATTTCGGCAAAACAGAAAGAATATGGACTGGCTTATGAGAGTAATCCACCGTATGAAGTGTTGTTTACCAATTGGATTTCCTATGAAGAAATCCGCAACCTGAAACAGGTTGAAGAAATGGTGGAAACATATTACAATTCCAATCAGTTTACTTATACCATAAGAGAATTAACGAAAATGTTTTGTGAGCAAAATAACGAAAAGGGTGCTTTTGGACTATTTGAAAAGCTGGCAGAATATTACGTGTCCCAGGGTTATTTTTTAAATACTCCTGCGCGGGCGCGCCGCTATGATGTGTTTTTGGAATTTGCATGTTCCCATTTTCCCGAAAACACAGAATTATGGAAAGAGCTCTTAACGTATGACTATTATTTAAGAGAAAATGCAAAAAGCAGACCGGATTTTTGCAAAAATCTGTCAGAAGATTATGATAAAATCTGGGAGTTTTATAAGAAGGAAGAAAAGGAACGCCATTATTTAGAGGGATATTCTGATTATCATGCAAGGCAGATGATGAAAATGACGCATATGGAGATTTTTACTTATTCGGTATGGAGTGATACGGAGCCACAAAAAAAGGAACATCCCATTATGGTATTGTTTGATTATCAAAAGAAGAGCCCATTGACAGGAGAGGCAAAAACATACTGTCTGTAAAAAAGAAATAAAAACGGGGAAAATCCCATATACTGTATGGATACATATGGCGTATGGGGTTTTTATGTTACAGGTCTTATCCAACATTTCCAATATTATCATTCCAATGATTATATTTTATGTGATTGCTTATGGACTAATGAATAAGTGTAAAGTCTATGAGATTTTTGTAAGAGGAGCAAAAGATGGTGTGAAAACCGTAGTTGGAATTCTCCCGACACTCGTTGCCTTGATGACAGCCGTTGGTGTTTTACGGGCGTCTGGTTTTTTTGACCTTTTGCAGAAAGCATTTTCTCCGATTAGCCAAAGGCTTGGCTTTCCATCTGAATTATTCCCTCTCGTTATTATGAAAATGTTCTCATCTTCTGCAGCAACGGGACTTGTTTTGGATATTTTTAAAAATTACGGGACCGATTCTTACATTGGGATGATTACCTCCATTATGATGAGCTGTACCGAAACTATTTTTTATACAATGAGTGTTTATTTTATTGCCGCAAAAGTAACGAAAACAAGATATACACTGACCGGGGCGCTGCTTTCAACCTTTGTGGGAATCATAGCAAGTGTCCTGTTAGCAGGTATTATGTAACTGTACTTGCTTATTATTGGCAAAAATGGTAAAATTATGTCATATCTTATTCATGCGGGTAGGGTAAAAATAAAATAATTCTAGGAGGGAATTTATTTATGAAAAAGAAATTGTTAGCTATCGTTCTGACAACAGCTTTGGCAGTTACTTCCTTGGTAGGATGTGGCGCAAAGACAGATTCCGGAGATGCAGCAGCTGAGGGCGGAGCAGAGGCAGCCGATTACAGCGTAGCAATGATTACCGACTACGGTGACATTACGGACCAGTCTTTTAACCAGACAACTTATGAAGCATGTAAGGCTTTTTGTGAAGAGCATGGTATTGAATTCAATTATTACAAACCATCAGGAGATTCTACTGCAGAGCGTGTTGCTTCTGTAGAGAAGGCAATTGATGAAGGACATAACGTAATTGTTATGCCTGGTTATGCATTTGGTGGAACAATTGTAGAAACATCCGAACAGTATCCGGATGTAAAGTTTATCGCACTTGACGTTGCTGCCGGTGATATTCTTGAAGCAGGCGTTGCAGCAAAAGGCGAAACATATGATTATAATCCGGCAAACTGGAATGTAACCGATTACTGCTATATGGATAATGTATACTGTGCAGTATATCAGGAAGAAATTTCCGGATACTTTGCAGGATATGCAGCAGTAAAACTTGGTTATACCAAACTTGGCTTCTTAGGCGGTATGGCAGTTCCTGCAGTTATCCGTTTTGGTTATGGATACGTTCAGGGGGCTGATGCAGCTGCTCAGGAACTTGGAATTACGGTTGATATGAACTATGCATATGGTAACCAGTTCTATGGTGATGCTGATATCACTGCAGCAATGGATACCTGGTATGCAGATGGAACAGAAGTTGTATTTGCATGTGGTGGTGGTATTTATAACTCCGCAGCAGAAGCAGCTCAGAAGGTTGGAGGAAAAGTAATTGGTGTAGATACCGATCAGGCACCTGTTATTAATGAAAAGTACGGTGATGGAATTACCGTAACATCTGCAATGAAGGGTCTTTATCCTACAACTTATGATACACTTACCGATGTACTGATTAATGGTAACTGGGCAAATTACGCAGGAAAGATTACAACACTTGGTCTTGTTTCCGGTGAAGATCTGGAAGCAAACTATGTTCAGCTTCCTTTAGACTCCACACAGTGGGCTGATGGATTTACCCAGGATGATTACAAGGCATTAGTTGCCGGAGTATATGCAGGAGATATTAAGGTTTCTAACGATACTTCCGCAATGCCTGCAACAACTGCAGTAAATGTAACCGATTTAGGAAACTTGAAATAAGCTTACTTTTCATAAAGTAAAGTGAATTTAGGCGGATAGCTTCTGGTCTATCCGCCTTTTCTTTTTATAGAAATTAAGGTATACTGTTTTTATAAGGTATATTCGGAAGATAAGGGGGTACACAGGTGGAATCATATGCAATTGAGATGTTGAATATTACCAAAAAATTTCCCGGAATCGTGGCAAATGATAATATCTCCCTGCAATTAAAAAAAGGAGAGATTCATGCACTTCTTGGGGAAAATGGTGCGGGGAAATCCACATTGATGAGTGTCCTGTTCGGGTTGTATCAGCCGGAAGAAGGTATCATTAAAAAGGATGGAAAAGAAGTAAAAATATCTGACCCTAACGATGCAAATGAGTTGGGAATCGGTATGGTCCACCAGCATTTTAAACTGGTGGAGTGCTTTACGGTGCTGGATAATATTATTCTTGGAGTAGAACCGAATCAACATGGTTTTCTCGTAAAGAAGCAGGCACGTGAGAAGGTTATGGAGCTTTCCAATAAATATGGATTGGCCATAGATCCGGATGCACTGGTGGAAGATATTACCGTCGGTATGCAGCAGAGAACAGAAATTTTGAAGATGCTTTACCGTGATAATGAAATCCTGATTTTTGATGAACCGACAGCGGTGCTTACACCACAGGAAATAGAAGAACTGATGCAGATTATGAAAAATCTGGCAGCAGAGGGGAAAAGTATTCTTTTTATTTCTCATAAGCTTGCAGAGATTATGGAAGTAGCGGATCGATGCACTGTTCTCAGAAAAGGAAAATATATTGGAACGGTAGAAACGGCTTCTACAACTATGGAAGAGTTATCTGCAATGATGGTAGGACGAAATGTAAATTTCCATGTGCAGAAATCGGAATGTAAGCCGGGCGATACGCTGTTAAAGATTGAGAATATGAGTGTATCTACTCCTACGAAACAGAATGCTGTAAAAAATGTTTCCCTTAACATCCGTGCCGGAGAAATTGTATGTCTTGCCGGTATTGATGGAAACGGACAGACGGAGTTTGTACATGGACTTACCGGATTGGAACCTTTGTCAGGTGGAAAGATTACCATGTGTGGTCAGGACATTACCAAAGCGACGATTCGCCATAGAAATAAATCCGGAATGAGCCATATTCCGGAAGACCGGCATAAGCATGGGCTGGTATTGGATTATTCACTGGAAGACAATCTGGTATTGCAACGTTATTTTGAACCGGAGTTTACAGATAAAACCGGATTTTTAAAGAAAAATAATATTCGCACTTATGCAGAAAAACTGATCGAACAATACGATATCCGCTCCGGACAGGGACCTGTTACGATTGCAAGAAGTATGTCAGGTGGTAACCAGCAGAAAGCAATCATTGCGAGAGAAATTGATAAAAATCCCGAAGTGCTGGTAGCAGTTCAACCGACCAGAGGACTTGATGTAGGAGCGATTGAATATATACATAAAAAACTGATTGAACAGCGTGACGCCGGAAAAGCAGTATTGCTTGTTTCCCTGGAACTGGATGAGGTCATGGATGTTCCGGACCGTATTTTAGTCATGTACGAAGGAGAAATTGTAGGAGAGTTTCATCCGAAGGAAACAACACAGGAAGAATTGGGACTCTATATGTCGGGTGCTAAGAGAAAAGAGGTGACCGTATCATGAAAAAACTTTTAAAGAATAATGGAGTACAGTCATTTATCGCCTCTTTAATCTGTATTGTGGTTGGTATGCTTGCCGGATTTGTTTTCCTGCTTTTTGTAGAACCATCCGGAGCCTTTGAAGCAATTGTGGCAGTTGCCAAAAACTTCCTGGGGTACAGTAAAACGAGTATGCAGTTAAAGTACCTGGGAAATACGTTGGTAAAAACAGCACCACTTTTGATGTGTTCCCTTTCGATATTGTTCTCTTATAAAGTAGGATTGTTTAATATTGGTGCAGCAGGTCAGTATGTTATGGGTGCATGTGCCAGCCTGTATGCCGCGCTGGTATGGCATTGGAGTTTTATACCCTGTATGCTTTTTGCGGCACTTGCAGGTGCGTTATTTGGAGCAATTACCGGATTCCTGAAAGCTTATGCAAATGTGAATGAAGTAATTTCGGGAATTATGCTGAACTGGATAGGACTTTACTTTACCAATATGGTTCTGACAAAGGCAAAGGATGCTTCCAGTGCATATACGTATACCCTGAAGGCTGCAGGACAAAAGGCAATTCTGCCAAGTCTTGGACTTAACAAGCTGTTTAGTGGAAATCAGTATGTCGGAATTGCAATTCCGCTGGCAATCCTTTTTGCGATTCTGGTATGGATTGTACTGAATAAAACAAAACTCGGATATGAATTGAAGGCAACAGGATTTAATAAAAATGCAGCAAAATACTGTGGTATGGCGGAAAAGAGAAACATCATTCTTTCCCTTGTAATCAGCGGTGCATTGGCAGGACTTGGAGCATCATTCCTTTATCAGACTGATATGGAGCAGTGGCAGGTAACAATTGCGTCCGTACCGGCAATGGGATTTAACGGAATCGCAGCAGCGTTTTTGGGAGGATTGAATCCAATCGGTGCTATTTTCGCATCCTTCTTTATACAGCATATTACGGATGGCGGTTCCCATGTTGATTTGAATGTGTTCTGCTCCCAGATTTCAGACCTTATTTCTTCGTTAATTATTTATCTGTGCGGATTTGTGGGATTTATAAAATATGCAATGAATAAGGCGATTGCCAGAAAAGAGGCAAAAGAAGCGAAAGGAGGAGAGAAATAATGGTATTATTGATACAATATACAATTTTATTTGCTTGTATTCTTTCGTTAGTTGCTTTAGGCGGATGTTTTTCGGAGCATTCCGGAGTAATCAACCTCGGCCTTGAGGGAATTATGGTTATGGGTGCCATGGGCGGAGCTTTGACAATGCGCTATCTGCCAACAGGTACTTCCGCTATTGTGGTAGTTTTACTTACCATAGCCATCAGTATTTTATTTGGAATGATTTATTCATTATTACTTGGAGTTGCGGCAATACAGTTTGGAGCCGACCAGACATTGATTGGAACAGCAATGAATCTTCTTGGTGCTGCTTTTGCAACGGTAATTGTAAAGTCCATCAATACGGTTACAAATCCGGATGATCATTCTTCGATTGTACAGTACATAAATGAAAAGAAAGCATTTATTGTAAATATCAAAGGATTTGAATTCAGCTGGTTTATGCTGATAACCGTTCTGGTAATTATTGCTTCTTATGTGGTATTGTATAAAACAAAATTTGGTTTAAGACTGATAGCCTGTGGGGAACATCCTCAGGCAGCAGACTCTGTTGGAATCAATGTATATAAAATGCGTTGGGCGGGAGTTCTTATTTCCGGTGCACTCGGTGGTCTTGGAGGAATCTGTTATATTACAACAGGTGTGTCAGAGTGGAAATTTGAATACGGAGTTGCCGGCTTTGGATTCCTCGCACTGGCAGTTATGATATTCGGAAAGTGGAAACCACAGAATATTGCACTGGCTGCGGTGCTGTTCGGATTTTTCCGTGCACTGTCCAATGTTTATTTCGGATTTGACTTTTTAGTTAAACTGAATATCCCAAGTGGTATTTATAATATGCTTCCTTATATTATTTCACTTATTGTATTGGCATTTACGTCAAAGAAATCCAGAGCACCAAAGGCGGAAGGTATTCCGTATGATAAGGGAAGCCGATAAAAGAAATTTGAAAAGCAGCACTCATTTTTTCATGGGTGCTGCTTTTTGGATGAAAAGAACTTAATCGTGTGGCTAAAGAAGAAAAATCGGAAGGACCGGTTTCGAGAATAAACCGGTGAAATTCATAATCACTATAATCGCTGCCCCATAATTCCTTTGCATTTTCTTTTAAATCAAGAAATTCCAAGTATCCAAGATAATACTTCAGATAATTAGTGGGTTCCTCTACCAGATATTCATAAAGCGTTGTGACGGAGGAACTCTGTATAAGTCCAAGATTTTTCAGGTATGCTTCCATCTGCTCCTGCGAAGCACCTTCATAATGAATCGCAATGTCCAGATAGGAATAAAGGCAAAGGTGAAGGTTGCGGTTTAAGCGGCATGCTTCTACAAAGGCGGTTACATTTTCCGGGGAGCCTTTGACAGTGTTATTTGCAAGCAGCTCCTGTGCGTAGGAATAGGAGAGATTTTCCACATATAATGCCCAACCTTCCACAAATCCGCCATAATGCAAGAGGGAACGGATATAAGAAGCATTTTGGGAATTTAGAAAGCTTTGGCTATAAACGGTCTGGTACAAATGCCCCGGATATCCTTCATGCGCCAGAGTCGTATATAAGGATAAATCATCCGTAATACTTTTGCGGTTAATGTAAATCGTATTATGGCACATATCATCCATAGGAGGTGTCAGATAGTAGGCAGGGCTGCTGAAGTCTTCCATCGAAGGGGAAACTTTTTTGACCGTGTAATCTACTGAAAAGTCAGGGGTTGCAAGTGTTAAATCCGGAAAGTCTGCATTCATTTTTCCCTGTAAATCTTCTAAGATGTTTCCGGAAAGCTTTCGTGCATCCGGCTCCGAAAGTGAAGACAACCCGGATGGAAACAGAATATCCTGCTCGGTCACGTATAGCAGATCTGGGTGCTTTAGTAACAGACATTTCATAGCATCCCAGTTTTTCTGAAAATCTTTTTCCAGCATTTTTTTTATTTCTGAAATGCTGTGGGAACTGCCGGTAGCGGAGCGGAGAAGATAGGCATAATATTCTTTTCCCTCCGGATAATAGTATAATCCCATGGGATTTGTCCCGGTTCCTTTTAACAATAAAAAAGCATCTGCAACACGTTCATAGGAGGGAGCCATTACCGTTGTCAGCAGCCGGTTGTTTTCCGAAATCCATTTCTCTTTTTGAGAAGTGGAAATGGAGTGTGACTGTGCAAGTTCGTCCAGACGCGCTTCAAAGGTTTTTTGAAGAAAATGTTCTCCATAGGCTAAGGCATTTGTGTCCATAATGGAATAGCATTCTTCAATTATTTTTTCAGCAGAATCATCTGACATAAAAAGACCGGCAGACGATTTTTCCTGTTCATAGGCAATCAGTCCATCAAAATAGGAATCGGTCTGGTCGAGCAATTCCAAATAGTCCGTTACATCCTTTTCATTACGAAAGGTATAATCTGCCAATAAAATAGGAATTCCGGATATCATTCCGGAGGATGGTGACAATGGTTCATAATAGTATGGGAAAGCTGTGCCGGAGAGTGCCGTTTCTAAAAAAGAGGAAAAAAGGGTATAAGCATACTGGTCCTGGGAATTCAGTTTTTTTGGATTAATCTTTGCAAGTTTTTCCTGCCAGAGTAAAATCTGTTCTTTTGTTCCTTCCTCAGAACAGGAGGAGGGAAGATGTGCCGGAATTTCCAAATCATAGTTTTCCGGATAGGCAAGAGTATAATGAAGATTGATGGTATTTCCGCTTAGTTCATTATATAAAAGCTCCTTTGACAGTTCTTGAAATTGCCGGGTGTCCGTATCTATAAAAAATTTGAAAAATACAAAAATAAGTAAAGCAGATAAAAGAAAAAGGGAAGCTCTTTTTAATGACTTCATGAAATCCTCCTTTCAGAGTTCTTTTGAATATATGAACGGAAAATTGAAAAAAGTACCCGAAAAACAAGAAAAAACGTTTCAAGATTTAGCACCTTTGAAGTATAGACGCTATACTTGAAATGTGATAAAATCTTTATGGTTCATAGTGCAGGAGTCTGCACAAAGATAAAAATCGATGGATATCAGATTGATAATGATGGAGGAAACAGTTCAAAATGAACAACTTAGAGCTTAAGAAAATGGCAAACAATGTAAGAAAAGGCATTGTAGAATCAGTACACAGTGCAAAAGCCGGTCATCCGGGCGGTTCACTTTCCGCTGCTGACATTTTTACATTTTTGTATTTTGAAGAACTGAATGTTGATCCTGCAAATCCTAAAATGGAGAACAGAGATCGATTTGTATTGTCAAAGGGACACACAGCACCGGGATTGTATGCGGCGCTGGCTTATAGGGGATTTTTTCCGGTCGAAGACCTGACTACTTTAAGAAAATTAGGCTCTTATCTCCAGGGTCATCCCTGTATGTTACATGTTCCGGGTGTTGATATGAGTACAGGTTCCCTTGGACAGGGAATTTCAGCGGCAGTAGGAATGGCTCTTTCTGCAAAGCTGGATAAAAAGGATTATCGTGTTTATACCTTATTGGGTGATGGGGAAATTCAGGAAGGACAGGTATGGGAGGCATCTATGTTTGCAAGCTTCCATAATCTTGATAACCTGGTTGTTATTGTTGATAATAATGGACTTCAGATTGATGGTGCAATTGATGAAGTTTGTTCTCCTTACCCGATTGATAAGAAGTTTGAAGCATTCAATTTCCATGTGATTCATATGGATGCACACGACTTTAATGATATCCGTGGTGCATTCCGTGAGGCAAGACAGACCAAGGGTCAGCCAACAGCGATTATTGCCCATAGCATAAAGGGTAAAGGTGTTTCTTTCATGGAAGGCGTTGCAGGATGGCATGGTAAAGCACCAAATGATGAACAGTTTGAAGTGGCTATGGCAGACTTGCAGAAAATAGAAGACGAGCTTGCAAAGGAGGAAGCATAAAATGGCAGAGGTAAAAAAAGTAGCAACCAGAGAAGGATATGGTAGTGCACTGGTTGAGCTGGGAGCAGAAAATCCCAATATTGTTGTATTAGATGCTGACCTTGCAGAAGCGACAAAAACAGGAATGTTTAAGAAGGCATATCCGGACCGATTTTTTGACTGCGGAATTGCAGAGGGAAATATGATTGGCGTAGCAGCAGGACTTGCAGCAAGCGGTAAGATTCCATTTGTAAGCAGTTTTGCAATGTTTGTGGCAGGAAGAGCATTTGAGCAGGTGCGTAATTCGGTAGGATATCCTGCATTAAATGTAAAAATCGGAGCAAGCCATGCAGGAATTACGGTAGGTGAGGATGGAGCATCCCATCAGTGTCTTGAGGATATTGCTTTGATGCGTACCATTCCGGGAATGGTAATTATGTGTCCGGCAGATGAAATTGAAGCCCGTGAGGTTACAAAAGCAGCAGCAGCTTATCAGGGACCTGTATACATGCGTTTCGGACGTGCGGTATGCCCGATTATTAACGATAGACCGGATTATAAATTCGAAATTGGAAAAGGTACCATTGTTCGGGAAGGAAAAGATGTAACAATTGTTGCTACGGGAATTTGTGTGGGAAATGCGCTGGAAGCAGCAGAGCTTCTTGCAAAAGAAGGAATTGATGCAGAGGTTATTAATATTTGTACTATTAAACCATTGGACGAAGAAATTATTATCAATTCTGTAAAGAAAACCGGAAAAGTAGTAACGGCAGAGGAACATTCCGTAATTGGTGGTCTGGGAAGTGCGGTATGTGATGCACTTTGTAAATCATATCCGGCTCCGGTATTAAAAATCGGAATTCAGGATGTGTTTGGAGAGTCCGGTTCTGCAACTGCCCTGGTTGAAAAGTATAAGCTTGACGGCAAGGGAATTTATGAGCAGATTCATGACTTCTTAAAATAAGCGTTCAATGCTGGAGGAGAATTATGTATATATTGGCACCATCCTTGCTGGCAGCAGATTTTAATAAGCTTGGAGAACAGATTAAAGAAACAGAACAATGTGGCGCAGAATATCTTCATATTGATGTGATGGACGGTATATTTGTACCAAGTATATCATTTGGAATGCCGTTGATTGAATCCATTCGTCCCACTTCAAAACAGTTTTTTGATGTGCACCTGATGATTGTGGAACCGGAGCGTTATATCAAGGAATTTGCAGCGTGTGGTGCAGATGGGATAACCTTCCATCTGGAGGCAACAAAAGAACCGCAGAAGGTAATTGATTTGATTCACAGTTACGGGCTTCAGGCAGGAATTTCAATTAAACCGGGAACACCATTGGAAGATGTTTATCCATATTTACCTCAGGTAGAAATGGTATTGATTATGAGTGTGGAGCCAGGATTTGGCGGTCAGGCATACATTCCGGAATCCACAGAAAGAATTGCTGGGTTAAGAGCATATATGGATCAGAATGGAATTATGGCAAAGCTTGAGGTAGATGGTGGTATTGATGCAAATAATGTTGCGGAAGTGATGAATGCGGGAGCTGAAATTTTTGTGGCAGGTTCTGCAGTATTTCGCAAGGCACCGATTGCTCAAAATATTGACAAATTTATGAAAATATTCAAAAGCCGGGAGGCGGTTTAAGTGCAAAAAATAGGAAGAAATGACCTATGTTGGTGTGGAAGTGGTAAAAAATATAAAACTTGTCATATGCTGATGGATGAAAAAATACACCACTATGAATTGGAAGGGCATATTGTTCCTACGCATGATATGTTGAAATCGGAAGAGCAGCTGGAAGGCATACGGGAAAGTAGTAAGATTAACATTGCAGTCCTTGATGCAGTCGGAGAAATGATAAAAGAAGGTGTTACGACGCAGGAAATTGATGACC
>OQVT01001625.1_pt1 | contig 14321 bp, 12 predicted proteins | sample 1691561 | NCBI WGS metagenome assembly OQVT01 (sample SAMN03418260, study PRJEB22391) | human gut metagenome | biome: human-gut; feature: organic feature; material: feces | host: Homo sapiens | place: Tanzania | collected 2013-01 | reverse complement strand
CTACATTCTGGGAATTGTGCTGCTTTTGTTCCTGACTTCGCTGCTGTTCAAAGGCAGTATACAATAACTATGGCTATGACAGCAGGGCTATTGCGGCAAGAAGAGGCGACATAACAGACCGTAACGGAACCATTCTTGCGTATTCCACAAGAGTATATAATCTCATAATAGATTCAAAAGTTATGCTGTCATCTGACGGAAAATACAGACAGTCAACGGTAGATGCATTAGCAGAATATTTTCCGGACCTTGATATGGATAAGTTAAATGAGTTTCTTGATGAAAATGCACAAAAAGAAAATAAAAATGCTTACAAAAAATTTCTTGAAGAGTTGACAGAGGATGAGATTAGCGAATTTAAGACAACAATGTCTGAATCTGACAATATAAAAGGCGTATGGTTTGAAGAAGAATATAAAAGGACATATCCTTTTAAGTCACTTGCGGCAGATCTTATAGGATTTGCAAGCAACGGCGGAAGCGGGGAAATCGGAATTGAGCAGTCATATAATTCATATCTTTCGGGAACTGACGGAAGAATATACGGATATATAAATGACAGCTCATATAAGTCACAGGTTATATCCGCTGAAAACGGAAATACGATAGTATCCACGATTGATTACAGTATCCAGAATATAATAGAAAATTCAATTAAATCTTTTAATGATGAATATGGCTCATTGTCAACAACAGTAGTTGTTATGAATCCCAAAAACGGGGAAGTTCTCGGAATGGCAGATTATCCTACTTTTGACCTGAATAATCCAAGGGATGTTTCATCAATGTATACGGATGAAGAACTTGATGCCATGGAAGAAGATAAAAGAGTTGAAGCTTATTATTCATTATGGAAAAACAATGCCGTCAGTAAAATATATGAACCGGGTTCGGTTTTTAAAACTTTTACCGTTAGTGAACTTATTGAAGAAAATCTTATAAAACTTACGGATGTAGTAAAATGTGACGGATACGGTGTGTATGACAGTACGAAAATTCTTTGCAACGGCGGTGAGGGACATGGAGATGTTACTCCTACCTGGGCACTTTGCAGGTCCTGTAACGACGCACTTATGCAATATGGTGAAATGTTAGGCAAAGATACGTTTAACAGATATCTTCATATATATAAATTCGGACAAAAGACAGATATTGATATACCTTCCGAAGAAGCCGGACTTCTTATATCAGAAAGCGGAATGATGGATGTAGACCTTGCAACCAATTCATTTGGACAAAATTTAAGTGTTAATATGATTCAGATGATGGCAGCTTTTTCATCTGTAATTAACGGAGGAAAGTATTACAAGCCTCATGTTGTCAAAGAAATAAGAGACAGCCAGGGAGAACTTGTTGAAACAATTAATCCTGTACTTGTGACAGAAACAGTTTCCGAAGAAACCTCTGCGGTTATGCGTTCAATGTTAAGAGCTGTAGTTGATTACGGAACTGCAGGTTATGTATATATGGACGGATATTCAATCGGTGGAAAAACCGGCGCGGCTGAAAAAATACCGAGAGATAAAAAAAGCTATGTGGTATCTTTTATGGGATACGCACCTGCGGACAATCCACAGATAGCTATTTATGTTGTAGTAGACCGTCCGAATGCAAGACCTCAGGACGATGCAAAATATGCGACACGAATCGTAAGAAGCATTTTGACAGAAGCACTTCCATATCTTGGCATTTTCATGACCGAAGAGTTATCTGATGCCGAAAGACAGGAACTGGAACAGCTTCAGATTGAAATCCGTACACCGCAGGTAACAGAAGATGCCACTGAAGGAGATGAGAATACAGAGACTCCGGAGGATGGAAGTGAAACCGGTACGGAAGAAAATACACAGGAACCTGAATCAACAGAAAATGCGGAACCTTGGAAAGATTTCCCAATAGACCCTGCTACCGGATATGCAGTGGACCCGAATACGGGAGCTTATGTAGACCCGGTAACCGGAGCGGTTTATGGAGAAAGCTATGAAGGCGGCGAAGGCACTTCCGGTGAAGAAGCGACACCGGAGGAATCACCGACACCTTCCGAAGAATAGGAATAACCTCATAGAAAGGGGAATAAATTGTAGTAAGCCCTTTTCTATGAGGTTTTTTATGCTCAAAAATAAGACTTATAACCGGAAGAAAATTGTATCTTTCTTTTTCATTTGTATGGCATTACTGCTGTTACTAATGGGAAGATTGGGGTATCTGATGATTTTTCAATCGGAGTATTATCAGGAAAGGGCACAGCAGTTACATGAACGGGAGCGTTCCATAAAGGCAGCAAGGGGAAGAATTCTTGATGTGAATGGATGTGTCATTGCGGATAATAAGACGGTCTGTACAATTTCTGTAATTCATAATCAGATTAAGGAGCCTGACCGGATTGTAGAAGTGTTATCCAGGGAACTTGATCTTCCGGAGAAAGATATCCGGAAGAGAGTAGAAAAGTATTCCTCGATTGAACGAATAAAAAGTAATGTGGATAAGAAAACGGGGGATAAAATTCGCAGCTACAATCTGGACGGCGTTAAAGTGGATGAAGACTATAAAAGATATTATCCATATGATTCTTTAGGCTCAAAGGTTTTGGGATTTACAGGCGGGGATAATCAGGGAATTATTGGTCTGGAAGTAAAGTACGAGGAATATCTGAAAGGGCAGGAAGGAACTATTCTGACTGTAACAGATGCCAGAGGAGTAGAAATCAGTGAAGCCGGCGAAGAACGTGTGGAGCCGGAACCCGGAAACGACTTGTACATCAGTATGGATATGAACATTCAAAGCTATGCAACACAGCTTGCCAAACAGGTCATGGAGACCAAAGAGGCAGAACGCGTCTGTATCGTTGTAATTAACCCTAAGAATGGGGAGCTTTATGCAATGGTCGATGTGCCGGAATTTGATTTGAATCATCCGTATGAACTGAATGGTGCAGGAGACGGATTGACAAGTGAAAAGAAGCAGGAACTTTTGAACCAGATGTGGCGTAATGGGTGTATTAGTGATACCTATGAACCGGGTTCTACCTTTAAGGTAATTACAGCATCGGCAGGACTTGAGGAAGGCGTCGTTACGCCGGAATCCACATTTAGCTGCCCGGGGTACATTATGGTAGAAGACCGCCGCATCCGCTGCCACAAAATTGCAGGGCATGGTTCCCAGACGTTTGTTGAGGCAACAATGAATTCGTGTAACCCAGTGTTTATTACGGTGGGTTTAAGGCTTGGAGTAGATAATTATTACCGTTACTTTAAACAGTTTGGGCTGCTTGAAAAGACCGGAGTAGACCTTCCGGGAGAAGCCGGAACGATTATGCATAAAAAGGAAGATATGAAAGCTGTAGAGCTTGCAACAGTTTCTTTTGGACAGTCATTTCAGGTGACACCGATTCAGATGGCATCAACAGTATCGTCACTCATCAATGGCGGAAAACGAATTACACCGCACTTTGGAGTAAAAGTTTCCAATCGGCAGGGGGATTCTATAAAAAAGCTTGATTATCCGGAAGGAAAACAAATTGTGTCGGAGGAAACCTCGGCAACCATGCGAATGATTTTGGAACAGGTAGTTGAAAATGGCTCCGGAAAAAACGGATATGTAGAAGGGGCAAGGGTTGGGGGAAAGACAGCAACGAGTCAGACACTCCCAAGAGGAAGCGGACGCTATATTTCTTCGTTTATCGGATTTGCGCCTGCCGATGATCCGGAAGTCCTTGCAATTGCAATTATACATACGCCGAAGGGGGTATATTATGGTGGACAGGTGGCAGCACCGGTAGTGCGTCAACTTTTTGAAAATATTCTTCCCTATCTGGGGAAAATGGATTATAATTGAGAGGTATTATTTATGACACTGCAAAACATTGTTTTTCCGGTTCTGGTTGCGTTTGTTTTAAGCGCGTTACTTGGAAAGCTGTTTATTCCGTTACTAAAGAGAATTAAAGTGGGGCAGACCGTCCGTGAGGACGGACCTGTATCACATCTTAAGAAATCAGGAACACCAACCATGGGAGGTATCCTGATTTTGCTTAGTATCATACTAACTTCTGCAATATACGTTGGAAGATATCCAAAAATTCTGCCAATACTTTTTATGACCATTGGTTTTGGACTGATAGGATTTCTGGATGATTTTATTAAGGTGGTTCTGCATCGGTCCCTGGGACTTACACCGATACAGAAGTTATTGTTGCAGATAGCAGTTTCCACCGGATTTTTGTGGTATTTGCAAAAAACACAGATATGGCAGATACAGTTGCAGATTCCGTTTGCGGATGGTAAAGCATTGCTGGCTGGTGGTCTTGCAGTTCCGTTATATTATTTCGTGGTACTGGGAACTGTGAATGGAGTAAATCTGACGGATGGTCTGGACGGTCTTGCGGGTAGTGTGACCGTTATGGTTGGAACATTTCTGACGGTGATTTCGGCATTTTTTTATCCGGAGCTTTTGCCGGTATGTTGTGCAGTGACGGGTGCATTACTTGGTTTTTTGCTATTTAACGTTCATCCTGCGAGCGTTTTTATGGGTGATACCGGTTCACTGGCGCTTGGTGGATTTGTGGCATCATGTATTTATATGATGCAGCTTCCGTTGTTCTTGCCGGTAATCGGATTGATTTATGTAATCGAAGCATTATCTGTGATTTTACAGGTGTTTTATTTTAAAATAAGTGGTGGCAATCGGCTTTTAAAAATGGCACCTTTGCATCATCATTTTGAATTGTGTGGTTTGGAAGAAACCAAGATAGTGGCAGTGTTTACCATTATTACTGCAATGATGTGTCTGCTGGCATTACTTGGATTATAAAGATAGAAAGGCTAAAAAAATGAATTTTCAGGACAAAAAGGTTTTGGTAATAGGAACAGGAAAGAGTGGAATCGGGGCTGCCGGGCTTTTGGCAAAGGTAGGTGCAAATCCGATTCTTTTTGATAGTAATGAGAAGATTAATCTTGCGGAGCTTCAGGAAAAAACAGCACAAATCAAACCGCTTGAAATTGTAATCGGACAGTTTCCGGAAGAGAAAAAGAAGGAGATTTCACTGCTTGTGATTAGTCCGGGAGTTCCGATTGACTCGGAGATGGTTCTGGATTTTAAACAGAGAAATATTCCTGTATGGGGAGAAATTGAACTTGCTGATTTCTTTGCCAAAGGACGTGTTGTTGCAATTACCGGAACAAATGGAAAAACAACGACAACCACATTGGTGGGCGATATCATGAGAGCATATTATGATTCCGTTTTTGTGGTTGGAAATATTGGAAATCCATATACGGATATTGCATTGGAAACGAAGGAAGATTCTGTTGTTGTGGCAGAAATCAGCAGCTTTCAGCTGGAAACCGTATATGATTTTGCACCGAAGGTTTCTGCAATCCTGAATATAACACCGGATCATTTAAATCGTCATCATACGATGGAATGCTATGTAAAGACAAAAGAAGAAATTGCTAAGAATCAGACAAAGGAAGATACCTGTGTCCTGAATTATGAAGATGCTTATACAAGGGAATTTGGAAAACGCTGTCCGGCAAAGGTAGTATATTTTTCCTCCAAACAAAAGCTTTCGGACGGATTATATCTATCCGGCGAGGATATTGTACTTGCAGAGGATGGAAAGGAACAGGCACTTATGAACATTCATGAAATGAATCTTGTTGGTATGTGCAATGTTGAAAATGTGATGGCAGCGATTGCGATTTCCAGAGCCATGAAGGTGCCAATGGAAATTATATTGCAGACGGTAAAACAGTTTAAGGCAGTAGAGCATCGTATTGAATTTGTGGCAACAAAAAATGGTGTGGACTACTATAATGATTCCAAGGGAACAAATCCAGATGCGGCCATTCAGGGAATCCGTGCAATGTCAAAGCCTACAGTTCTTATTGGTGGTGGCTATGACAAAGGAAGCGAATATGATGAGTGGATTGAAAACTTTGATGGAAAAGTGAAAGCGTTTGTTTTATTGGGACAGACGAGAGATAAAATTGCTGCATGTGCCAAAGCACATGGAATTGAAAATGTAATTCTCGCAGATAGTTTTGAGGAAGCATTTGAAATCTGTGTAAGAGAGGCAAAACCGGGAGATGCCGTATTGCTTTCCCCTGCCTGTGCAAGCTGGGGAATGTTTCCAAATTATGAAGTACGTGGTAAGATTTTTAAAGAGATGGTAAATAAGATAGGAGAGTAATTTCGTGGCAATAGAAAGATTCCGAAAAAATGCACAAAAAAGTAAAGAGTCTTTTTCCGATTATACATTGTTGTTCATTGTTTTGTTTTTGCTGGCATTTGGACTGGTAATGCTTTATTCGTCAAGTGCATATGATGCAAATCTGACATACAATGATTCTACCTATCTGTTCCGTAAACAGATTTTTTCAACATTGGCTGGATTGGTAGTGTTGTTTGTTACGGCACATCTGCCATATCATATCTGGGAGCGTGTTGCTGTTTTGGGATATGGAATATCGGTTGTACTTGTTCTGCTTATTATTCCGTTTGGTATCGAAGCAAACGGTGCAAAAAGATGGCTGAGAATTATGGGAATTTCCCTGCAACCGGCAGAAGTTGCAAAGCTTGCCATGATTTTGTTCCTGGCATATGTTATTTGCCGGATGAAACGGCGTATCCGGACAATGAAAGGGTTCCTTTTTGTACTTGGTCTGGCAGCACCTATGAGTCTTCTGATTTATGTAATTACGAGAAATCTGAGTTCGGCGATTATTATTTTCGGAATTGCTTTTGTAATGTTGTTTGTTGCATGCCCGGATTACAAAAGGTTTATTCTTCTTGGTCTGGCAGGAGTTGCCGTTGCAGCAATAGTCGTATTTGCAATAGTTAAGATGGCAGAAGGCAACAATATGGGCATGGGATTCCGTGGGGAACGTATTCTGGCATGGCTTGATCCGGAGGCATATGCAAGCGGAAAAGGATTTCAGACCTTGCAGGCTTTGTATGCAATTGGTTCCGGTGGAATTTTGGGAAAAGGACTTGGACAGAGCATGCAGAAACTGGGATTCCTTCCGGAAGCACAGAATGATATGATTTTTTCCATTATCTGTGAAGAACTCGGATTGTTTGGTGCAATCGCAGTATTGTTCATGTTTCTGCTTTTGATATGGAGATGTATGATTATCGCAAACAATGCACCGGATTTGTTTGGTGCACTTCTGGTAGTTGGAGTTATGGGACATATTGCAATTCAGGTAATTCTGAACGTTGCGGTAGTTACCAACACGATTCCCAATACCGGTATTTCTTTACCATTTATCAGTTATGGTGGTTCTTCGGTAATGTTTCTGTTAGCAGAAATCGGAATTGTATTCAGTGTGGGAAGAGGAATCCAGCTAAAGGATTTATAGTACAAGATAACATTTTTACATAACGCTCATATAGTAGAATAGGTCATACTTTAAACCGGAAGGTAGATGGTCAAAGGTGGATGCTATTCATATCAGGGGCGGAAATGCTCTTTTTGGAGAAACGAGAATACAGGGTTCAAAAAATGCTGTTTTGCCAATTATGGCGGCAGCACTTTTGATTGATGGGAAATGTGTCATAGAAAACTGTCCCAGAATTTTAGATGTAGAGCATATGAACAATCTGCTTTCTTCTCTGGGATGCAGAATCAGTAAAGGAAATCGTACGATAGAAATTGATGCGTCGAAATTGTCATTGTATCAGATGGAAGAAAATGCAATCCGCAATGAGAATGTGACATGCATGCGCTCTTCCGTTATGCTGCTTGGCGCTATGCTGGGAAGAGTCGGTGAGGTGGCGCTGGCGTATCCCGGAGGATGCGTAATTGGGGAACGCCCGATTGACCTCCATATAAAAGCGTTACAGAAAATGGGGGTAGAATTTTACGAAGAAGACGGATATTTCCGGGCTTATGTAAAGGAGCTTCACGGTGCAGTAATAAAACTGCCTGTTTCGAGTGTTGGTGCAACGGAAAATGTGATTCTTGCGGCTGTGAAAGCAAAAGGTATAACCGTGCTTCAGAACGCAGCACCTGAACCGGAAATTGTGGCGTTATGTGAGTTTTTGAAAAGTGCAGGTGCAACTATTGAGGGCATTGGTGGAACGACGTTATTAATCAAAGGAGAACAAAAGCTTCATGGAGTGACTTATCGTGTTCCTTCTGACCGCATTGTTGCCGGAACGTATCTTTTCAGTGTGATTGGAACCGGCGGACATATTTTTCTGAGGGATGCACCGGTATCACACATGAAAAGTATGCTGCAAAAAGCGGTAGAACTGGGGGCAAAAATTGCATTGTCACCCGAGGGAATATCCATTATGGCAGAAGGGGATGTTACGGCAGTACCGTACACCAGAACAGAGGTGTTTCCTGGATTCCCGACCGATATGCAGTCACCGCTTATGGCGGTGTTGACAAAAGCTGGTGGAGTCAGTCTGATTGAAGAAACTATTTTTGAAAATCGTTTTCAGGTAGTCACAGAGCTTCAAAAGATGGGGGCGGATATTCAACTGCTTGGAGCCCGCAAGGCAGTGATTAATGGAGTACCCAGGCTATACGGATGTCCGGTTACGGCACGTGAACTGCGAGGCGGCGCGTCTTTGATTATCGCTGGCTGTATGGCAGAGGGAGAGACGGTGATTACCAATAAGCATTTTATTGAGCGTGGATACGAGGATGTATGCCGGGATTATCAGAATCTTGGCGTTAATATATATATAGGTAAGGATACAGATGGCAAAAAAGAAGAAAAAGAAAATAAAGACAATTAAAAAGAAAACGTATCATTTTCAAAATTATAAAAGTATATTTGTGATTGCGGGAATCATTTTATTTGTGTTATGTGCACTCGTGGGTGTCTATGCGTATATCATTAAAAATTATACTGTAACGACATCTTATGTAGAAGGAAATGTACATTACACGGAGGAAGAAATTCTGAACATGGTAATGAAAGGGCATTATGGAAATAATTCCCTGTTTCTGTCTTTGAAATATCGTAACAAGAGTATTTCGGGAGTTCCCTTTGTGGAAAAAATGGATATTTCGGTAATCGATCCACACACCATCAAGGTGGAAGTATATGAAAAGGCCTTGGCCGGATATGTGGAGTATCTGGAAAATTATATGTATTTTGATAAGGATGGAATTGTGGTGGAATGTTCCGAAGAGAAAACAAAGGGAATTCCGTTGGTTACAGGATTGGATTTTGACCATGTAGTATTACATGAACCACTTCCTGTGGAAGATCCTGAAATTTTCAAGTCTATTTTGAATATTACGCAGCTGGTAAATAAATACAATTTATCTATTGATAAGATTTATTTTGGAAGTGATAATACCTTAACATTATACTTTAATGAAGTTAAAGTGGCATTGGGAACGGCTACGGATTTAGATGAAAAGCTTATGAAATTACAGTATATGTTGCCAGAACTGGAGGGAAAGAGCGGTACGCTCCGGATGGAAAATTATACGGAAGAAACGAAAAATATATCTTTTGAACCGGATTCTGATTTTTAATAAAAAACTGAAATTTATGGTTGCGAATTTGGAAAAAAGATTATATGATAAAGTATATGAGTTTATTTGGGAATATTGAAGGAGGAATCACCTTTGCTAGAGATTAAGACAAATGACGCAGAAGCTGCTGCTAAGATAATCGTAGTTGGTGTTGGTGGAGCAGGAAATAATGCAGTCAATCGAATGATAGATGAGAACATTGTAGGTGTTGAATTTGTAGGAATTAACACAGATAAGCAGGCATTACAGCTTTGTAAAGCAGCAAAGGTTTTGCAGATAGGGGAAAAGCTTACCAAGGGTCTTGGAGCAGGCGCAAAACCGGAAATTGGTGAAAAAGCAGCAGAAGAAAGCTGCGAAGAAATTGCAGCAGCATTAAAAGGTGCAGACATGGTATTCGTTACTTGTGGTATGGGTGGCGGAACAGGAACCGGTGCAGCACCTGTCGTTGCAAAACTGGCAAAGGATATGGGAATTCTTACGGTAGGTGTTGTTACGAAGCCTTTCCGTTTTGAAGCTAAGACCCGTATGACAAATGCAATCGGTGGTATTGCTAAGATTAAAGATAATGTAGATACATTGATTGTGATTCCGAATGATAAATTGCTTGAAATTGTTGACCGTCGGACAACCATGCCGGATGCGCTTAAGAAAGCAGATGAGGTACTTCAGCAGGCAGTACAGGGAATTACAGACTTGATTAATGTTCCTGCAATCATTAACCTTGACTTCGCGGATGTTCAGACCGTTATGAAGGACAAGGGTATTGCACATATTGGTATTGGTACAGGCAAGGGCGATGATAAGGCAAGCGAAGCAGTTAAGATGGCAGTAGAAAGTCCGTTGCTTGATACAACGATATCCGGAGCAACACATGTCATTATTAATGTGTCCGGAGATATTTCTCTTGCAGATGCATCTGATGCAGCAAGCTATGTACAGGAACTCGCAGGAGATGATGTCAATATCATCTTTGGTGCTATGTATGACGAAACACAGACCGATACCTGTACAATTACCGTAATCGCAACAGGTCTGGAGGATGAAACACTTCCGACGAATAAACCGGTATCTGGTTTTGGCACTTTTGCAAATAAGTATGTAAAGCCGGTTACACCGAACATTACGTTGAAGAATATGACAACTCCGGGAACAACGAAGCCTTCGGAATTAAATATTATTCCGGGAAGCAGTACTCCTTCTATGAATACTGCACCAATGAGACCGGTACAGGGAATCAGTAATCCGGGAGATATCCGTAGTAACGTAACGGACAAGCCGATTAAGATTCCGGATTTCCTTCAGAAGAAATAAAATATCAGAAAATTAGGAAAGAGACCTTTTCAGGTCTCTTTTTTTGTACCTGCTTTTTAACTGTCGAATTCTGCGACAACTGAGCGTCTTTGCAGGTGCCCGTTTGACAAAATAGTAAGACCTTCATGTTTATAATGAAGGTACAAGGAGGTGAGGAACAGACAGCATAGACATGAGAACAGTTTACATGGAAAGTATCTTTTTTTTGAATGTGGTTATGAATATTTACCTCTTTAAATTAACTTCTCGAATTTTAGGAAAGCCCACCACTTTTTTGAAAATCCTAGGAGGGAGTATTACCGGGGCAATCCTGTTTTGCATCAGCATTCTGATTCGGAATATGTATAAACTTCCTACCATATTCATAATGATTCTGACATCTGTATTAAGCTGCTGGATCGTTTTCAGACCAAGGCATCCGAAGGAACTGCTGCGTCAGATGGGATATCTGTATACATTATCTTTTCTGATGGGAGGAACATTCCTGGCTTTGGAAAAAAACGTTCCTTTTTTTAGGAACATAAGAAATTCCGGACTGCTTTTATTGCTGGCGGGATTGGCGGTTTATGGATGTAGTAGTTGGGGAATCAGGAAAATTAAGAAAAAACGTAATTGTAATTCCTGTGTTGTGCATTTAGAAGGAGATTGTGAAAAAATACAGGTATTGGCATTGATTGATACGGGAAATGGTCTGAGAGAACCGATATCCGGAAAGTGTGTTTCTATTTTGGAAGAACGGGTATGGGAAAGAATGACAAGGTCAATGAAGCCTGAAAAAATGAGAATAATACCTTATCACAGTCTGGGAAAGGAACGGGGAATGATGGAAGGGTACGAAATCGATAAGATGGAGATTCACCGAGGAGATAGTGTAAGCATACATACGGGGATGATTCTGGCAGTTTATAAGGGAACATTATCCTCTCATGAAAATTATCAAATGATTTTACCATCAGAATTATTCACATAATAAAAGGGTGCAGGAGGAAAAGAAAATGGTATTTAAAGTAGCAATTCCGGGGAAATTACAGTTTAAGATGTATCGGAGAGAACCGGGATTTCTTTTGACAAGACAGGGAGACGTTCATTATATCGGGGGGTCTGAGGTTCTGCCACCACCACTGGAAGCGGAAAAGGAAAATGCGGTAATCAGTGACCTTGGGACAGAATATGAAGAGGAAGCGAAATCCATTCTTATAGAGCATAATTTGCGATTGGTGGTTTATATTGCGAAAAAGTTTGATAATACCGGAGTGGGGGTAGAAGATTTAATCTCAATCGGTACGATAGGACTGATTAAATCCATCAATACGTTTGACCCGGAAAAAAATATAAAACTGGCAACGTACGCATCCAGGTGCATTGAAAATGAGATTTTGATGTATCTGCGCAGAAATAATAAGACAAAACTGGAAGTATCCATTGACGAACCGCTAAATGTGGACTGGGATGGAAATGAACTCCTGCTTTCCGATATTCTCGGAACCGAGGAGGACATTATTTATAAAGACATTGAGGATGAAGTGGAGCGCAAACTGCTTCTGAAGGCAGTTAATAAACTTTCGGAACGTGAACGGACGATTATTAACCTCCGCTTCGGACTGGGAAAGCCGGATGCTGAGGAACTTACACAGAAAGAAGTAGCAGAGCTGCTTGGAATTTCCCAGTCCTACATCTCGAGATTGGAGAAAAAGATTATGAAGCGGTTGAAGAGAGAACTTCTGCGGGAGACCTGAGGGGTCAGCATTTAATATCTACAACAATAATATCGGGACCAATCTGTTTAATATCTTTATATGGAATGCAGTAGTCAGGTTCACAGTTCAAAAAGTTTAAAAACCGGTTTCCACAGGGAACAAACAGCTTTCGAATCTGTCCACTGCATTCATCAAATTCCAAATCGGAAACTCTTCCAATTTTGCGGCAGTCTCTGAGATTGATGACATCCTTGCATTTTAGTTCGGAAAATAACATGGAAATACCTCCCCTGGGTTTCTACTAATAAGATATGTATTTTTTTAGTAGTTGTGATTATAAAAATAACGTATAAAATTTCCATAATGTGTGCATGATTCCTAGTACAGATAAAGGATAAAGTTGGAAAGGAGTCATACACATGGCCCAGGGAAAGGTGGAGATATGCGGTGTAAATACTGCAAAGCTTCCGGTTGTAAGAGGAACGGAGCAGGAGATGTTTTTTCAAAAAATAAAACAGGGGGATGAAGAGGCAAGGCAGCAATATATTGAAGGGAATCTTCGACTTGTATTGAGTGTCATCAAACGTTTTTCGGGAAGTAATGAAAACGTGGATGATTTGTTTCAGATAGGCTGTATTGGATTGATAAAGGCAATTGATAATTTTGACGTGACACTCAATGTAAAATTCAGTACGTATGCGGTGCCGATGATTATTGGAGAAATCCGGCGTTTTTTAAGAGATAACAGTAGTATTCGCGTAAGCCGGTCCTTGAAGGACACTGCCTACAAAGCAATCTATGCGAAGGAGAGCATGATGAAAAGCAGTATGAAGGAACCGACGCTGCAGGAAATCGCAACAGAGATTGGAATCGCCAAGGAAGATATTGTCTATGCTCTCGATGCCATACAAAATCCGATGAGTCTGTATGAACCGGTTTTTTCAGACAGTGGAGATACCTTATATGTCATGGACCAGATTAGCGATAAGAAGAATAAAGAGGAAAAGTGGATTGAACAGATTTCATTAAGTGAAGCAATGAAAAAGCTGGGGGAACGGGAGCATGAGATTATCAGTCTTCGTTTCTTTGAGGGAAAAACGCAAATGGAAGTCGCAGAGATGATTGGTATCTCCCAGGCACAGGTTTCCCGTCTTGAAAAAAATGCTTTGCGAGTAATGAAAAATTATCTGATTGCATAAAAACGGCGCAAGAAAGCTCTTGCGCTTTTTCATTTTTTTAGGTACCCTTTTAATAAGAGAGGCGTGAGACAAATGAGTAAATTATATTTTAAATATGGAGCAATGGGCAGCTCCAAGACAGCAAATTTATTGATTACAAAATTTAATTATGAAGAAAAGGGAAAGAAGGTTTTGTTACTGAAACCTGCCTCAGATACGAGGGATGGAGCAGATATGGTGCGTTCACGAATCGGACTGGAAGCCAAAGCGTATATTATCCAGGAGAACCGTAGTATTCTGGATGACCGTTATCAGGAAATTGAACAGGCAGATGTGATTTTGATTGATGAAGCACAGTTTCTGAGTGAGCAGCAGGTGGATGAACTTCACGAAATTGTATTGCATTACGGAATTCCCGTAATCTGTTATGGTCTTCTGACCGATTTTACCTCACATCTTTTCCCGGGAAGCAAGCGGTTGATTGAGATATCAGAGTCGTTACAGGAAATCAAAACGATTTGTGAATGTGGTCGTAAAGCAACGTGTAATGCCAGATTTAACGCAGATGGCGTGGCACTTCTTACCGGAGAACAGGTTGTGATGGGGGGAAACGATATGTACAAAAGTATGTGTTAT
>OQVT01001624.1_pt1 | contig 14322 bp, 10 predicted proteins | sample 1691561 | NCBI WGS metagenome assembly OQVT01 (sample SAMN03418260, study PRJEB22391) | human gut metagenome | biome: human-gut; feature: organic feature; material: feces | host: Homo sapiens | place: Tanzania | collected 2013-01 | reverse complement strand
CATCCCTCTGGCGGATTCAGCATATCAACCGGTGTACCCTCGATCGGGATCAGACGCTCATAGCTCTCTGCATCTACACGCGGCATGGAACGAAGCAGACCTTTGGTATAAGGATGACCCGGATTATAGAAAATATCATCCACCGGTCCCTGCTCTACCATTTTACCTGCATACATAACGGATACTTTGTCACAGACCTCAGCAACAACACCAAGGTTATGTGTGATAAAAATAATACCCATGTGATTCTGCTTCTGAAGCTTTTTCATCAGCTCCAGAATCTGTGCCTGGATGGTTACATCCAGCGCAGTTGTCGGCTCATCGGCGATCAGAAGCTTCGGATGACAGATCAGACCCATGGCGATCATAACCCTTTGACGCATACCACCGGAAAGTTCATGCGGGTACTGTTTCATACGTTTTTCCACGTTATTGATACCTACTTCTTCCAGCATTTTCATTGCGTGCTTCTCAGCATCCTCTTTGCTGACACTTTTATCATGTGCTTTCAGAGCCTCAACCAGCTGATTTCCGATGGTATATACCGGATTCAGACAGGTCATCGGGTTCTGGAAGATCATTGCTACTTCTTTACCTCGGAATTCGATCATCTCGTCCTTGGTTTTTGACAGCATATCCTGTCCCTCAAAAGTAATGGAGCCTCCCACTACTTTACCCGGATTCTGAAGTAATCCGATGATAGAATATGCTTCCACACTTTTACCGGAACCGGACTCACCTACGACACCCATAACTTCATCGTAGTTTACGTCATATGAAATTCCGTTTACTGCTTTGACTTCTCCTGCCGGAGTAAAGAAAGAGACCTGGAGATCTCTGACCTCTAACAGTTTATCTGTTTTATTTTCCTGTTCCATATCGTCTCCTCCTCTCCTTATTTCTTTAACTTCGGATCTAATGCATCACGAAGTCCGTCACCGAACAGGTTCAGAGCCAGAATCATAAGACTCAGGATGAATGCCGGGATAAATAATCTGTATGGATATGTGCTCAGACCACTTAAAGCCTCAGAACACATAGAACCTAAACTTGTCAGCGGAGCAGATACACCTACACCGATGAAAGAAAGGAAGGATTCCAGGAAGATTGCGGATGGAATCTGCAGGAATGTGGTTGTGATGATCTGTCCGATACAGTTCGGAAGCAGATGCTTGCTAATGATACGTCCGCCTTTTGCGCCAAGGGCACGGGCAGCTGTTACATATTCCTGCTGTTTCAGCTGAAGTACCTGACCACGGATAATACGGCTCATTGTAACCCAGTACAGAAGACCGAATGCAATAAACATGGAAATCAGGTTCGGTCCAAGTACATTGACAAAACTCTTCATCGGACCACCGCCCGCAGAGTTAACATAATCTGTCAGAATCGGTTTCAGCGCTGTTGCGATCAGAAGTACTACAAGCATTTCAGGAACTGCATAGATAAGCTCTACGATTCTCTGCATCACTGCATCGACCTTGCCGCCGCAGTAACCTGAGATAGAACCATATAAAGCTCCGATGATCAGTACCAGGATAGCTGCAAATACACCTACGGACATGGATACACGTGCACCGTACATAACACGTACGAGAATATCACGGCCATACATATCTGTACCGAAAACATGTGGGAATACTTTCTCACCTGCAGCCTTGCGCTCCAGCTCTGCATTTGAATATCCGAAGATATGTTTTTTGATACCCAGTTCCTCACGGATTGTATCCGGGTCTACATCTTCTTCTGTTTCCTTATTGCTTGTGTCTTTTGCGGCTGTTTTGGCTTTTGCACGAAGAATTGCTTCTTCTTTTCTGCCAAATTTTTCACCCTTGGCTTCTGCCTCTGCTTTAGCCTTTTCGATCATTTCATCTACGTCAACAACCTCGCTCTGGGTTCTGGCTGCAATCTCCTCATCTACACGTTTCTGGTCTTCCAGTGTGTAGTGAGTCGGATAAAGGTTTTCAGCACCTTTATTAAATTCATCGTATCCGTACGGAACAAGAACCGGGCCTAAGAATGCAAACAGAAACAGGAATATGATCACTCCGAGAGCTACCATTGCCACAACGTTCTTTTTCAGTCTTCTCCAGGCATCCTTCCAGTAAGATACACTCTGGCGATCCTGGATAAAATTTTCTTTCTCCTGGCTGGATGCAGGTGCAAAATCATCTGCAGTCATCTCCTGCAGGAGATTCTCGATATCCGGCTGAAGACTTACCGGACATTTCTTAATTTTCTTATTCTCTGCCATGATCAGTCTCCTCCTTTCGTCAGGCTGATTCTCGGGTCAGCGATCTTGTAAAGGATATCAACGACCAGGTTCATCATAATAATAAATGTTGCAAGGAAAATTGTAGTTCCCATGATAACCGGATAATCACGGTTCTGAATGGACTGTACGAAATAACGTCCAAGTCCCGGGATGGAGAATACACTCTCAACTACGAAACCACCACATAAAGTAAATGCAACCTGCGGTCCCAGATAAGTGATTACCGGGATCAGAGCATTTCTCAATGCATGTTTGAAAATAATCTTTTTGTTCTTCAGACCTTTTGCTCTGGCTGTCTTGATGTACTCCTGTCCCAGAGAATCAAGCATTGCAGAACGGGTCTGACGTGCAGTATAACACATTGGATAAAATCCAAGTGCAAAACAAGGGAGCAGGTAAGCTCTGAATCCCTGTGACGCATCAAAGATGGACGGGAACAGATTTCCTGCGCGGTCTCCTGTAAGTGTTACAAGGAGAACAGATGCAACTACGAAGCTTGGCATGGAGATACCCAGAGTACAGATGACTCTCAGTAAGCTGTCTGTAAATTTACCTCTCTTAAATGCTGCAAGACATCCAAGAGGCACACCTACGATGATCGCCCATAAAAGTGCAAGCGCACCTACTTTGGCAGATACCGGGAACATATCAACGATAATGTCCAGAACTGCGCGGTTTTTCTGCATTTTTAAGGATACCCCAAAGTCACCATGCAGAATATTTTTCAGATACATAAAAAGCTGAATGTGAAGCGGCTTATCCAGACCATATTTCGCATTCAACGCTGCCAGTGTTGCGGCAGATGGCGTTTTTTCACTGAGCCATGGGCTTCCAGGCACAGCATTCATCAGGAGAAATGTAAGACATGCTACCAGAAAGATAGTCAGCAGTGCCATTGCAAATCTCTTTAAGAAGTATTTAGCGTTTGCCATATTGTTTTCCTTTCTTCCTTTTCTTGCTTTCGCTTGTGGATATATTTTTCTGCAATTATCTCGTAAGTATTTTTGTACATTCTGTCCAAAACAACCATAGAACTCCGCCAGCGTTCCTGTGGTCGGTATAGTCATTTTCGAAAAAATGTACCAGTCGTGCAGATATAACGAAAATTATACCATACTTTCTACTACTATTTCAAGATAATACTACTTGAATTTGCTCACGCTTTAATCGAATCAAGTTATTTTCCTTAAATATTGCGGAAGCATTCAGACCGAACACACTCAAGACCTGACACGCAATTCCAGAGTGTGTTTGAAATAACTGTACTGCCAGCTGTTTATCTCATCCAATTTTGGGCATTTTATACAGAAAAGCTTTTAAAATCCCCGAATCCTCTCATTGAAATTAAAACCATTATTCAGTATAATTAATGAATAGTATTAACAACTGGGGCTATCAGCCACAGTTAATCTAAAGGAGGAATATCAATTATGGCAACATGGAAAAATCTCGACACTCTTGCTTCTTACAGCAAACTTGCCGAACTGAAAGGTCATGTAGATATCGCAGATGCCATGGCAGGCGAGAAAGGTGCTGAACGTGTAAAAAAATACAGCACACCAATGGCAGCCGGCTTAGCTTACAACTATGCTGCAAAGCAGGTTGACGAGACAGTTCTTGATGCACTTTCCAAACTGGCGGATGAGGCTGAACTTATCGACAAATTCCAGGAATTATACAATGGCGCAGTTATCAATACAGGTGAGAAACGTATGGTTCTCCATCACCTTGCACGTACCCAGCTTGGGGAAGATGTAGTGGTTGACGGTGTCAACAAACGTGAATTCTACCTTGCACAGCAGAAAAAAGCTGCTGACTTTGCAAACAAAGTCCACGCAGGTGAGATCACTAATGAAAATGGTGAGAAATTTACAACTGTCGTACAGATTGGTATCGGAGGAAGTGACTTAGGTCCTCGTGCATTATATATTGCTCTTGAGAACTGGGCAAAAGCAAACAACACATTTAAAATGGAAGCTAAATTCATCAGCAACGTAGACCCTGATGACGCAGCTGCCGTTCTTGCATCTGCAGATCTTGCCCACTCTCTTTTCATTGTTGTATCCAAATCCGGTACAACTCTTGAAACACTGACAAACGAAGCATTCGTAAAGAACGCTCTCGTTAACGCAGGATTAAACCCATCCAGACATATGCTTGCTGTTACAAGTGAGACATCTCCTCTTGCAAAGAGTGAAGACTACCTGACAGCTATCTTTATGGATGACTATATCGGCGGACGTTACTCTTCTGTTTCCGGTGTAGGCGGAGCGATCCTTTCCCTCGCATTTGGTCCGGAAGTATTTGCACAGATCCTTGACGGAGCTGCAGCTGAGGACAAGCTTGCAACAAATAAGAACCTTCTCGAGAACCCGGATATGCTGGATGCACTGATCGGTGTATACGAGAGAAACGTACAGGGATATCCTGCTACAGCAGTTCTTCCATACTCTCAGGCATTAAGCCGTTTCCCAGCACACTTACAGCAGTGTGATATGGAATCCAACGGTAAATCCGTTAACCGCTTCGGTGAACCTGTTGATTATGTGACAGGACCGGTTATCTTCGGCGAACCTGGTACTAACGGACAGCATTCCTTCTATCAGTTATTACATCAGGGAACTGACATTGTTCCTCTTCAGTTCATCGGCTTTAAGAAGAGCCAGCTTGGTGTTGATGTTGACATTGAGAACAGCACAAGCCAGCAGAAACTCTGTGCAAACGTTGCAGCACAGATCGTAGCATTTGCCTGCGGTAAAAAAGATGAGAACCTGAACAAGAACTTCAAGGGCGGACGTCCTTCCAGTATCATCACAGGTGAAGAACTGAATCCTGCTGCTCTCGGTGCATTACTTGCTCACTTTGAGAACAAGATCATGTTCCAGGGATTCGTATGGAATTTAAACAGCTTTGACCAGGAAGGTGTACAGCTTGGTAAAGTTCTTGCAAAACGTGTTCTTGCGCATGAGACTGATGGAGCACTTAAAGTATACAGCGATCTGTTAGACATCTGATCCTGCTGATAAACTGCCAGGCAATTTATTCAGTTATGAATAAGTACTCATTTATAAAATAAAAAAGATCATTATACAGATTTCCAACAACTCTCTGTTCGGATACTCTGTATAATGATCTTTTTATTTCCTATTATAGCGCATTCTATAAATATATTTATAATGCATTTTATAATATATTCTCTTTCACACTACCTGTCTGTTCCAAGTTTCTTAATAAATTCATCTTTGGGCAATGGTCTGGAATAATAGAATCCCTGAATGTCATCACATTCCATCTCCCGCAGAAGTTCTACCTGTTCTGCGCTCTCCACACCTTCTGCCACCACCTTCATACCAAGTCCATGTCCAAGGATAATACCCTGCTGCACAACTATTCTTCCCTTCTGCTGGCTGATACCATCGATCAGACTCTTATCAATCTTCATAGTATCAAATGGCAGTTCACTTAATGTGATCAGTGAAGAATATCCTGCACCAAAATCGTCCATATGAAGTGCAAATCCTGCATTTACCAGTCTTTCAGTGAAATCACGGATCACTACTCTGTTTAATGTAGCTGTCTCCGTCAGTTCAATGGGTACACAGGAAAAAGGAATCCCATTCTCCTTTATGATCTCCATATAACGTTCCGCAACACCTGAATGATGGATACTTGCACGAGACAGATTCACTGAGATCGGGAGCAGTTCCTGTCCCCTCTCCATACGTTCACGCTGAAACTCACAGACATACCTGAATATATATTCATCCAGCTTTACGATCAGTCCATCCCTCTCATATAATGGAATAAACTCTCCGGGCATTACCATAGAACCATCCGGATTGATCCAGCGCACCAGTGATTCTGCTCCTGAAATTTTCTCAGTCTTCACATCATATTTCGGTTGGAAATATGCCACAAACTCTCCGTTGCTCATTGCTGATTCAAACCTGTTCTCCAGCTCACGGTCTCTCATCTGCTTCTGCTTCATTTTCTCTGTATAATAAGCAACACTGCATTCATAATTATCACGGATACTTCTGATCGCCATAAATCCCCTGTCACAGATTACAGAAACAGGTAAAGATTTATCAATGTTCTCATATATTCCATATTTGATCATAAGATTAGGAATGGGAGCATTTCCTGCAATTTCTTTTTCCAGCTTCATCATTGTCTCTGAGGACAGATCACACTCGCCATAAGCTATACATACAAACTGATCACTTCCATATCTGGATACCAGACCTGTTTTGATCATCTTTGTATAAGTCTTTGCCAGATAGCACAGGATTTTATCTCCCATCTTTTCTCCGTAACTGCTGTTGATCAGCTTAAAATCTCTGATGTCAGCAATGACAAGATGAAACCTTTCATTTGACCTTAATTTCAGAAGCTTTTTCGCATGATAAAAAAATGCCTGTCTGGTATAAGCTCCGGTAAGCTCATCATTCTCTACTGCAGTAATCATCTGTACAGACTCTCGCAGCTTGATCACGCTATTGATCCTTCCCATTACGATCTTAATGTTATATGGTTTCGGAATAAAATCAACTGCACCAAGATCCAGACACTGAAGCTCTGCATCCTGTGAATTACTTCCTGTCATAACAATAACCGGTATAGTTGACAGTATTTTGTCTGTATTTCTGCGTCTGAGAAACTCAAATCCATCACATACAGGCATACAGATATCAAGCAGTATCACTGATAATTCCCTGTAATGCTCAACAAGGATCTTAAGTCCCTCTTCTCCGTTCTTAGCAATAAGAACTTCAAATTTCTCCTCCAGAAAAGAAGACAGAATCTCACGATTTAATTCATTATCTTCCACAACCAGGATTTTTCTTTTTGCATGTACCTCTCCCGGTTCCAACAGTCTTTCGTTGTCAGAATCTATTTTCATACTTTTTCCTTTACTATGCACAAAAAATCACAAAATAAGGCATCTCCGAATGTCCGCACTGGAGATGCCTAAAATTCATTGATGATTTATTGATGATCAATCTGTTCTTCTAATGTATCTTAGTAACCAATCAGTTGTACATAGTTTACATTATTTCAGCAAATCTTTCAAGCTTTATTCCGCAATAACAATACAAATGTTTATTGAAGGAATTTAATAAGAGTTTCCTGAAGTTTTTCTATACTTAAAGGTTTAGACAGATGTGCATTCATCCCACTTGCCGCAGACTGTTTCTTTTCCTCTGCAAACGCATTGGCAGTCATGGCAACGATCGGTATTGTTTTGCTGTCCGGGTGAGAAAGCCTTCTGATCTGTCTGGTAGCATCCAGACCATTCAGGTTTGGCATCATGATATCCATAAATACCATGTCATAATATCCCGGTGCAGATGCTTTCATCATATCCACTGCGATCTGTCCGTCAGCAGCAATCTCTACAACAATTCCATAATCCTCAAGAATTGTCTGGATGATCTCCTGATTCAGCTCGTTGTCCTCTGCGATCAGAATCCTCTTACCTTTCAGGTCAAGAACAGCTTTTTCTGAAGCAGCTTCCTGTTTTTCCTCTTCCGCCCATTTTAGATGTAAGGTAAAACTAAATGTACTTCCCTTTCCCGGTTCACTCTCAAGCCTGATACTTCCACCCATCATATGAACTAATCTGTTGCTGATCGCAAGCCCCAGTCCTGTTCCCTGTCTGTAAACACCATCCTGATGGCTGACCTGCTCAAAACTCTGAAACACAAGCTGCTGATCTTCCGGACTGATTCCAATCCCGTCATCTGTTACTGCAAAATAAACTTCTGAAGTCTCTTCATCCAGTTTCATCTCTGTCACTTCAAACCTGATATGTCCGCCTTCATCAGTATATTTGATAGCATTTCCCAGAATATTGATGAGGACCTGTCTCACTCTCAGCTCATCTACCCAGAACCAGGAATGCTGCAGACAGATCATTTCTGTATAATGCATATTCTTCTCTGTAAGCTTAGCGCCTATCAGATCATGCAGATCATATAATTTCTTTCTGAAATCCACCTTTGATTCTGTGATCTGCATCTTTCCGCTTTCAATCTTGGACATATCAAGAATATCATTTACAAGAGACAGCAGATACTGAGAAGAGCCTCTGATCTTACGCAGGCAGTCAACCTGCTTCTCCTGTGACTGATCATCCTTTAATGCGATCTCTGTCATACCGATAATCCCATTCATAGGAGTTCTGATCTCATGAGACATACGTGCCAGGAATTCAGACTTGGCCTGAGCAGACAGGTCATGCTTCTCCTGATTGATCCTGTTCTGGATCACAGTTGCGATCTCTTTAAGTTCTTTTCTTTCTGCCTCATTTTCCACCAGACTTTCTGAAAGTCCCTCAAAGAATATTGTACCTGAATACTGCCCATTGTCTGTCATATTCATCGCAATTCCGGATGCGCCCCTGATAAACTGAGCAAACATCGGCTTCTGATACAGTTCATTATTCATGGCACATATAACATTTCTCTCATCTGTCAGTGCAGGATCTGCAGTTCCTGAGATCTCATCTTCCTGACACCGGAGTACATCACCATCTGTCAGGTTTCCTTTCACCTTCCAGCAGTACTCCAGACTGTTCACCATATTCTCCTGATTATATGAAGTGATCAGAAGATTAGTTAATGTATAATGTGTCTGAAGCTTTGCCGCAAAAAGATCGAGCAATGCTTTCACAGAACCTGCTCTGTCAAACAGATTCAGGGCAATTGATACCAGATTCATATATTCTGAATCACCGATTGAAATAACCTCTCCCAGTGTCAGCTCAGGAAGTCCTGTTTTCTCCTTATCCGACAGTTCTTCATATCTTACAATATCTGTGTTCTTTATTCTGGCCTGCATCAGAGATATCTTTGCATTTCTTATCACTGTCTGTATTCCCGTAACATCATCTGCATAGACAAGTCCGCAGGCGAAATTTATTCTGATAACCTTTTTATCGATTATATGTGAAAATTTATCTCCTACACGCTCCAGAAGTTCCTGTATCTGTTCTTCCTCTTTTTCGGGAAACCAGCCTGCTATCTCAGATGAGCCGGCCCTCAGAAGAATCCTGTCTTCTATCCCGTCTGCCTCACATTCACAGCAGAAATACTCTGACAGCTTTTCAAGAAGGATATCCCCGAATGTCAATCCGTACTGTTCATTTAATTTGCGGAAGGATTGGATCTGCAATAAAAACAGAACACCATTTGATTTCTGACTCCTTCCCTCATGGATCAGTCTGAGTCCCTCCTCCCGGCGGTAAAATCCGGTCACAGGATCTGTGGTTTTCTTTCTTATCTCTTCCAGCTCACGCTCTTTTTGCTGGCTGATGTTATGCAGATATCCTGAGATCATAGTGATCACTCCTTTTTCATCACGGATCACCCTGGCAGAAAGCCTGTACCATTTATATTCCCGGTCAGGACCCTGCTTCATACGAAACTCGTTCTTAACATTTGTCTCAGTGGTTTTGAAAGCATCTTCCAACTGCGCTCTGTCCAGCAGATGTACATAGCTGAATTTGAATCCATCAGTCTGTCCTGAACAGTCCCAGACACCATCCCACTCTTCTGTGTTTACCAGTTCCAGGCATTGCTCCTGCTTACGGTATGTAAAGAAAATATCATCAGAACTTTCAATGGCCAGACGATATCGTTCTTTTTCCGCAACCAGTTTATCCTCTACCTCTTTCTGCGCTTCTGTCACATTCTCCACTACATCATGAAGTTCGTCCAGTTCCTGTATGCCTGACGGAGTGAATTTCCGGATTCCTTCCACACCTCCACGCACACTGTCCATCAGCCTGTATACCGGGCCAAGAACTCTACGGACAACGACTGCCACAACGACCAGTCCCAGCAAGGCACAGATAACGGCAACAAGGATAATTCCTCCGTATAATCTTTCACCTGTCTCAAAAATCGAATTCTCTGTGACAAAGGCACACAGTTCCCACTGTGTATTCTCATAGGGAACATTATTGCTGTACAGATTCAGAGGACTTGTCAGCGCATAGATTTTCTGGTTTCCTACCATAACTCCATCCACCAGATACAAGTTTCTGACAGAGCTTTTCTTCAAAGTAAATGTCTCACTTGCCCTGGAAACAGATTCATACAGTGTTCCTTTTCCCAGCACACACTGATAAGTAGCATCACCCTGATTCTTTACCATAGCATATCCTGCCTTCAGGTCCGGATCCAGTTCATGCACATCCAGATAGTCATCAATATAGCCAAGTGATATCTCTGTACCCAGAACCCCATAGATCGTTCCATCGCAGACCAGAGGCAGTGAATATGTGATCATATAATGGCTGTCCATAGCATTCCCTTCCAGAACAAAGGGTGATGACCAGTATCCAAGGTTTACCATATCCACATCCGGATAAGTTATTCCGGCTTCATATGGTATATAATAGAAATCATCTGCACTGCGTTTTCCATTTCCTGCCAGATGGAAATTCCGGCTCCACTGATTATCCAGGGAAATTCCGGCTTCCACAGAAAGGGTCTTGTTTCCTCTCTCCATGAGAATATCTGTATTTGATTCTGTTTTTCTTGAAGGATCTAAATCTCTAATAAAGAATCCGCAATAATCAGCAGCTTCTTCCACAGGAGTATCATTGGCCAGGACAAGGAAACCTCCGGATACATTTCTCTGCTGTACAGTTTTCAGAACTTCAGGAAATATCTGCTGCAGATATTCTACCTGTAATTCTTTTTCTGACAGAAAATCCTGTACGGATATCTCCTGTTTATCCAGAAATTTTGACAATGTTATAAAACATTCTCTGCTTTCCTCCTTTAATGATCCCCAGTCACGGAGCATTGTATTCTCAAGTGCAGTCTGCCGGTTCTCAAGAATATGCGCATCTGTTTCTGTCGCATTATTCTCAAGAGTACTTTTTACACTGCTGAAAAAAAGCATGGAAAGCAAAAGAACACTCTGCAGTAATACAAGGCCGATCAGAGGCACCAGAAAAATATTCCGCAATTTTTTCTTTCGATTTTGCGTACTACTCATCCCACTCTCCTTTTTCTGAATCCTTTATTTTTCCACAGCATCATTTAATGCCTTACAGAAGCTGTCGTACCATTCATCAAAGGCTTTATCTGTGATATATGGTTTTACTGCTTCTTCACGGGGAGTGCCGGCTGCAACTTCCATTTCAACAGCCTCTTTATCTGCTTTTGCCCTGTCAGAAAGATTATGCTCCAGTACCTGCCTTGCATCATAACTGTTATTAAAACAGGGGGCAGCATAGAATTTTGTGTTTTTAAAGCTGTTCATGGTACTTACCAGACATTCATAGGTTTTATTATTAATGTCTAAGGAATCCTCTTTGATCACCTTATCCAGAGATTCCACTGTATTAGCTTCTTTAAGAACAGGAAGATAAGCAGACTGACACACAAACCGCAGGTTCTGATCTTCCTGTGTAAACCATTTCAGGAAAAGACTTGCAGCATATTCACGTTTCTCATCAGACTGCGTGATTGCCATACCTGCACCCTGCTGAACCTTATAATTCTCACCGCCCTCCATGATCGGAGCATCACGGATGATAAAATCAATAGGATAGGATTCTTTTTCACCTTCCAGTTCATCCGGGAAGTACATTGCCGATGCAGTAGAACCTGTATATGCCAGGATATCTCCTGTTTTCAGATCATCGGATCTGAATTTTCCAAATGATGCAAAATATCCCTTCATACACGGAACATAATAGTTATCCCACAGACGGCGGATCTTATCTTTATCCGTATTTAGTGTAACTTTTCCGTCTTTTACTTCAAAGAGATCTGTTCCCATCTGCTTCATCCCGATAATAAAATAATTGGCTATTGCATCTCTTCCATAAAACGCCTTACCGTCGTCCGGAATATCAGGTGTCTGTTCATCTGTCCATTCATAATAGCTCTGTGCTGTCTTTACAACACCTTCTATGGTAGCCAGATCATCCTCCGTAACACCTGCTGCCTCTGCAAATGGTTCCCAGTCCGTCTTATTGATCATTATGATCTCTGTAGACTTGGCAACAGGGAAAATATAAAGCTTTCCGTCATTATTAAAATAACCTTCCTCAATATATGCATCTACATATCCGGAAAGTTCGTCCTCTGTAAAATACTGACTCAGATCAACAAGCCGGGCTTTTTTCTGAGTTGCATATGCAGTATCTGCATATGTAGAAAAAATATCCGGCATATCTTCTGCACCCACTACACCATCTGCAGAATCAGAGATTGCTTTCTCAAGATCAGAAACAGATCCCTGTCCGTAGCCTTTTACATAAATTCCCTTTTCTTTTCCAACTGTAGCATTGAATTCTTCAGTCAGAGTGTCAAAAGCAGCCTGCTGCACTCCGTTATAATAATGCCATACAGTCAGTGATACCGGGTTATCCGGATCAAGTCCTGCCTCCTTTTTGCCTGAACCTGCACATCCTGCTGCTAAAGCCGTCAACATAGAAAGCGCAAGTACCCCTGCCAAAACTTTCTTCTTCATAGTCTATTCCCCTCTTTATTTTTCAGGTTTCCCTTGAGCTGGTCAGATCCAGCTATAATCTCCCCCTGTCAGAGCCAGGCTGAGAAGCGCATCCATTTTCTCCACTTCCTCCTCACCTTCGATTTTCTGGATCAGCTCTGCAGTATCCAGTACATCCTCCAGTGATTCATCCGGACCGATCTCATAATCGATCTCCGCTTCACAGTCCGGGCATGGGATTCTTTTCATTGTCTGCATGGAAAGAAAACGATTGCCACATTTTTTACATTCATAATATCCGCACTCTTTTGTGCCATCCGGTACATAATACATATTAAAATTTTCTCCTTGGTCATTATAATTTAAGTCAAGCGGATAAAATCATCCGCTTCGCTACTTGCTCCATTATTTTACTATTGTAAACGTTTTTTCTACTTTTTTCTACCTTTTTCTACCACTGCAAACAGTAACACATCATAATCATAATTTTGCTTAGAACCTTTTACGTCGACATCTATCAATTTATCCAGGCATGTTCTAAATAAAGTATTGTTAATTTCGCAACAAAATCACATGTATAGTATGTTTTTTTATATATATTACACATATTTCACATTGTATTGTATATGTTTTGTACAAAAAGTATGTTTTTATCAAAAACTAATTGAATTCATTTGTGCAATATGTTATAGTATACAAATGTTAGAAGTAATTAAAGAATGAAGCCGTGAGAGGAGAGCGAATATTATACCAGCCGGAAGGCTGTTATAGAGTACGCTCTTTTTTGTTTTCAAAATTGCATAAGAGGTGAGAGGGTGCATATTTTTTTTATGAAGCAGTAGAAGAAAATCCGATCATTGCGGCAGTAAAGAACATGGATGATCTGGAAATCTGCTGTTCGCTGGAAAACATCCGGGTTATATTTATTTTATTCGGAGATGTGTGTTCTATCAGAGAAATTGTAGTTGAATTCATTCAGCGAAATACAGAAGCAGATGGGATCATTTCTACAAAATCTGCCCTGATTAAAAAAGGCAGAGAACTGGGATTATTTACTATTCTCAGATATTTCCTTCTGGATTCAATGGCATATGAGAATATCAGGCAGCAACAACATACAGTAAAACCTGACTTTATCGAGGTTCTTCCCGGCGTAATGCCAAAGGTAATTGAAAAGGTCTGTAAAATGTCAAGGACACCGATCATTGCAGGTGGTCTGATTTCAGATAAAGAATCTGTGATGGATGCTCTTTCAGCAGGAGCGATCGCAGTTTCTTCGACAAACCATGAGGTCTGGAAGTTATAATACCTGGGTTAAAAGGTCCGGGACCACCAGCAGGTATTATATAGTAACGATATTTAATCACTTGGGAGAGAGTGATTCAATATAAACGTGCAGAACAGCATTTATTTAAATTTAAAGGAGGAAAACAAAATGAATTATAAAGATACATTATTGATGCCTGAAACTAGTTTTCAGATGAGAGGAAATTTACCAGAAAATGAAAAAATACAAAGAGAAAAATGGGAAGAAATGAATGAGTAAAAAATTGATAACTTATTAAGTTAGT
>OQVT01001622.1_pt1 | contig 14326 bp, 13 predicted proteins | sample 1691561 | NCBI WGS metagenome assembly OQVT01 (sample SAMN03418260, study PRJEB22391) | human gut metagenome | biome: human-gut; feature: organic feature; material: feces | host: Homo sapiens | place: Tanzania | collected 2013-01 | reverse complement strand
ATAGCAGCTACGGAAGAGAAGCGGAAGGATTATGCGGTTCTCAGTCTGGAATACAGCAGGGATCGTCTGCATTTCTTTTCCAACGGAGCCTATGAGATTACCAGAAATCTTGGAATCACTGAGAAGCAGATCTGCGAAGTCATTGCCCAAGATGAAGGCGTAGATATTCACATCGCTCAGCTCATGCTTGATCAGAACCAGAATCATGTCCTGGAGCAGGAGCAGGTTTCGGATCTTCTGCAGTCGGTCGCAACGGAAGTAATGCGAGTCATGAATTTCTACAATTACAACAATCCGCGCAATACCATTGATGCCATTTATTACTATGGCCGTGAGGTGGATTCTGCATTTCTGGAGCGGATTCAATCGATGACGGAGCTTCCGATTCGCCCGCTGACCGATCTTCTGGAGGAGCCGGCAGGGAATGAGCTTCTGACAATGCTGCAGGGGTACGGAGCGGTTCTGGAATAAAATGTCCGAACGAACGGATAGTACCTTGCCGGTGATGCAGTTCAGAGCAGACCGGGCTATCCGGAACGGACAGATCCCACATGAAGGACAACAGACATGGGTAAGAAGACACAAACGAAAGCAGGGAAGGCAAGCGCGCCCGCGAAGGTTCCCGTAAAGAATTCCATTAATCTATTTATCGAAGAGAAGCATACCGGGAAAAATGTGGCGGAGATCGCAATTTTTGCTGTATTTATGGTGGGAGTTGCGCTGTTCAGCAAATTTTGCGTGCAGGGAAAGCTTGATGAGATGAGCCGTCTGGAGAGCAATTATCACCAGATGGAGCAGCAGGTCGCAGAGGCGGAGGCGTCTGTGGAGAATTATGAGGATCTTCGCGTCGAGTATTCACACTATGGAAACGGATATCTGAGTGCTGACGAGCTTGCCATGCAGGACCGGATGGCAATGCTGGATCTGATCGAGGATGAGCTTCTGAAAAAGGGAGCGCTTCTTAACTTCAGTCTTTCCGAAAATGTGGCCACGCTGACCATCAATTCTGCCAAGCTTGCCAGCGTCTCAGAGGTTGTGCGGGATCTGGAGGCAAGTGATATCGTGACCTATGCCTTCGTTTCCACTGCTGCCACCAAGGATCAGAACCTGAATCAGAATGCGGAGAGCGGCAAGCCGGAGAAGGTCATTTCCACACTGACCATCTATTTCAAGTCGCCGGAGGGGGCGGAGCCTTCTGCGGAGACAGCCGATGTGAACAGCGTGAATCCGCTTACGCAGGCGATGGAGAATGTGGCACAGGGAGCGGCATCGGATCTGGCACAGACAAACGTGGAGGGAAATGAAGAATGAGAAATCTGAAAAAATCCGAGGAAATCATTCTCCTCATCCTGACCGCGGCGCTGATCGGGCTGTTTTATTTTCAGTTTGTGTACAAGGGCGTGATCGAGGCAAGAAGCCGGTATGACACAAGTCTGCTGGAGACGCAGCTTACGATTTATCAGGCAAAACTGGCATCCATGAAGAGCATGGAGCAGGAAATTGAATCCGGGAAAAATGCGGCAACCGGAATGGTTGCAACCTACAACAACCAGAAGCAGGAGATCATTGCGCTTAACAACATCTTCGCAGAGGCGGAGACCTTTGATTTTAATTTTGCGGCACCCCAGGCGGTAGAAGGGGATACCACGGTCCGGCGGGAGGTATCCGCAACCTTTTCGGCAGCAAGTTATGAGAAAGCAAGACAGATGCTGAACGATCTGTATCATTGCGAGTACCGATGCCTGATCGGCGACATTTCGATGAATCCCTCCGGAAACAGCCAGGACGAGGACAGCAACCTTGCGAACGGACCGGTACAGGTGAGCTTCACCGTTACCTTCTTCGAAACGTTATATGGCGCTGAATCGCAGGATGGAATCAATTTCCTGGATGCTGACAACGGATAAGGAAACCGATCACGGCAGAAACGAACCAGGAAGACGCCGACAACGGAAACGGATAAGAAAACAGAAGGCGCGGAAGCAGTGAACATGAAGAGCAAAGAGAAGATCAGGAATAAGGGCTAAGGTGTTGTCAGTGGAGGCATCGTCACGGATGTATAGCTTCCAGTCGGTGTAAGTCTGGGCAAGCAGAGAACTGACCTGCTCCTCCAGATAGTTCATGCCGTTGTATGTAGAGAGTAATATTGCTAATTCCATTTTGTTTCGTTATTGTTTGTGTTTCTCCTGGATGGTGCTGATCATCGCCGTCTTCTTCTTTATGCATGAGCTGGCTAAGCGCGATAGTCGCATCATCGTCATACCAAGCAGCAGAAATCTCGGAGCTAAAGAGGGATTTATGTGGATGCTGCGCAATGTGGAAGCCGACTATTACATGTTTTGCGACCATGACGACGTGTGGCTTCCGCGCAAGGTGGAGCTGACGTTGAAGCGCATGCAGGAAGGCGAGGCAGAGCATGAGGGCTGTCCCGTCATAGCCTGCACCAATCTGAAGCTGGTGGATGCGAAGCTCAACGTCTTCGCCGAGTCGTACTGGAAGTTCCGCCATTATCCGATGTCCGTGTTCAATGACAAGTATTATCATCTTTTCTACAACAATATGCCGGGCTGTACGATGATGCTCAACCGTGAGGCAAAGGCGGTCTGCTTCCCTTATTCTGAGAAGATAGTGATGCACGATGCGTGGTTTGCCATCGCCGTGCTGTGGAACAAGGGCGTGGTCGTAGCCGAACCTGAGCCGCTTATGCTCTACCGTCAGCATGAGCACAATGCAGTCGGAGCAAAGAAAACCCGCAGTCTGCTGAAGCAGATGGGCATGATAAGCGAGCTGATGAGCAAGACCCGGGAGCAGCATCTCTCTACAGTCTCATTGACACACATGTCATTTCCGCGCTTCGTAGCGATGAAGGTATACTATCTTTTGCGCGAACATCTGTCGAATTTCCTTGGAAAATAAATACTAACCTAAAAACAATCTGATATGAGAAAGATAAGCATTATTGGCAATTTTGATATGAGTAACAATAGCTACAACGGACAGACCATCAAGACACGCATCGTGGCCGACGAACTCGAGTCGTTGTACGGGGCGTCGGAAATAAAGCGGGTGGACACAGCCGGCGGCAAGAGTGTTGTTCTGCGTCTTCTTTTTCAGTTGTTCGGTTGCGTGGCACGCAGCCGTAACGTCATCATCCTTCCCGCCCAGAACGGCATAAAGGTGATTCTGCCGCTTGTAGTGATTTATAATCTTCTCTTCTCACGCCGTCTCCATTATGTAGTGATAGGAGGATGGCTTGCCGAACTCCTCGGACGTAACCGCTGGCTTCTTCCCTTCGCCAAGCGTCTGCACATGATTTATCCCGAAACGAAGAGCATGAAAGACTCGCTTGCCGGGCTGGGGCTGCATCGTGTCGTGGTGATGCCCAACTGCAAGCCCCTGCGTATTCTCACCTCTGACGAGCTTTCCGGATATAATCTCCGTCCGATGCGCTTCTGCATCTTCTCACGTATCACCCCCACGAAAGGCATAGAAGATGCCATAAAGGCTGTGAGCCTTGCCAACGAAAAGGCAGGCAAGACCATTGCTACACTCGACATGTACGGCAATGTGGAGGCTTGTGACCGTCCTTGGTTTGATGCCATAAAGGCTTCGATGCCCGAAACTGTGGCTTATTGGGGCAGGGTGGAGTTCGATAAGAGCGTCTTCAAGCTGAAAGAATACACCGCCTTGCTCTTCCCTACATACTATCCTGGCGAGGGTTTGGCTGGCACGGTTATAGACGCATTCGCTGCTGGTCTGCCTATTATTGCGAGCGACTGGCACGACAACGCCAACATCATAACTGACAACAAGAACGGTTTCATCTTCCCTACGCGCGACGTCAACCGTCTTGCAGAGATAATCCTCGACATATATAAATGCCAGGACTGCCTTGTCCCGATGAAACTCAACTGCATACAGTCGGCACAGGCTTTTCTTCCGCCGGTGGTAATAAGGACAATAGCAGATAAGCTTGCTTAGTGGAGTCTGGCGTAATTGTTCTTCAGGCAAATAGCCACGCGTTTCAAATAAATATATTAACTTTGTATGTATTTTTTAAATATATAATGTAAATGGAAATAAAAATTGCTGTTATCGGACTTGGATATGTGGGTCTGCCGTTGGCGCGTCTTTTCTCAACAAAGTATCCGACTGTTGGTTTCGATATGAACCAGCATCGTGTAGATGAGCTTATGCAAGGTCATGATTCCACACTGGAAGTGTCTGATGAATTGCTTGGCGACGCTATACATAACCATAACTTTGTCTGTAGCACCAACCTCGACGATATACGCGACTGCAACTTCTACGTTGTAGCCGTGCCGACACCCGTTGACAATAACAATCATCCTGACCTCAAGCCGCTTTGGGGTGCCAGCGAGACAGTGGGTAAGGTTATCAATAAGGGCGACATCGTCGTGTATGAGTCGACCGTCTATCCCGGTGTTACCGAGGAAGAGTGTCTGCCCGTAGTGGAGCGTGTGAGCGGACTGAAGTATAACGAGGACTTCTTCGCAGGCTACAGCCCCGAGCGCATCAATCCGGGCGACAAGCTTCACACCGTGGAGAAGATAAAGAAGGTGACCTCTGGTTCTACACCCGAGGTGGCTGATATCGTGGATGGCGTCTATAATTCGGTACTCGTCAACGGCACACACAAGGCGCCGAGCATCCGTGTGGCTGAAGCTTCGAAGATAATAGAGAATTCGCAGCGCGACGTCAACATCGCTTTCATGAACGAGCTGGCAAAGATATTCAACGCTATGGGCATCGACACCAACGACGTCATTGAGGCAGCGGCTTCCAAATGGAACTTCATCAAGCTCAAGCCGGGTCTGGTGGGCGGACACTGCATCAGCGTCGACCCTTACTATCTCATCCAGAAAGCGCAGGTTTATGGCGTTCTTCCGCGTGTCATGTTCGCAGCTCGCCGCCTGAATGACGGCATGGGCGACTATGTTGCCAATCAGGTGGTGAAGTGTATGAACAAGAAAGGCATCCTCGTCAAGGACGCCAAGATTCTCATTCTCGGCATCACGTTCAAGGAGAATTGTCCGGATATCCGCAACACTAAGGTGGTGGACATCTATCACACCCTTAGCGAATACACCCATAACATTGACGTATATGATCCGTGGGCAAATACTGAGAGGGTTTACCATGAGTATGGCATTAGCATCAAGACGCAGTTGCCTGATGAAAAATATGACGCCGTAATCCTCGCTGTAGCCCATAACGAGTTCCTCAATCTTGACTTCTCGGCCGTCCGTGCCGCGAACAGCGTGCTTTATGACGTTAAGGGCATATTGCCGCGCGACATAATAGACGCTCGTCTTTAATAATAACGACATACAGCATGAACAAACCTAAGATAACAGTCGTATGTCCCATCTATCAGGAACGCCGCTTCATAGAAGGACTACTTGAGAGCATCTCTCTGCAGGATTATCCCAAGGACCGTATGGAAGTGTTCCTTATTGACGGTATGAGCAAGGACGGCACACGCGAGTTTATTACGGATTATGCCAAGACACATCCCTTCTTCAAGCTCATTGATAATCCACAGCGAACAGTCCCCTACGCTCTCAACAACGGCATCGCTCAGGCTACGGGCGACGTGGTCATACGCATAGATGCGCATTGCAAGTATCCGGCAGACTATTTTTCACGCCTTGTCCGTTATCTTTACGAGCTAAAGGCAGACAATGTGGGCGGCGTGTGCAATACGCTTCCTGCCAACGATAGCACCAAGGCGCTTGCCATAGCCCAGTGTTTGTGTCATTCGTTCGGTGTTGGCGGTTCAGATTTCCGCATTGGCGCCAGCAAGATAAAGCAGGTCGACACCGTGCCTTTCGGCTGTTTCCATCGCGACTTGTTCGATCGGATTGGCATGTTCGATCCCGAATTGACGCGAAATCAAGACGACGAATTCAACGGACGCATAATCAAGAACGGCGGAAAGATATTCCTAATCCCAGACATCGTCATCGAGTATGCAGCGCGAGACACCATCGCAAAGACGCGCCGCATGTACTGGCAGTACGGACTGTTCAAGCCATTGGTGAACCGCAAGCTCGGAACGCCAGCCACCGTGCGTCAGTTCTTCCCCCTGCTTTTCTGTATCGGCATAGTGCTGGGAGCGTTGCTTAGCTTTGCTTCGCCCATCATAGCCTATATGTATCTGGCAGTACTGGCTGTGTATTTCGCCCTCGGCTTTACGTTCGGCATAAAGACAGCGTTGCGAAAGAAGCGCTTTGCTTTGGCTTTTTACATGCCATACATCTTCCTCAACCTCCACTTGAGTTACGGCTTCGGCTATATAAAAGGTCTATATAAGGTGTTGACAAACAAGAAAATGACAGTAAACGTAAACAGATAACAAAGATATGAAAATTCCTTTCTCACCCCCATACATTGACGATAGCGTCATCAGCGAAGTGGTCGATTCTTTAAAGTCGGGCTGGATAACTACAGGCCCCAAAGTGAAGGCTTTAGAGGAAGAGATAGGCAAGCTCTCTGGAGCACAGCGCGTGCTGTGCGTTAACTCGTGGACATCGGGTGCCATCCTTGTGCTGCGTTGGCTTGGCTTAAAGCCTGGCGATGAGGTTATCGTGCCTGCCTATACCTATAGCGCCACAGCAATGGCTGTGCTTTGGGCGGGTGGTAAACCTGTGATGGTCGACTCAGGTGAAGATTTCAACATAAGTGTTGAGGCCATTCGTCGCGCTGTCACACCACGCACAAAGGCCATCATTCCGGTCGACATTGCTGGCTTCCCGTGCGACTATAAGAGCATTATGGCGCTCGTTGAGGAACCGGAGATAAAGGCTATGTTTGCAGCAACGTCTGACGTGCAGCAGCAGTTGGGACGCATATTGGTGCTTAGCGATTCTGCCCATTCTATCGGAGCACACTATGAAGGCCGCCGCTCTGGTTCGGAGACCGACATTGCCGTGTTCTCTCTGCACGCGGTGAAGAACATCACCACCGCCGAGGGTGGAGCCATCTGCCTTAACATGCCCGCGCCTTTTGACAATGATGAGCTTTATGCCAAGATGCGCCTCATGACTCTCAACTGCCAAACCAAAGATGCGTTTACAAAGAGCAAGGCTGGTGGTTGGCGTTACGACATCGTGGGACAGGGCATGAAGGTAAACATGGCTGATGTCAATGCTGCCATCGGACTGGCACAGATCCGTCAGTATGACAAGCTTCTCGCTGAGCGCAAGCGCGTGTTTATGGCTTATGACAAGGCGTTCCGCAACTGTTCATGGGCGGTTACACCACCTGCTTGCACAGCCGACAAGGAAAGTTCTTATCACATCTATGCCCTCCGCATAAAGGACATAACCGAAGAGCAACGCGATGCCATCATTCAGGAGATATCTAAGCATGAGGTTGCCGTGAATGTGCATTTCATACCCATGCCAATGCTCACGCTCTTCCATGACCTCGGTTACGATATTAAGGATTATCCTCAGGCTTACCAAAACTTTGCACATGAGATCTCCCTGCCCATCTATCCGCAGCTTGACGATGAGAAGGTGCAGTTTGTTATTGACACCGTTGTTGAGGCTTACAACAAAATAGTGGGGGCATGATACGTTTCTTCGACATTCTGTTTTCGGCTCTTGGCTTGATCGTTCTCTCGCCGTTGTTTCTTGTTCTCTACCTGCTCATCAGGTTAGAGAGCCGTGGCGGCGGCTTCTATTCACAGCAACGCATAGGTCTTGGCGGCAAACCCTTCCGTCTTTATAAGTTTCGTTCCATGCGCGTGGGCTCTGACAAGAAAGGTCTTATCACGGTTGGCGAACATGACAACCGCATAACACGAACAGGCGCTTTCATACGCAAGTATAAGCTTGATGAGTTGCCGCAGCTGTGGAATGTGCTCACAGGCGACATGAGTTTGGTTGGGCCGCGTCCGGAGGTAGAGAAATATACAAGCCTTTACACGCCAGAGCAACGCCGCGTGCTTGATGTAAGGCCGGGCATCACAGATTGGGCTTCTATAGAGTATGTTGACGAGAACCGCATCCTTGGCGAGGCTTCCGACCCCGACAAGGCTTATGTGGAACAGATAATGCCCGCAAAGATAGCTCTTAACATGCGTTACATCAACCATCGCACTGTTGGTGAGTATTTCCGAATAATCTTCGCTACATTTGTGGGTATCGCAAGATAATTTTTTCGTTATAAACATCCCGTGTCTTACAATAAAGGCACGGGATGTTCGTTATATAAATAAAAGTTAACAAGTATGTGGTTCAAAAATAATCGCATATAATTTAAAAAACAAGAAAGGGTGAAGCTCTTGATTGTGTAATAAAAAAAACGAAAGCGACCATAAATGGAATTCACGAATAAACTCATAAACTGGTATTTCAACAAAAAATCGTTACCCTATTGGTGCATATTCATGCTCGATTGTGCCATAGTGTTCTTCTCTTATCTTGCCGTCTTCAAGGTGGTGAATGGGGGAGCGCGTATGCTTAGTGTGCTTTGGCAGGTGACGGTGATGAACCTTGTCCTCACGGTGTTTTATGCTATCGGTTTCAAGCTGTTCCATACCTACGACGGCATCCTGCGCTATTCATCGTTCGTTGACCTGCAGCGTGTGGGTTACGCGACGGCGTTTGGAGCCGTGTTGTCGTATATAGCCCATTTCTTTCTTTTGCAGATTCCTTACCTCAGCGTGGCTTACATGGGCGGTGGAAGCATAATGTTTGCTTCGTTGCTTGCCATGCTGCTGTTGTGGGCAGTCCGCGTGTTGGTTAAGACCGTCTATGATGTGTCGCTCGACAGCCTTAACGCCCGACAGGCTTATGTCTATGGCGTGACTGAAGGCGGCATGGGGCTGGCAAAGCAGGTGCGCAACGACAAGACGCTCAACCTGCGTCTCATGGGGTTCGTGTCGGAGAAGCCAAAGCTGGTGAACCGCATGCTCATGGGCCTGAAGGTGTGGCCTTCTGACGAGCATCTGGTCAAGCACATGAAGAGCAACAAGATTGATGCGTTGCTTGTGGCACAGGGAGCTAAAGACGCTTTTAGACAGAACAAAACGTTGCAGGACGAGCTGATTGCGGCTGGCATCCATATCTACATGCAGTCGCAACGTGAAGAGTGGAACCCTGAGCAAACGGGTGAAACGGAGAGCGTGGGTGCTGCGACGCCGCTCAAGGAGGTGAGCATTGAAGACCTGTTGCCGCGCGATGAGATAAGCATTGACCTTAAGAGCGTGGCAAAGACCCTTCGAGGCAAGTGTGTCATGGTCACAGGTTCGGCAGGAAGCATAGGCAGCGAGATTGTGCGACAGATCTGCACCTTCCAACCTTCACACATGGTGCTCATCGACAGCGCCGAGACTCCGCAGCACGACATCCGCTTGATGATGGCAAAGCGCTTCCCCGACATCAAGGCCGAGACTATCGTAACCACCATCTGTAGCCATTCGCGCATGGAGAACATCTTCAAGACCTACCGTCCCGAGTATGTGTTCCACGCTGCTGCTTACAAGCATGTGCCCATGATGGAGAACAACCCGTGTGAGAGTATCATGAACAACGTGTATGGCACAAAGGTGTTGGCAGATCTGTCTGTGAAATATGGCGTTAAGAAATTTGTCATGATCTCCACCGACAAGGCTGTGAACCCAACCAACGTGATGGGTTGCTCTAAGCGCATCTGCGAGATCTATGTGCAGAGTCTTAACAAAGCCGTCATAAGTGGCGAGGTGAAAGGCGAGACCCAGTTTGTAACAACACGTTTCGGCAACGTGCTTGGCTCCAACGGTTCTGTCATTCCTTTGTTTAAGAAGCAGATACAGGCCGGTGGCCCCGTAACCGTGACCGATCCCAACATCATACGCTTTTTCATGCTCATTCCAGAGGCTTGCGAGCTGGTGCTTGAGGCTGGTGTAAAGGGCAATGGTGGCGAGATCTTTGTCTTCGACATGGGCAAACCTGTAAAGATAGCAGACCTTGCGCAGCGCATGATAAACCTCAGCGGTGCCAAGAACGTGCACATCAAGTATACGGGCTTGCGTGCAGGCGAGAAACTGTATGAGGAGGTTCTCAACGATGCCGAGTCGACAAAGCCTTCTTTCCATGACAAGATACGCATTGCACAGGTGCGCGAGTATGATTATGAAAAGGTGAACAACGACATTGAGAGCCTTGTCGAGATAAGCAAGCAGTATGACGACATGCTCACCGTGAAGAAGATGAAGGAGATTGTGCCCGAATTCAAGAGCAATAACTCTATTTATGAGGAGTTAGATGTGATAGTCGACGCTGCAAAAGTTTAGCATAAGTCATCGTATAGTGTACGGAATCTGATCGGGCGGCGTACGGAATCAGATCGGACGGCGGACGCAATCGATGGCATAGCGTGAGCAAAAAGATGAAACAGATACCTGAGTTCGGAATTAAAAATATGCTTTAAAGTGGGTAATCTCGATGATTTTAGTACCTTTAAGGTTGTAAATCAATTAGTTATAAATTAAAGGATACTAAGATTATGGAGATTACCAAAGACAAAATTACAGAGATTTTTTGTATTATTGATGATTTTTGCAAAGAATATGATGCAGAAATAGAGAATCATGCCGCTTTATGACAGGATTCTTCTTCGTAAGCGTTCGGTTATAGAAACCATCAACGACGAGCTGAAAAATGTTGCACAACTCGTACATTCAAGACATCGCAGCGTGTTCAATTTTGCAATGAATGTTCTGTCTATTTTGGCTGCATATAGCTTCTATGAGAAGAAACCGTCATCAATATCGATTATTGCATCGAACACGTTGATGGGCTGCTTACTGTTATCCAATAAAGGAATCTTTTCACTTCTTACAAACAATAGATTGCCATACACCTTGTGGAGGGATTAGGTATTGTGTCTTGTTGCGCCATAGACTTTATGACATAATCTTATCCTGAAATTAGGTTATGAGGGAAACGACCCCACTGGCAACGAGGATTTGGCAGCTATTAATCGTGTAAAGCTAAGAAATGCTTATATTTTGAGTCAGATTTGTTAAAATATGCAGATTATTGTGTACCTTTGCATCCGCGAACTCACGCCGAGCCACCTCGTTAGAGGCTGGAGCGGCTACAGGGAGGAAGCACTACATTTTGGAATGCGTTGCTGACGCTTTGTTTTTGGCCGTTTTGAAACTTCCACAATCAAATTTAGTAGTCAATGACATTGCAGAGGTAGATGCTGCGGGTAGGTATATACCGTCTCGTTGGTGTGCCGACGGCTAACCATGCCGTCATGTACACCTCTATGGGCGTACTATATATACCAACGGTGTGGGTGTCACTCTGTTCGTTCACTACTAAGGGCAGTGGAAGATCTCAAACAACGGACGGGCAGAAGCTAGATACCCCGCTTTTCTTTTGTAGTCAACGATAGTAGAAATCCGTCCGAATTTGGGTGTCTCTCGGATGTCAAAGACCAAAGCGTCTAAGAGAGAAATGTTGTTCAATTCCATAGCGTTCCTATTGTTTTTTCCAATATTGTGCGCGCTTTACTTCTGCATTCCTGCTTCACAATTGAGGCTACGCAATCTATTATTGCTAGTAGCAAGTTACTATTTCTACATGAACTGGGACCCAGCTTACGCGTTATTGCTTCTAACAAGTACAGTTATCACTTATCTTGCTGCACTTGGTATCGGGTATTTCAAGGAAAAACGAAAGAAGAAAATATGTCTGGTTAGTAGCTTGGTGTTGAATCTTGCTATTCTATTCCTCTTTAAGTATTTCAATTTTCTTGCTATGAATATTGAGACTGCATTACAGGCAAGTGGCTTTGCGGTGAATGTGCCAAAGTTCGCTTTGCTCCTACCCGTGGGCATTTCGTTTTATATATTTCAGGCTTTAGGCTATTCTATTGACGTATATCGAGGAACAGTTAAGATTGAAAGGGATTTTCCTACGTATGCCTTGTTCGTGTCGTTCTTCCCGCAGTTGGTGGCTGGTCCTATTGAACGTTCCCAAAACCTATTACCCCAGTTTAAGCAGCAACACCGCTTTGACTACGATGCAGTAATGTCTGGTGTGAAACTTATGGTGTGGGGCTATTTCATGAAACTCGTTTTAGCCGATCGTTGCGGAATCTATGTTGATACTATTTTTAATAATGTTGATAAACATAATGGGGGCTCTTATTTGGTAGCCTCACTGCTTTTCCCATTCCAGATTTACGGTGATTTTGCGGGTTATTCCTTAATAGCAATTGGTGTTGCGCGAGTACTTGGCTTCCGTCTTATGGAAAATTTCCATCGTCCCTACTTTGCATGCACCATCGGAGAGTTTTGGCATCGTTGGCATATTTCGCTATCTACATGGTTCAAGGACTATGTTTATATACCACTTGGTGGTAATCGTGTAGGAAAACTACGCAATTACTTCAATCTGCTTATTACGTTTGTTGTTAGCGGCATTTGGCATGGAGCCAACTGGACTTTTTTATGCTGGGGTACAATACACGGTATACTTCTTTGTATCGAGAAAGCCTTCGGAATCAGCAAACAGAAATATACAGGTGCAAAAAAATCATTCCATTGGGCAGCTACATTTGTCCTCGTTTGTTTTGCTTGGATCTTGTTCAGAGCTAATAATTTGTCGGATGCAGTATCTGTTGTAACTGGAATTTTTACTAATCTAGGTACTCCAAAACCTGAATACGCCAACTTCATGGCAATAGGATTGGCAATGACAGTGCTTCTCACAAAGGAATTTGCCGATGAATTCAATTGGAAGATTCGGGTGGCAGATTCAAAATCGTGGCTGGTACGTCATATCTATCTTATCATAATGATAGCTTATATCATTTTGTTTGGCGTGTTGGGAGGAGATCAATTTATTTATTTCCAGTTTTAAAGAAAAATGATTATGAAGAAGTTATTAATAAGCATATTATTTATTTTTATTGGACTTTTTGCCGTTGACCGCATTGGAGGCATGTTAATGTGGTGGGTAAATCAACATACACATGATGTATCCGGACCGAAAATTAAATATTTAGTTAATGAGATTCATGAAGATATATTGCTGATGGGGACTTCACGTTGTAACTCGCATTATGTTCCCTCAATCATAAGTGACACGCTTGGCGTTAGTGTTTATAATGGTGGTATTGATGCTTCGGATAATATCTACGCTCATTATCTCATGCTTAATCATATTTTGGCTATACACACACCCAAGGTGATATGTCTTGAAGTAATGACGAGTGACTATGCAAAACAAGAAAATCCATTTAATACCATCTCATTCTTTGCTCCTTATTTCGGAATCAACGAAGGCGCAGATTCTGTTTTTCATTTGGCTGGTTCTTATTGGAAATATCAAATCTCGCATTTGTATCGATATAACGCAAAAGCTGCATCAAATATTGCAGGACTTGTAGTGAACCGAAATATAGCTGGAGATAACGGATATATACCATGTCCACAACCCGCTCATTATCCAAGTTCATTGGAATACAGCAAAACTCCAGAGGAAGTGGATAGTATGAAACTGATGTATGTTCAGAAATTTGTTAATCTTTGTAAGGGAAATAACATAAGATTGGTATTCATGGTTTCACCAAATTATACAAAAATCGATGATAATCATTATGATGCATTGAAAGCAATAGCCAGGCGAAATAAACTCCCCTTCTTGGATTATCATACGAAAGGACTTTACCATGACCATCCTGAGTATTTTAAAGATCCTAGCCATCTATGGGACAGAGGAGCTAGACTCTATTCTTCTGTTTTTGCAAGTGATTTAAGACGAGTTTTAGAGCAACGGTGATTAGTTGTTCAAATTGTCCTCAATTCGCCTTTGACCGCTTCAGACTGCGAACTTTATTTGGCTAAAAATAGTTAAGAACTGCGTAAATGGCTGATAATTAGCAGGGAACCGAGCTTTCAACGAGGACGAATACTAATCGCCTACGAGTTGACTCGCTCAGCTTGAAGTGTAGAATATAAGCGGTATTGGAATTGTGTAACAACATTCCTATACCGCTTTTTCGGTACCATTTGATTATCCTTACGATAAGTCCGTATCTAAGGATTTAATGCAATGGGCTAATTCGTTATTATTGGAAAATAAATAAAAAAGAATATTTGTGAGCAGTGATTACCCCAATTCGGGATAAAATAGCGATTAGTTGCATGTGAAGACAGATACGCGAATTCTCTTCCCATGCCATCAGGCATGGGCTGTATATAAAGAATCGAAAGAGATTATTCTGTCCTTAGAACAATGAAAGTTGCTTCGTGTCTTCGATGCAGTATCCTTGCAATGCCTTTGGCTTGTTGTCA